>Ga0194123_10005797_pt1 | contig 13046 bp, 13 predicted proteins | sample TA2MahsurfametaG_5_FD_155479 | JGI IMG/M metagenome (GOLD analysis project Ga0194123, IMG submission 155479) | Freshwater microbial communities from Lake Tanganyika, Tanzania - TA2015023 Mahale A surface | ecosystem: Environmental > Aquatic > Freshwater > Lake | place: Tanzania: Lake Tanganyika... | reverse complement strand
CACCGTGCGCGTCGGCCTGAGCGGCGTGGTGGCCATCGCGGCGGGTTTTAGTCACACCGTGGCCTTGAAGTCGGATGGCACCGTGGTGGCGTGGGGACACAACGGCAATGGCCAAACCACCGTGCCCACCGGCCTGAGCGGCGTGGTGGCCATCGCGGCGGGTGATTATCACACCGTGGCCTTGAAGCTGGACTGATGGCTTAGCGAGCTTAGTCTGGGCTCGGCTGTATTCCAGCTCAACCTCTCGCCGCGCCACCTGCACGCGCCGGGTGAGCAAGCCCACCGCGCCAGCTCGGCAGCCGACGTCCCCTTTAGCCGCCCCCTACCTCCGGACACACTCGCGGCGTGGAATTGAGTCACGCAGACCGGATGGCCATGCAGCGGGCGCAAAGAAGGCTTGTTTGCGCGAATTCACTCCGCGCCATTACCCCGGGGGCCATCCAGTCATTTCGGCTTGGGAACGTGTGGCATGCGCGAAATCTCCTTGAGCATTGACCGCAAGCCGTCGTTGACCCGCCCCTGATTCACTCCTTTCCCCTCCGGCGCCGGCTTGCTATTGTCTGTGCGTGCGAAATACCAGTGATCCACTTTGGAAGGTTCTTGCGGCGTGCAAACGGCTTTTCTTGCTTGCTGGGCCGTGCGTGATCGAGAGCGAGGCGCTGTGCTTTGAGGTGGCGCGGCATTTGCAGAGGATTTGCAGGCGGCTGGGTATCACCTATGTCTTCAAGGCCAGTTATGACAAGGCCAACCGCACTTCGGGCCAAGCCTTTCGCGGCCCTGGACTCGATGATGGCCTGGTCATCTTGGAAAAGATTCGCTCCAAGCTTGGCGTGCCCGTCATCACCGATGTCCATAACGAGGCGCAGGCGCTCGCCAGCGGCGAGGTGGTGGACATCCTGCAAATCCCCGCCTTCCTTTGCCGCCAGACGGATCTCATTGAGGCAGCCGTGACCACTGGCAAAATTGTTAACTTAAAAAAAGGTCAGTTTCTTTCGCCGCCGGAGATGGGCCGCGTGGTGGCGAAGGCGAAGCTCGCGGGCGGCGAGAAACTCCTCGTGACCGAACGCGGCACGACCTTTGGCTACAACAACCTCGTCTCGGACATGCGGGCGATTCCCGTGCTCAAACAGTCTGGCTTCCCAGTGGTGTTTGACGCGACGCACTCCGTGCAGCAGCCCGGTGCGGGCGGAGATCGGACGATTGGTCAGCGGGAATTCGCCCCGTTGCTTGCTCGGTGTGCCCTCACGGCCGGTGCGGACGGTCTTTTCATCGAGACGCACCCTGAGCCAGAGAAAGCCATGAGTGACGGGCCGAACATGATTCCGCTCAGCGAAATGGCCGGGCTGTTAAAGGGTTTGCTTAAGGTGAGGGCGGCGGTGCGGTGAAACAATCTATCCACGCATGGCCAATGCTCAAAGGCAACTTGTGCCAAAAACCGCGCACGCCTCGGACATTTGGCGGTGGGCATTCCGGGGGAGAGGATAGTTGAGTATTGGTCATTTTACGCCCTATGCCTAAGCTCTCTGCCGCTCAGCTACGCACGCGCCTCCGCCGTATCAAGCTCTTACTCTGCGACGTGGACGGTGTGCTGACGGACGGGGCCATCTTCATCACGGGGGAGGGCGAGATCAAACGCTTCCACGTCCATGATGGGTTGGGGCAGCGGCTCGCGGCGCAAGCAGGGCTAAAGATCGGCTGGGTGTCCGCGCGGCCCTCAATCATCACCACAAGACGTGCGAAGGAGCTGAAAACTGACTTCATCGTGCAGACGCGCGATGGCAAGGTGCCCGCTGTGGAGAAGATCCTCTCGAAGACGGGTCTAAATTGGGCGGATGCCTGTTTCGTCGGTGATGATGTAGTGGATCTCGGCGTGCTGCGGCGTGTTGGGCTAGCCGTTGCGCCGGCCGACGCACGGCCTGAGGCGAAGGCGCTCGCGCACTTCATCACCAAGCTAAAGGGTGGCAACGGTTGTGTGCGTGAGGTGGTCGAAATGATTTTGAAAGCTCAAGGCAAATGGGCGACGATCTTAACGAATTACGCGAAATGAGCATTGGGTCGAACAAACTTTTGCTGTTGGGGGCAGGGATACTGCTCGCGGCGGGAATTGTCGTGTGGCAACTGGCGAAACAGCATGAACAGCGGCTCACCACGACCAGTGCGATTGCGGCGGCCGTCTTGCAGGCCGAGGTGGCGAATGCCACCGGCCTTGGCATCGCGCGCGGCATTCGCATCCCGTTTTACGAGGGTGAGTCGCGGCAGCCCACTTCCATCATGCTGGGTAAGACTGCCACGCCCCTTGAGGGCGGCAGGTATTTGGTTAATGACTTGCGGGTGGAAAACTACTCTTACAGTCCCGGTGCCACGGTGACCAACTTCGTCATTGAGGCTCCGCGCTGCTTGCTGGACCCGACGCGAAAGATGGCGAGTTCAGAGGGTCGTATGGTTATCTCGCGGCCAGATGGGAGCTTTCTCATGACTGGCATGGGCTTCGAGTGGCGGCAGGCGGAGAGTTTCCTCACGATTTCCAACGAAGTGTCCACGCACCTGACTAGCGCGGGCTTAAATTCCTTTCCACCCACCAAACCATGACCGCCCGCCATCTTGTCCCGCTCGCGCTTCTAACGGCTCTCGCCTTCGCTGGAGCTCAAAATAACCTTTTTAACACATCGACTACTGCGCCTAAGGCCGCGCCCAGCGCCCAGCCCATCGAGATTCACGCGAGCGGGGCCGGTACTTTCGATCTCAACACCGGTCTCGCCACCTATCGAACCAATGTGCGCGTGAATGACCCTCAGTTTTCTTTGCGCAGCGAATCGCTGCGCTTGCTGCTCGACATGAAAGCGGTCAAGTCGGTGGGACAGGCAAACCCGCCCGTGCCCGTTCCGGGGCCGGCACCGGGCGCGCCGCCATTGATGGGTGGACCGATGAACAACCGCATTCGGGAGGCCGAGGCGGTGGGTGGCGTGATTTTCTCAAATAAAGTGGATGGCACGCAGGCCTTCGCCAATCGCGTCTTATACTATGCGACCAATGACGCCTTCGAGTTGACCGGCGACGCGAAGGTGGTGCGCGGTGATTTTACCAGCCGCGCACCGAAGTTTATGTATTACCGTGCGAGGGGAGTGTTCGAGTCCGAGGGTGAAAGCCTTACCACTTTCACGCCGACAAATACCAACAACCCGGTGAAAAAGCCTTGAGCGATGGAGCCTACCCAAACCAACAGCCAATCGCTGCTGGCCGCGCAGCAGCTTGCCAAGGCCTACCGCCATCGGCGCGTCGTGGATGGCGTTTCCATCCACGTCAACGCGGGTGAAATCGTCGGCTTGCTTGGCCCGAATGGCGCGGGCAAGACCACTACATTCAACATGGTTGTCGGTGTCGTCCCGCCGGACGAGGGCGTTGTGCGCTTTCGTGAGCACGACATCACCGACTTACCTATGCACGAGCGTGCGCGGCTCGGTATCGGTTATTTAACCCAGGAGCCGAGCGTCTTTCGCAAGTTGAGCGTGGAGGACAATCTGCTCGCCATTCTCGAGACCTGTGTGATGGACCGCGACGAGCGGCAGGTGCGGCTCAAGTATCTCTTGGAAGAGTTGGATCTCACAGCGTTGTCTAAGAGCATGGCCTATCAATTAAGCGGCGGCGAGAAGCGGCGCTTGGAAATTACTCGGGCGTTGGTCACCACGCCCAAGCTGTTACTGCTGGATGAACCGCTCGCGGGAATTGACCCCATCGCGCAATACGAAGTCAGCAAGATCGTTCGCCGCCTCAAGGACCGAGGTTTAGGCATCCTCATTACCGATCACAGCGCCCGCGAGATGCTCAAGCTTGTGGATCGCGCGTACCTTATCCATCGTGGCCAAGTAATGTATGAAGGCAGCGCGGAAGAACTGGTGAACGACCCGAAAGCGCGGGAGATTTATCTTGGCCCGGACTTTAACATGTGAGCGGGTCATTTCCCTTCTGCTCCGCCAGTAGAAATTGACCGCAAGCTTTTGGGCGTAGATTTCCCGCCAGCTCATTTTGGCTGGCTAAGCCGCCAAAAGCGGGTGAATTAACCGACGTTTGAACACGCACCCCAAAATCCACCGACGTTGGCTTTTCTCCTTAGTTGCGAGCTTGGTTTGGTTGCTGGCTGCGGCGCGCGTGCCAGCACAGCAGAAGTTTGCGGCAACCAAGGACAAGCCATACGCCAATAGCTTGGGCATGAAATTCGTGCCCTTGTCGGGCTCGCGTGTCTTGATGAGCATTTACGAGACGCGCGTGGCGGATTACATGCCTTTTGCCGATTCCTTCGCCAAGCAGGACTGGACCGCGTTGGGTTACAATGGCAAGACGGACTACCCCATTGGCAGTGTGACGTGGGAGGAAGCGGCCGCTTATTGCCGTTGGCTCACGGAAAAAGAACGCAAGGCCGGCTTGCTTGGTGCGAAAGATCGTTATCGCTTGCCCACGGACGCGGAATGGAGCCAGGCCGTCGGTAAGGGAAAATACGTCTGGGGTGAGAATTGGCCCAAAATGGCCGACTGGCCAAAGCTGCCCGGTTACAAGCCTGCGGATGGTGACAATACCAGCCCGGTCGGCAGTCGCCCGGCGAACGAGTTTGGTTTTCACGACCTTGGTGGTAATGTATTCGAGTGGGTCAACGATTGGTATGTGAAGTCGATGAACGACAACAAAATCAGGCAGGAAAACAAGGAGCTCAACAACGACGGCGGCGGAAGGAAGTTCAAGGTGCTGCGTGGTGCGTCGTGGGTCTTTTGGGATTCGACCAGTCTGCAAAACGGCTGCCGGCACATGGCTCTGCCCACCGGCCGCAGCACGCTTTATGGTTTCCGTTGCGTGCTGGAGCCCGATGGGGACAAGTAAGCGGGTCAAAGTGCGCGTCTACAAACAAGCTCAGGAGAGTGCAGTTTGGGGTATCTCTTTACCTGCTTGCGCTTACTCCCAATCAAAATCTTAATCGTTTCAGTATATGCCTGGCTTTCTGAAATGCAGTTGCGAGCATTGCGGTGGTCGCATTGAGTATCCTGCCACCGCCGTGGGCGCGAGTGTGCCCTGTCCGCACTGTCAGCGTGAGACGCTGCTGAAACTTGACGAGGTTGGTGACGACCCTGAAGTGCTGACTTTAGGAGGGGGAAAAGCTAAACTCGTAATAGGAACGGTCATTGCCTGCGTCGCGGCAGTAACCGCGCTCTTGGTCGCCGGGATTTGGGTGAAGAAAAAAGCGGAACAAAAAAATCAATTGGGAGGTTCTGCCGCGCCCGCTGCCGGCGTCGCTGGCACGGCCTCGGCCTCTGGAGGAGGTAGCAGCCCCAAGGTTATGCTGGATCCGGTCAAGCCCGTTACCCCCGTGGTTGGTAAGTTCCAAAATGGCCTTACTGCCGCGCAGATTAAGAATGGTCGTGCCATCATCGCCGGCCCCTGCACGGACTGCCACCGCCAATACGACCCCGCCACTTACGGCAACGAGGAGTGGAGCCGGATCGTCGGCAGCATGCGCGGCAAGGCCAAGCTACGCGGCCGCGAGAACGATGACCTCGACACTTTCGTCCGCTCGGTCAGGAATTAGTCGCTGGATCGAGCTGAAGTCCTGTCAGGCATGCAGCAAGCGGCCTGCAGTTGCCGGTAGCCCAATAGCAGAGATGCATCACGCCCTGCGCTTCGGGACGGCGAATTTCCCTCTGTTGTGGGGGTCGAAGGGGTGTACTCTTAAGCCATTGCATCGCATGAAGTTCATTGCCGTCATCGGGATGTTCGCCGTCTCTGCTGCCGTGCTGCTGGCCGCGCCGGTGGATTACGTGAAGGAAATCAAGCCGCTGCTGCGCGAGCAGTGCTACCAGTGCCACGGCGCGACGCAGCCCAAGCACGGCCTGCGGCTTGACACGGCCGCGTCCGCGCTTAAGGGCGGCAAGTCCGGTCCCGCTATCAAGCCGGGCAAATCTTCCGACAGCTTGCTCGTGCAGGTCATCTCCGGCCCGCACAAGGACATCACGCGGATGCCTTACAAAAAGCCGCCGCTTGTCGACGCACAGATCGCGCTCTTGCGCCGTTGGATTGACGAGGGCGCGCAGGCTCCAGCAGGGGAGCAGGCGGACTCGAAGGCGCACTGGGCGTTCGTCGCGCCGAAGCGGCCCATTTTGCCCGAGGTCCAAAGCCTTCCCGCCGTAAACCATCGGACGTCCGATGGCCGACCTTGGAGTTTGGACCCTGGAACTTGGACCCAAAACCCTATTGACCGATTTGTCCTCGCCCGCCTGGCGCAGGAGAAACTTTCGCCCTCACCCGAAGCCGACCGCCCCACGCTCATCCGCCGCCTCTCTCTCGACTTGCTCGGTTTACCGCCCAAGCCCGTTGACGTAGACGCGTTCGTGAATGACATGTCGCTCGACGCATATGAGAAGCTGGTCGAGCGGCTGCTGGCGTCGCCGCATTACGGCGAGCGCTGGGGTCGCTGGTGGCTGGACGTGGCGCGCTACTCGGACTCGAATGGTTATTCGATAGACGCGCCGCGTAACATCTGGCGATACCGAGATTGGGTGATTGCTGCGTTAAACCGCGATTTGCCCTTTGACCAGTTCACCATTGAGCAGCTTGCGGGCGACATGCTCCCCAACGCTACGATGGAGCAGAAAGTTGCGACTGGTTTTCATCGCAACACGCAAATTAATCAGGAAGGCGGCATCGACAAAGAGCAGTTCCGCATCGAATCAGTCGTGGACCGCGTGGCGACGACGAGCTACGTGTGGCTCGGCCTCACGCTCGCTTGCTCGCAGTGCCACGACCACAAGTTCGACCCCTTCACGCAGAAGGAATACTTCGGCTTCTTCGCGATGCTGAACAACCAGGACGAGCCGGATCTGCCGCTGACTTCGCCGGATGAATCCAAGCGCGTCGCCGCGATCGAAGCGAAGGTGGCGGGCTATATCGCCGACCTGTTCAAGAAAGAAGCTGACATTGTCGCGCGCGAGCTTAAGTGGGAAACCGGCATGACGCCCGAGCAACGGCAGGCGATGCCGCAGCTCTGGCGTGAGATTTTCGATGTGCCGCCCGCGCAGCGCACCGATTCGCAGAAGCTCGTGATGGTCACGTCGTTCATCGACAACGCAGCGGAGAACAAGGCGCATCAGGCCGCCATCAAGAAGTTCCGCGCTGAGAAACCCAAGGTGGATACAACGATGGTGATGCGGGAATCCGCGAAGGCCCGCCGCACTTACCTGCACATCAAGGGCGACTTCACCCGCGACGGCGGCGACGTGAAGGCGCATTTCCCCGCCGCGCTCCACGCGACGAAAGTTCCCGCTGACCGCGAGCCCAACCGCCTCGACCTCGCACGTTGGCTCATGGACGACGCGAACCCGCTGACGGCGCGCGTGCTCGTGAACCGCGTCTGGCAGCAGTATTTCGGCAAAGGCCTCGTGGACACGGAGAACGATTTCGGGACGCAAGGCGCGCTGCCGACGCACCCGGAGTTGCTCGACTGGCTTGCCCTCGAATTCAAACACCCGACCGCGAAACCCAATTCCCCGTCGCCCATCTCCTATTCTCTGAAACAATTGCACCGTCTCATCGTGACGAGCGCGACTTATCGCCAGTCCTCCGCCGCGCGCCCCGACCTCGCGCGCGTGGACGCGAACAACAAGCTCCTCGCGCGACAAAACCGCCTCCGCCTCGACGCGGAAATTGTTCGTGACATCGGCCTCACCGCAAGCGGTCTGCTCATCCCTACGCTCGGTGGCCCAAGCGTGTATCCCCCGATTCCAACAGCCGCGTTGGACCTCGGCCAGCGCAAGCAGCCCTGGCCCACCAGTACCGGCCCAGACCGCTACCGACGCGGCCTCTACACGTTCCATTATCGTGCCACGCCACCGCCTTCGATGAGCGTCTTCGATGCGCCGGATGGCTACAGCACTTGCACGCGGCGCATACGCAGTAACACGCCGCTCCAAGCGCTCGCACTGCTGAACGACGCAGCCTTCTTCGAATTCGCCGAGAGCCTTGCTCTGCGCGTGCTCAAGGAAGTTCCTGCCAACGACTCGGCTCGAATCGAACACGCCTTACGCCTTTGCCTCGCTCGCAAGCCCAGCGCATGGGAATCGGCGCGACTCGGTGACTTGTTCAAAGGCGAACTCGCCGCCGTGACCGAGGCCGAAGCGAAAGCGGTGAAAGCCCCCGCCGGCGTGGAGCCAAAGCACTTCGCCGCATGGACGACGGTGGCGCGGGTGCTGTTGAACTTGGATGAAACCATCACGAGGGAATGATGCGAAATGCCGCGTCGCGAACTAAAATATCCGCAGCAAGTGGAGGACTGGCTTCAGGAGTTGTCCGGTCAAATCAAGGCTCCGGCGTCAATGACACTCATCGGCTCAGGCGCGTTGCTCTGGCACGCCGCGCAGCGCGGGCGGAACGACCCGCTGCCTGAAAACAGCATGGACGTTGACCCTATTACCGACTCCGACGAAGTCGCCCTGGCGTGCTACGCGGCAGTCATCGGCAGCGACTTTGAGCGAACGCACGGCTGGCATGTGAACCTGATGCCGGATTGGGTGCTTAAGGAGTTTCCCACCGGGTGGCCCGACCGAGCGTCCACTAAACAATACGGACGACTTGCCGTGACTGTGCCGTCGCCGGAGGATGTGCTGGTGCCCAAACGGAAGCGCAATGAACCGCGTGACCGTGCCCATGAGACTTGGGCGAGGGCACTCGGCCTGATAAGCTGACCCATGATGATTGAGAGCGTCACCAACCGTCCCGACCCGTGGGGCCCGTATGCCAACCCGGACGACATCGCTCGGCTGGTCTATGGCCGCATGATGTGGCGCTTGCCGGACATGCGGGCGCGGCTCTTGTCGCACTGGCTGGATGAGCGCCACCCGCACCATGAACGCTTCGCCGAGCGGCGGACGTTGGTGGAGGACTTGCTGACTTCGACCGAATCCGACGTGGAACTCGACGCCCGGTTGCGAACGCAAAACACCAGCCTGCGCGCCGCCGCGCGGGAGATTCCGTCGGTCTTCGGCAGCTTTTTCTGACATGAACTCCGAGTTGCAAAATCCTTTGTTGGCGACGACCCGCCGCCAATTCTTCAGTCGCTGCGGCATGGGCCTCGGTTCCATCGCGCTGGCGTCGCTAATGGCGGACAAGTCGAAAGCCGTCGCGCCGACTTTGGTTAATCCGTTCGCCCCGAAGGGGGGGCACGGGGAGCCCAAGGCCAAGCGCGTCATCTACCTGTTCATGGCCGGCGGGCCTAGCCAGTTGGAGTTGTTCGATTACAAACCCAAGCTCGTTGAGTTAAACGGCCAGCCGATTCCGCAGAGTTACATTGAGGGCAAGCGCTTCGCGTTCATGGGCAGCAGCCACGGGGTGAAGTGCCTCGGCACGCGCAAACACTTCGAGCGGCGCGGGCAGGCGGGCACTTGGATCAGCGACATGCTGCCATACACCAGCGGCGTCGCGGACGACATCGCGGTGGTCACGACCTGCGCGACGAATCTCTTCAATCACGCCCCGGCCAAGCTCTTCATGAACACCGGCTCGGGGCAGTTCGGTCGGCCCAGCCTCGGCGCGTGGGCGACCTATGGCATCGGCAGCGAGGCGAATGATTTGCCCGGCTTCGTGGTGCTGCAGAGCGGCCCGCGTGGCCCACGCGGCGGCGCAGTCAACTGGGGCAGTGGCTTTCTCCCGACGACGTTTCAAGGCGTGCCGCTGCGCGGGCAGGGCGAGCCGATTTTGAATCTCACGAGTCCATCTGGCATTACCGCCGACCGCCAGCGCCGCACGCTCGACGCAGTGCGCGACTTGAACCTCCAGCGCCTTGTCGCGACCGGCGACGACGAAATCAACACGCGCATCTCCGCCTATGAAATGGCGTATCGGATGCAGTCGAGCGCGCCGGAGCTCATTGATATTTCCGGCGAAAGCAAGGCGACGCTTGACCTTTACGGCGTGGACCCGGCCAAGCCGTCCTTCGCGCGGAACTGCTTGTTAGCGCGGCGGCTCATTGAGCGCGGCACGCGCTTCGTACAGCTTTATCACACGAACTGGGATAGCCACGGTGGTCCGGGTGAGACGTTGGAAGACGATTTTCCCAAAGTGGTCAAGGATGTGGACCAAGCCTGCGGCGCATTGGTTAAAGACTTGAAAGCGCGCGGCCTGCTGGAGGACACATTGGTCATCTGGGGCGGCGAGTTTGGTCGCACGCCAATGGGCGAAAACCGCGACAAGACCGGGCGCAACCATCACATCGACGCGTTCTCAATGTGGTTTGCTGGCGGTGGCATCAAGGGCGGCCAGACCATCGGCGAGACGGACGAACTCGGCTTCGGTGTCGCACGCGATCGCTGCCATGTCCACGACCTGCATGCTACGATTCTGCACTTGCTCGGCCTCGATCACCTTAAGCTCACTTTCCGTTTTCAAGGCCGCGACTACCGGCTCACGGACGTGCACGGGGAGTTAATCCACAAATTATTGGCTTAACCGGCGGGGGATGCGGGAGCCGAAGCATCGCATTCCGCACTATTCCCTTGAGCGATGTGGCTTCCTTAGGTTGCATCGCCGCTGATGCAAGCGGATTCCTCACGCAGATTCTTTTGGCTCACCCTCAAGGTGAGCAGCGGCGTGTTGATACTTCTGGCGGTCCTCCTCGGTGGCTTGCTCACCTATGTCACGCAGGAGAAGCGGAAGTACGACCGGTTAACGGATACGCGCGACCTACGCCAGCGCGCGGCTAAAATGGGGGAGGGCTATATCGCCGATCGAAAAAACGGGGCGCTCGTCATCGGCCTGACTCAGCGCGGTCAGCGCGTCGTGCTGGGTTTCGGTCAAGCAAGCCCGACAAACCCCGTGCCGCCGGACGCGCAGGCCCTCTTTGAAATCGGTTCGGTTACGAAGGTTTTCACAGCTCTGGCCCTCGCGCGGTTGGAACTCGACGGCAAAGTGAAGCTAACCGACACATTGCGCGCGTTACTGCCGGAGAAGGTCGCCTTGGCAAAGTCCCTAGAGCCAGTCACGTTGCTGCATCTCGCCACACATACTTCGGGCCTGCCGCGCTTACCAAGCAACCTCGACACTTCGGCAGCGAATCTCCCCAATCCTTACGTGAAGTATCGTGCCGAGGAACTACACCAGTTCTTGGCAGGTGCTAAAGTCAACAACCCACCGGGGCGGTTAAACGACTACTCCAACCTTGGCTTCGCCCTGCTAGGCCATGTGCTTACGCTCCAAGCGGAAAAAACTTATGAGGAGTTGGTGCGGGGCTTGTTGCTGGAGCCGCTGGGCATGACAAACACGGCCATTCGCTTGGCCCACGAGCAGCGCATGCGGCTGGCGCTGGGGCATTCATCGAAGAGCGAGGTGGTGCCAAGCTGGGATTTCGACGTGTTCGCACCTGCGGGGGCGTTTCGCTCGAACGCGGAAGATCTGTTGACCTTCATCGAGGCGAACTTGGCTGACTTGGACACGCCGGTTGGTCGTTCCTTAAGCCGGGCTCGAAAGCTTCACAAAGTGGGCGAAGCGGGGGACCTGCCACTGGGCTGGCAGCGGCAGCGAGACTTTCAGACGGGGTTGGAACTCTACTGGCACAACGGCGGGACGGGCGGCTACGTGAGCTTCATTGCCTTTAACCGAGTGCACCAAATTGGCGTGGTCGTGCTCTCGAACCATGGCGATGCGATGGTGGGCAAGTTTGACGTGGATAAAATCGGACTGGAGCTTTTGAAGCTGGCTAGCAAAGTTGCTTTAGAGCCAGCGCGCTAGCTACTTTGATGATAGGCGTCAGCGTTAGTCTTTCCCTCTGTGTGTTTTTCGTAGGCGCAAACACCCATAGCCGATGGGTCGAAGCTTGACGGGAAGGCTGAATTTCAGTGTCGTCTTCCCGTGATTGGCCTCTTCAGTATTCAATGCTCGGTTCGCTACAAGATCGTAAATAAGATCTTTGAGGGTGGTATGGGCGTGGTTTATGAAGCAGAGCAGCACGGCGCTAGCGGCTTTATTAAGCGCGTGGCCATCAAGGTAATTCGCCAGAGTTACGCGAATCAAAAGCTGTTCATCGAGAATTTCATCGGCGAGGCCAAGCTCGTGGCTGACCTTATCCACACCAACATTGTCCAGACTTACCATTTGGGCGAGACGGATGGAATGTTCTTCATTGCGATGGAATTGATTCGCGGTGCCAACGTCGAGCAATTCCTGCAAAAGTGTCTGGAACAGAAACGGCAGTTGCCCAAGGAGCTGGCGGTGTTCATTGCTAGCCGCATCGCGCGTGGTCTCGCCTACGCCCATGCCAAGACCGACAAGGATGGCAAGACCTTGAGCATCGTGCATCGCGACGTGAACTTGAAAAATGTGATGATCGCGTTTGAGGGCGACGTAAAAGTGACCGACTTTGGCATCGCAAAAGCACGCGGGCTTTTGCAGGATCAAGAGGGTGAGGTGGTCGCCGGTAAGGTGGATTACATGAGTCCCGAGCAGTCGAATTTTCAGATTACCGATAAGCGATCGGACGTTTTTTCCCTGGGCATAGTGCTGGCGCAGATGCTCCTCGGGTATAACGTTTTCAAGGGCGCGAGTATGAGCGAGTCGCGCGACCGGGTGCAGGCCATGGCAATTCCCGACTTCAGGACGCTGGATTCCCGCATTGACGAGCCACTCAATAAGGTGCTGCAAAAGTGCTTGGAACGCGACCTTGCCCGCCGTTACCCGAACGCCGACGAGGTGTTACATGACTTGGAGCATTACATTTACCATGCTGGCTATGGACCAACCAACGAGACGATGGGTCGCTTCATCCGGCAACTTTATGGACAGGTGGATTACAAGCAGATCCAGGAAGCCAAGGGCAAGACGCAGCGCATCGAGCGCGTAGCACGTCCAGTCTAATTTGCTGGCATGAAGCGCACTGCCTCGACCGTCACGCTCGGTCTCATCCAGACCAGTTGCTCCGCGAACCCGGCGGACAACCTAACGAAAACCCTCGCGCAGGTAGAGCGTTGTGCTAAGGCTGGCGCGCAAATTATCAGCACGCAGGAGCTTTTTCGCTCGCAGTA
>Ga0194123_10005796_pt1 | contig 13049 bp, 9 predicted proteins | sample TA2MahsurfametaG_5_FD_155479 | JGI IMG/M metagenome (GOLD analysis project Ga0194123, IMG submission 155479) | Freshwater microbial communities from Lake Tanganyika, Tanzania - TA2015023 Mahale A surface | ecosystem: Environmental > Aquatic > Freshwater > Lake | place: Tanzania: Lake Tanganyika... | reverse complement strand
CAAGAGAAGCTTTTTTCGAGAATTGCTATATGGAGGTTGTAAACAAGGGCTGTGTAGGTTTAGTTTCAGGGATTCTTCATAAGAAAATCGAAAAAATGTTCAGAAAAATGGGATCTCTCTCTCTCTCTGGAAAAATCATAGAAGTTGGGGCTGGTCAAGGTCAACACTTCCAATATGTAGCGGGCGGATTTGATCAATACCTTGAGACGGACATAAGAAATACTCAGAGTCACTCAATACCTGGTGGAAAGCGAAGGTTTGTTATTGCAGATTGCACAGACCTGAAATTCCCCGATGATTCATTTGATCGAGTTATTGCAACTTGCCTGCTAGTACATTTGACCGATCCTGAAAAAGCTCTAAAAGAATGGCGGCGCGTCACAATAGACCAGGGAGTTGTCTCTATTTGGGTTGCTTTGGAGCCTAGTATTCTTTTGAGAGTACTTCAAAAGCTTACAACCAAGAGAAAATACTCAAAGTTTGGATATAAATATGAAAGTATTCACTATCGAGAACATATATCGCATTATCCAAGAATGAGGATGTTGCTACAGGAGGTATTTCGAAAAGATTTTGTTACCAAACAAAGATTCCCATTTAGAGGTTTATGGTGGCATTTGAACCTGGTAGAGATTTGGTCAATACGTGTTTCTAAAAAATAGAATCTGAGTAGTTTCACCGAATACGAGACTTGAAAAAAATTCTCTACATCCTATTTCTAAGGTACAAGAGTTGTTGTTCAATTACTCGAACCCAATTGTCTAAGAATAATTGAGTTTTTGCAAAACCTCAACTCATTCTGACGGCTTCCTGGATATATATTCCCAAGGACTTTCGCATTTTCCGAGTATAAAATATGAGGTGTTGAGTTAAGTTCCCTAAGGGGATAAGTTGTTACTAGATCTTGATTCGAAATATCAGGCTAACTTGCAGATGACTAACTCAATCCACGACCATCCTTAGAAAGTGTTCGTGACAGTGTTATGTCTATTCCTGGATTTCGCAAGCTTTGGAATTCGAAGGCCTTCTCTTTCTTCGGAGACTGGCTCAGACTACTTGCAACTACAGTACTTGCGCAGCGCGGAAGCTGGATCGCTATCCAAGCACTTGTAGATTTGAGGCGTAAACGAGGACATCTAGCTAAAGCGATGCGATCAAACTATCGTCTCTTAGGTATGCGGCTCGATATTACAGCAGACTTGTCTGCGCTAGCTTCCTAAACCCTGACTTGAAGATTGGAGACAAGATATCGAGTCTGCAATCGAAAAAATCGCATACATAAAAGGAGAAGGGATCGGAATAGAAGATGGCATATTCTCTAACAATCCGACAGAATTAGGAAAAATTCGTCGATATCCTGACTTTACTTATTGCCTGAAGTGCGAGTCGATAAAGTACACATTTGCTCCAGTTGCACAGTGCGATAATTTTGTCCAAGCTTCCCTTAGAAACTTTGGTGGATGGATACCCCTTTTTACCTTATGAGTATTGCAAAATAAAAAGACTATCGATAACGTGCCTTTTATGACGTGTTTGCCTAAAATACGGGGTATTCCCCAAGATAGTAAAAATACATCCCTTATTCTCGACTCAAACCTGATATATAATCTCTCTCCGATGATGAGGTATTTGAAGGATTTTATAAATTCTTATGTAAGGACATTGCTTCGATTTAGGAACTTGATTCCAAGATTTTTTTTAACAGGGTGTTAAGTGAAATTTTGTTAGAGCGCATTGAACCACTTAGGTATATGGATCATTGGAGTGCCCTTCCTTTTAATGGGCAAGTCAAAAGACTCCAGCTTATATGTACAATCTTTGAACTCTATAAACCAGATCATTCGGTTGAAACTGGTACTTATCTCGGCTCGTCTACTATTTATATAGCCGGATTGACAACTGGTACTACTTACACGATTGAAGTAGATAAAAAGCTTCTAGACCGGGCATCTAAAAGATTCAGCCTAAATCACCCTCGTTTGAACATAATTTGTATTCTTGGAAATAGTTCTGAGCAACTTGATACTTTACTAAAGAATTCTTCTAAAAACGAAAAGATTTTTTTATATCTTGATGCTCACTGGAAGAAGTACAGTCCAACTTATGACGAAATCTTGTCATTGTGTCGATGGGGTGGAAATTGGATAGCAGTCATTGATGACTTTCCCATTTACCATGACCCTAATTATGGGTACGACCCACTGCCAGTTGAAGCGATTAAGGATTTAGCAAGAAGTGAGCATTTCCAGATTTATGTGCCGTTGATCAAAGCACGATTAGAGACTGGGGCTGCCAGGGGGTCGGGATTTCTTTTCTCACAAAAAGCTCAATCGATTTTCCAGTCACAACTCATGGATAGTTTATTGAGAATAGCTTGAGCATCATTTAAGTTACATAATTTAGAAAACTCAAGTATTGACTTTTCATAAGGTAAACTCTTGGATTCAACTATTCGGTTCATAAGAATGATTAATATCTTAGTTTTGAGTTAATATGAAATCTATAAGCAACGAATTTCTTAGATAAATTATTTAAAACTAAGATTTTTCAATACGTATATTCTAATGCCATTATTCGACTTTTCTTCAAATAAAATGCTCCAGTTTCGCGAAATCAAATAATCTACTAATTCGCGTTTATAGTAAATGTTTGAGATAATAATACACTTAATATGATCCGGTAAGTAAAGAGATTTACCTGGTTCAAAGGTCAAAGCTTGTTCTCTGAACAAGCGATAGTCAGGACGCGAAAAAATAGCATCAACCTTATTCAAAGAGCCGTGCTTAATACCTGCCAAGACGTATGGAATAGATTCGTAATAAAATCCTATTAGGATACAAGCATTGCTAGAAGTCGTAGGTTCATGATTTTTCATGTAATTTCCGTAGGCTGTGGAGGGCCAAATTACATATCTAGGCTGTCTTGTAAAATCTTTATTATAATTCCAATTGTTTACCTGAATAAATTTATCAAAATTATTTACTCTATTTTGGTAAACAATAAATGTAAATAAGTTTACCAGCAATAGACATGATGCGACAAGATATGCAATCTTTTTAGAAAACAATTTACTCTCGAACAGTTGCACTAAAAAAATTACCAGGAACGGATAAAAAATTTGCAGAATGAATCTATTATGACCCAAGGCCGTGGGGTAGGTGAAAAATGTGAATACGATTAAATTGATCACTAAAAAAATTAAAATAAAACTTTGACCGATTCTGTCTTTTTTAGGAAATAAAATTAAGCTAAAAACGAAAATTCCTAAAATGTAAAAATCTGAAGAAGTCAAGAATGATCTCATTATAAATAGTAATCGCTCGTCGTAAGGCATAAAACTGGGGCGTGAAGTCCCATAATGAAATTCTTTTATGATACGAACTATATTTATTGAAAATAGTGGAACCAAATAAGTGTAAATAATCCATTCTTCCGAAATGTGTTTCTTAAGTTTAAGAATCCTCTCTTTAGATGCCGCAAAATAAAGTAATAGGGCGATAAGAATTGTTATATTAGTTAATCTCAGATAGACGCTAAGGACTAAAAAAGGAGCGATGAATCTGGTAGGTATTATTTTGGGACTCAAAAGAAATAGCATAAAAATAACTTGAACAAAATATGAAAACTTGCCAACATCTATTATTGTGGATATGGATAGTGCAAGTGGGGCAGATACTATAACAAAAACCATAAACAATGATTTAGTAAAACTAAAAGTATAAAATCTTATAAATATTTGGTACAAAGCTAGCATAAAAAACACGTATGCTATTAATTGACTAATTCTGAAACTCATTGAATTAAATCCAAAAAAACTTACACCAATTTGATTAATAATGAGTGTCAAATCAGTGTAGGGTAATATTGAAGTATTCAGATTAAAATATAAGTCATTTACTATTCGAAGAAATAAAAGTAAGAACGCAGATAAGATAACAAGTGTTTTCCATTCAAATTTTAATGATTTTTTTATCGCTAGAGCTGATAAAATAAAAAAAACGAGTAACAAACTTTGAAGAATATAAGCCTCTTCAAAATCATTCAAAAATGCGAACGCACTATTCTTTAATATTTTCTCCAAATGAAAAACTGTGTAGCCAGCATAGCTTGTCTCATCTCCCTCTAAATCATTATTTATTCCACGAAAATTTAACGCTACGAGCAATACCATGGATGTTACTACCGCGTATAGATCTCGAATATTTAGAATTAATGTGAACTTCTTTTCTTCGATTTTGTGGTTTGATAGTTTATTCTGTGCGAACATAACCAAGATAAATGAAGCAATTAGAGAACCCTGAGTGAGCCAAAAAAATATTTTCCCGTCGAGGTTACGCCATATTGGCTCGACAGATCCGATCGCATAGAACCCAAAAAAATATACGAACAAAAACATGAATAAATGATAAAGACTGATCGGTATCTTAAGCCTAAAATTTCTTAAACTGCCCATTATAAAATACTAAATTCTTACTCTAAAATTTAACCCATTTACCGAAAAACTTCTGGCGTTATGTGCATCTGTCCATAAAAAATTATTACATCTTCAGAAAGCATGCTTTATTGTACCAAGTTTATGTCATTAAGTAAAGACGTTTGAACTTTATATTTTACAATTCCCATGTAGTAATTTTGTCATTGTAAGATATGTAACCAATAAGGTACGGTAGTACTAATCAATACATACGCTAAAGCAATTTTGATTCTTGAAACAGTAATCAGTCAAGGTAAACAAGTCGTAGTAGAAATAAATACTTCACCTACATTGTTAGGTGATATGAAAAGTTTGCTCCAGATTTGTCCTTTAATTTTTTATCGTTTTGTATGAGCAAGCAACGGACTGAACCTATTGTTGTTTGCGCAAAAAGTTCTCTTTTACGCGGATTTTTTGCCCTATAGAGCAAAGATCTGATAATTTATGCTTAACCAATTAAAAATTTATCACACTCTTTTTCCAATATTTCCCTTGAAACCTTTGTCTTATTAATAAATCTGGTATGGTGTAGGACATACCAAGCTGATCCAACATTTTTATACTTTTTATAAAATGAGTTAAAACTCACTATCTTTATCCTGCTCTGCGCGATCTCACGAACATGATAAATCCTGCATGGTTTAAGTGTTAGCAACATTGTTAAAATTTTTGATTGGTAACTGCCAATTGTCCTAGAAGCATTTCTAATAGCAACAATTCCAGAGTGAACACCTTACTCATTTGCCTGTTCTCTCAAATTTAGATTTCATCCGATTGTGGTCCTGATGTATTAAACCCTAAAGAACTAGCTTGCACATCTCCTTTTATTGCGATTGATTCCTTCCTAAGTGGTATGATCATCAGTAAGAATCTGGATAGTGAGAAGTTACGTGGTGAAAAAATTGGATAGAATTTGCGCGATATGCAGAGCAATCACTTCTAGTAGAATAGTAGTTAATTCTTATGGCAAATTAATTCAGATTGATGAAAGTATTTTTTCTGCCCGCAGGACTCCTGATAGATTAACTGAGGAGTGGCGAATTTGCAATACATGCGAGTTGGTACGATCCTCTAAAAGTCCAGATTTGAATTTAAACTCATTATACTCTAATAGTTCATTTAATTACCAAAGTCTCGTGCCACTTTTGTCAAAGACATACATTGGAATCATAAAGAATAGTTTAAATCTTCGAAATTTACGTAGTGTGATTGAGATAGGTGGCGGGAATGGATTTATGCTTGATGCTCTTCGCTCTCGAGGGATTAATGAATTTTTAGAAGTAGAACCGAGTTTGGAGGGGTTCAACGCAGCCTCACCGTCCATTAAAAATCATTTCGTGCAGTCGATGTTTGATGATTCTTTTTCTATTGATAGAAAGTACGATTTATTGATAAATTTTCACGTTTTTGACCATGTTCCAGACCCTCTTGAATTCCTATATCGGTGCCGCAAATTTATCGATACGAGAGGTTATTTGCTAATCGCGGTCCACAATCAAAAATCTTGGTCTGCTAAGATTTTAAAAAGCAAATCTCCAATTTACGACATCGAACATACTTATCTTTATTCGAAGAAAACTTTGTATAAAATACTTCAAATAGCAGGTTATAAAAATATAGTTATTAAATCTTACTGGAATTGGATAACCGTTGAGTACTTGATGTATCTTTTACCGTTTCCAAGCAAATTTAAAGTTTTTTTAGCAAAAACAGGGTGGGTGGGGGCGTTCCTACGAAAATGGTTTATATGCTTGCCACTCGGCAACATATATGCAAAAGCTGAAATTTAATCAAAATTTATTTTATCAGTAATAAAAGATTTAGGGCTAGGTCTAACTTGCTTGTAGAGTGCTTGAATGTATTCGGTTGCCAAACCCAAAAAAAGTAATTGAATTCCACTCAAGAAAAATACTGCTATTAGAAGTGTTGGGACACCAGATTGAATATCGAAAGTACCATTAAAAATGAAGCTTGCTAGGTTAAAAATAGACATTAAGACTGATATTAAGGCGGTAAGCAGACCAAAAAATACAATGATCCTTGGAAGCAGAGTAGATGTTGATATAAAGCCATTAATTGCAGCATTGAATAAAGTTAAAGCACTTTCTTTTGATTTACCAAATTTTCTTCTAACTTTGTTATATGGTACCGCTACTGACTTTACTCCTGTCTGTGCAAATAGACCTCTCAAATATGGGTTGTTGTCGTTCGTCATAAGCACTGACCTAACAACTCGATAGTCTGCGATTAAAAATTCCCCACTGTTTCTGGGAATATGTGACTCAGCAAATCTGTTAATCAAATAATAGAACAGCTCCCTTGATTTTCTCATTAAGTAATTTTCTTCTCGCCTCTTAATAACTCCATATGCAATCAGGGATTTTGATTCAATAAGACTTTTGTACATTAAAGGTATATGAGCTGGGGGATCTTGTAAATCTGCCGGCAGAAGCGGAACTACGTATGATCCACGACAATTTTGCATACCGATCCACATATTATAAAAAGAGCCAACGTTTCTGCTATTTCGAATGATTTTTATTCGTTTGTCTTTTTTTGCCAAAGCGGATAATTTATCGAATGTTGCGTCATTTGAGTTGTTGTCCACAAAAATATGCTCGTAAGTTATACTGGGCAATTGTTTATTCATTTCATAGCTTAGACTTTTGGCACACAGTTCAACATTTTCCTCTTCATTGAAACATGGTGTTACAATCGAAACATCAATTTTTTTTCTTTTTACCTTAACCATGCCCAAAGAATAATACTAAATTGCTTTTGGCGCTAAAACCTTCTTTTCTCTATTGAAATGTTATGCTTAAAGGATGAGTAAATCAAGGACTTATACTGAATTAGCGAAAATGGCAGGACCAGTTAGGCACCTGATATTGAGTATAAATAATTCTGCTAAATCATCCCATATTGGATCCTCTTTTTCTGTAGTAGATGTATTGATATGTGTATATTCATACATAGATAAGAACCATGAAAATAAAATGATACTTTCTAAAGGCCATGCTGCTGCTGCTATGTATGCAGTTCTCGCTAATTTTGGGAAGTTAAATGAAGATTTAACTACGATTTACTGTGCCGATGGAGGGAAATTTTCTGGACATGTTTCACATTTTGTTCATAAAGATATAAATCTTTCAACTGGATCTCTTGGACACGGTCTTCCTTATGGAACGGGTATTTCCCTAGCTAAAAAGAAAGGGGAGAACAGTGGAAAAGTTTTCGTAATCATGTCAGATGGAGAAATGGATGAAGGAACAACTTGGGAATCTGCTTTATTCGCAAATCATTTCCAGCTTGATAATCTAATTGTTTTCATAGATCGAAATAGGTTGCAGTCTTTGTCGGATACTGAATCAACAATAAAACTAGAGCCATTAAAAAAGAAATGGAAATCATTTGGATGGCAAACTTATGAAGTGAATGCTCACAGTTATAAAGAGATAGTGAAATTAATTGAAAAAGTTTTGGTAAATCAAACAAAGCCAGTTTGTATAATTGCAAACTCGATCAAAGGTTATGGTATCAGTTTCATGGAGAATTCAGTAAAGTGGCACTATAGATCTCCCAACGACGATGAACTAGAATTGGGTAGAATTCAATTGAAAGAGAAGTTTGAATGAGATCCAAGTTTGCCGAAATACTTCTGATAGAAGCACTTAAAAATAATAATCTCTTACTTCTAACTGGAGATTTAGGTTATGGTGTGTTAGATAAATTTATGAAGGAGGCTCCCGGCCAATTTTTTAACTGTGGTGTAGCCGAGCAAACCATGATTGGAGTGGCAGGAGGTTTAAGCTCCCAAGGTAAAAAAGTTTTCGTATATAGCATCGCAAATTTCCCCACTCTTCGATGTTTAGAGCAGATTCGAAACGATCTTGTTTACATGGGCAACAATGTAACAATAGTCTCGGTTGGAGCTGGGTTCTCATATGGTTCTCAAGGTTATACTCACCATGGAATTGAAGACATTAGCGTAATGAGGTGCCTTGGCAAATTAAAGGTTTATTCTCCTGCTGATACCCATGAACTGGAGGCAATTATGCCGGAGGTGATTACTTCAGGGTCCACCTCTTACTTAAGACTAGGAAAAGGGGGTGAACCCTTGATACACAAGAACTCGCTCTCAAATGTAAATCAACCAATTCTATTTCAAGAATACAGTTCAAGTTCAACGTCTAAACTGGTGGGCATTCTTTCTTGCGGGACCATTGGTGCAGAAATTCTGGAATTACCGAATCTCCATAAAGGTGAGTTTAACTACAAGGCATACTCTGTCCCGGTATTGGATAAAGAACACATAAAAGAATTTTTATTGGATAAAAAATTTGACCTAGTAATCACTTTGGAAGAACATGTACTAGCCGGTGGATTTGGATCGATGCTTCTTGAAGTTAATAGCGAGCATCATCTTAATTTGAATATACGAAATCTTGGAATAAAGAATGATAATCTTGAAACTAATGGTTCACAGTCATACTTAAGAAAAATACATAAAATTAATGCTGTTAGTATTATGAAATTTATTGAGCAAAATTTGTAAGGTTTATACCCCGAAAAGATTTCTCCTTTCCTGTCGCCCAGTTAACAAAACTCTCTAAACCATGATTTAAAGTCACAGTAGTTGTCCATCCACAACTCCTTAGGGTTGAAATATCTGGCTTCAACAATAACACTTGGTCCACTCTCATAGGTTCGCTACCAACTTGTAGCAAAGTTGAGCAGTCCATGTACGATGCAACTTTTCTTGCCACGCTGACAATACTAGTTGTCTCTGGATTACCGAGATTGACAAGCTCTTGATGCACACTTGAAGAACATAGCTTCAGAACAGCATTAGCGAGATCATAGGCGTGCAAATATGACCATTGTTGCTGTCCAGATGTTAATTTGAAATCTTTCCTATCAATAAAACTCTTAACCATAGAAGGAATTAACCACTGAAGGTTATCAGTTTGGCCATAAGTTGAAAAAATTCTACCCCAGATGAATTGCGTATTTGAATTCTTAAATAAAGCACTGAGAGTTCTTCTTGCTTCTACTTTCGCTATTCCGTAGTGAGTTGTCGGACGATCGTAGTTTATCTCCAAAGCGACTTGATTTATCGGACCGTTTTCAGCTTGGGATCCAAAAGCAATAAACTTTTGCACTCCAGACGTTATTGAGGCATGTGCTAGATTTGATAACCGTTTAACATTAGTATATTGAATATCACGATTATTACGAAGGTCGTTAACTACCCCTTCCCAATCGCACGAAATGATCATGTCGGGTTTGCACCTCTTTATGAAATCCACCCATGTAACGTTGTTCATACAACTTATCTTGTTTTTTGGCAAGTGCTCTAATCGACTTAAATCCGCATCTGAATTACATAGCCCGTGCCACTCCATTGTGTTTGAATTAAGAAGTGATGCAATCCAACTACCGAGAAAACCATTTACTCCCGTTATTAAAATCATTACTAATTCTCCTTATAGATAACTGAGTACAATCCAGAATTTAACCTCACACCTGAAAAATTTATTTTATTTTTCATAGCAAAGTAATCAATATCTGAAATACTGCACTTAAAAATCCAAGTATCTGGTTTCGGTTTCATACTAATTGAGAATATTGGAACATCACTATAAGCCAAAGCTTTGGTTGGGTATTTAAAATGTTTTCCACTTAACGCATATATTGAGTCTTCACACAAATTTTGAAATTTTGAGTAATCTGGAATTTTTCTAATTAATTTAAGTTCCGAATCGAGATCTTCTCCTCCCTCCACATCAACAGTTTTCATACCTTTCAATGGTGGATTTACGAAGTTATATACACTCTTTGTGTTCGTACTCATAACTCCAAACATCAAGACCAACATAGAAAAAATCAAACTTGGAAGAAAAAAACTGCGATAATCTAATCTTGTTAATTTTAAAATCAATAGCGTTGCGTACGATACTACAAAAATACTATTCATCCATATGTAGTCTATGTTCAAATTATGATTCAATGGAAGTGATGCAATTGCCATAATGAAGAATAAGACCTGATTTGGATTCGATTCAATGTCGAAACCTCCTTGTTTATAACTCCGGTAGGTTAAAGGGGTTAAAAGTAGAATACTTATTGCAACGTAACCAAGTGAATACTGCGAATTAATCCTGTCGATCCACGGTTCCAACTTACCTAAAAAAAATATTTTGCTTACAACAATGTAAGTTGCTGTCATTATCAAAAGTGCCAGTGAGATTACAAGGTTACGTTTTGTGATAGTCTGCACCAGACGCAATACAACTGCATAAATAATTGCTAACAAAAATATCAAAACTAATGACCTTGTTAATCCCAAAAATGATATAGAGGGTATCCCCGTACTATAGCCTCCAGATTGTAGGGCTTTGAAGGTTTGCGTAATCCAGGCTTCGATAAAATCGCTCTTTCGGTTTAAACAAATTACTAACACAAAAATTAGTGCTGGCAGAACAAATAGGACTGTGACTTTACTGCGTTTGTATTTTAAGACGACGAAAATAAAAAGACCAAAATATAATGTAATGAAATTGAATCTAATTAATATGCTTAATAATGCAACGGCACCCGCTATTAATGGTAAAAAACTGTATTTATGATTGGATTTTATATAATTGAGAAGAGTTAAAATTGAAATTAATATTATCAAAAACCCATATAAATTAGGCCAGGTAGTCATCGCGGCAGGCCATAAACGAGAATTATAAACTGAAACGGCTGGGTAGGATATGAGCCAAGTTGCAGACAGTATTACAGATATATCGCTCGGCAAAATTCTACTGTTTACTCTATGCATTAGCAACGCAATAACGCAGATAATTATGTAACCATAAATTCTTAAACTAACTAAACTATCACCCATAATAAGCGGTATTGAAAGTAAGTAAGGTAATAACGGCCCCCAGATAAACAAGTAGTCTTTTTGTGGAACAAGTCCATTACTCGTTGCGCTACCTGCGCTAAATAAAATTCCATCGTGGTGAGGGTCTGGATTAAATGTGAGTAACCTCGCAATAGTGATAAAATAAATCATCACCGCTAGGGCAAAGACATACTTTTTTAAGTTAGATAACACAAAACTATGATTCAATGTTTAATCCTATATATTTAGTTTCTAGAAACTCCTCAATTCCAGCAAATCCACCTTCACGACCCAAGCCTGATTGCTTAAAGCCGCCAAAAGGTGCGGCTGGATCTGAAATAACACCTTTATTTATTGCCACCATTCCAGATTCCAAAGACTCTGCCACCTTCATTGCTCGTTTTAAATCAGATGAGTAAACATAGGCAATCAAACCAAACTCTGTGGCGTTAGCTAGTTCTATTGCTTGCTCATCTGAGTTTGTAACAACAATTGGTGCTACTGGTCCAAAGATTTCCTGACTTAAAATGGGATTATCACTTTTAACAGCTAGAACTGTTGCAGGATAAAAAGCACCAGCACCCGTTGGGGATTTCCCACCTGTTTTTAAAGTGCCACCTGCCGTTACAGATGAATCAACTAGCTCTGCGATTTTGTTGCGCTCTTTGACTGAAACACTTGCGCCTAATTGGGCGCCAGATGATGTGCCAGGTGCCATCTTTAAGCCACCCATTGCTTTGGTAAGTTTTTCTGTGAACTGGTCTGCTATCTCTTTGGCAACATAAAATCTATTTGCAGCGGTGCAGGCAGCCCCACCATTTCGCATCTTTGCAAGGAGTGCGCCACTTACCGCATCATCAACATTGGCATCTGACAAAACTAAGAAAGGGGCGTTTCCACCTAACTCCATAGAGCATCTGATGACACGATCAGCTGCTTCTTTAAGGAGCATGCGGCCAACCTCAGTTGATCCTGTGAAAGATAAGTTAACAACTCTCGAATCCTTTAAAATCTTTGCAATCGCAGGCCCTGTTGGAGATGGCAAAATTAAATTAACAACACCTGCTGGAACCCCTGCGCGTTCTAAGATTTCAATGATCGCTAAGGCTGTTAGAGGAGTCTCTCCTGCTGGCTTTAGAATAACTGTGCAGCCGGCAGCGAGCGCCGGCCCAATCTTCCTAGTCGCCATTGCAGCTGGAAAATTCCAAGGTGTAATTAAGAGAGAAACCCCAATTGGTTGCTTGGTCACAATAATTCTTTTGTCCCCACTTGGGGAGGTTCTAAACTCACCATTTATTCTTACAGCTTCCTCTGAAAACCATCTAAAAAACTCGGCGGCGTATAAAACCTCACCCTTAGCATCAGTTAGTACTTTGCCATTCTCCCTACAGATAATCTCAGCTAATCGATCAGCTTCTGCCACCATGATTTCAAATGCTTTACGCAAAACTTCACCACGAACACGGGGCGAAGTTTTTGCCCAACCTTTAAAGGCGCGATGTGCTGCATCTACTGCTTGGATGCACTGCTCTTCAGATGAGATTTGCACATTAGCAATAACTGATTCATCAGATGGATCTGTGACTGGCATAGTTGATACGCCATTAACCCACTTGCCATCAATATAGAGCTGGGTAGAAAGTTGCATAAAGATAAGCATACGCTCAAGTAATCACTGCTTAA
>Ga0194123_10005795_pt1 | contig 13051 bp, 17 predicted proteins | sample TA2MahsurfametaG_5_FD_155479 | JGI IMG/M metagenome (GOLD analysis project Ga0194123, IMG submission 155479) | Freshwater microbial communities from Lake Tanganyika, Tanzania - TA2015023 Mahale A surface | ecosystem: Environmental > Aquatic > Freshwater > Lake | place: Tanzania: Lake Tanganyika... | reverse complement strand
TTAATGATAATGTTGATTTAGTCATTAACACTTCAAGCTTAGGTCTTAAACCAAAAGATAAAATTAAACTAAATTTTTCTCATTTTAAAAAGAAAATATTTATTGATGTAATCTACAACCCGGAGCGAACATTGTTTTTAAATACAGCAAAAAAATTCAATAATAATATTTATTCAGGTCTTCCAATGTTTGTCTACCAGGCACAAAAATCATTTAAGATATGGACCAATATTTTGCCCAAAGTAAATCAAGATACCTACAAATTACTTAGAAGATATTTGTGATAGCTCTTGGAATTGTTGGGGAAATTGGATCTGGTAAGACTTACGTCAGTAAAGTATTTAAACATTATGGTTACAATGTTTTTAATGCAGATAAAGTAGTCCATAATATTTATAAAAAAAATAAATTCATAAATCAAAAGATATCCAAAATTTTTAAATTAAGTAGCAACAAAGTAAAACTTAAATATCTTGCTAATCTAATTATAAAAAACCCTTCTAAACTTATTAAACTAAATAAAATTATTCATCCGGAGGTTAAAAAAAAACTATTAGAATTTATAAAAAAAAATAAAAAAGAAAAATTAATTGTTTTAGATATTCCTTTGCTTTTAGAAACTAATTTTAAATATTTTGCAGATATAGTAGTTTTTGTAGATACAGCAGATAAAACATTGTCTAAATTTAGGAAAAAAAGAAGAATTAATATAAAATTAATTAATGTTCTTAAAAAATATCATCTTAATAAGGGAAAAAAAAAAACTTTGTCAGATTTTGTAATAAAAAATACAAATTTAAGTTTCTTAAAATCTCAAACAAGGACTATACTTAATAAAATTATATTACATGATTAAAGAAGTAGTTTTAGATACAGAAACCACTGGTCTATCCATTGAAAAAGATAGAATAGTTGAGATTGCATGTATTGAACTTGATAATCATTTACCATCAAAAAATTTATTTCATACTTTTTTAAACCCGGAAGGTGTCAGAGTTTCTGAGGATGCTTTTGAGATACACGGCTATTCCAATGAATTTTTGAGTGATAAACCAAAGTTTAAGGATATTGTTAAAAATTTTTTACAATTTATTCAGGATAAAAAAATAATTATTCATAATGCAGATTTTGACATAAATTTTTTAAATAAAGAGCTTCGAAATCTTAATTTAGAGCCAATAAATAAACAAAATGTTATAGATAGTTTGGTTTTAGCAAGGGAGAAGTTTCCTGGGGCAACAGCAAAAAATCTTACATCTTTATGTAAAAAATTTAAAATTGATACTTCAGCAAGAGAAAAACATTCTGCTTTATTAGACTGTAAACTTTTATCTAAAGTTTATGTTGAGTTAATAGATGATAAGGAATTTAAGTTTTTATATAGCGATTTTAATGAGAATATAAATCAAAACATTAAAACTAATAAATCTCCAGGCATAGTGGTACAACCATCTTTAGATGATATTGAGAATTACAAAAAGTTTTTAAAAAAAAATTTAGTCAACGCTTTTAGTTTGAAGGATTAGTATTTTTTTGGTTTTCGTAGAATTCTATAAAATCAAGATTTTTTTTAAATTTAAATTCTTTAAATCCAGATTGTTGGAATAAATTGGTCATAATATCAGTTATTTTTTTTGAATAAAGATTAGGAATATCGGCTAATAACATTTTTTTAATTTCAGTTTCATCAGTATTTTCTTTTAAAATTTTAAAAATAATAGCAATGCAGAGTTCGGCATGCACTCTATTAGATAGGTGTTGTGGAGATTGAAGTTGAATCTTTAAATTTAATTCATAAAGTTCATCTTTAAGCAATTTATTCTTTATATCTATTTTTGTTTCATATTTATCTAGATCTTGAATGGAACTTATGTAAGCGTCTGTATTGGGTATTTCAAAGGAAAGATCTTTAATGAAGTCCATTATTATTTGATATTTTTCACTCATAATAGCCAATAGTTAGTTAAGAAAATCGATTCTAAGTTTTTTAATTTCTTTGAAAGTGTTTAATTTAGTTTTATATTATTACTAAACAATTTCAAAATATGAATGAAAATTTTGGATTTATAGACATAATATTACTAGCATTTATTGCTGGTCTAATAATTTTAAGACTTAGAAGTTCACTAGGTAAAGGCGCTGAGGACAGTGCTTTGCGGGCAAAAAATATACAATCTGCTAGCGTGGATACTTTAGAAACAATAGATAAAGAGGTTACACCTTCTTCAAAGACCAATCATTTTGATGAAACTAGCTTTTTAAAAGGTGCTCAAGCGGCATATGAAATGATAGTAAATGCATTTGCAAATGAAGATAAAAAAGTTTTAAAAGAACTTACTGACCCCGAAATATATAAGAACTTTATTTCTGTAATAGATGATAGACAGGAAAAAAAAATAAAAAATGAATTTACTTTTATAGGTATTAAAAAAGCAAAAATTGAAGAAGTTAAAAATCAAGATACTTTATATCAAGTTAAAGTAAGATTTATTAGTGAGATTATATCTTCTATTAAAGATCATACTGGAAAAATAACTGATGGAAGTAATAATGAAATACAAACGGTAAATGATATTTGGGTATTTACGAAAGATTTGGCTTCAGACGATCCAACTTGGTATTTAACAGAAATTTCTCAAAATTTAGATGAGAAAGATCAAAAAAAATAAAGATAAAGATTTAATAACAGAAGAAGATATTAATTTTTGGGAAAGTTTTAAAAAGGAAGATAATATTTTCTTTGAAGATAAAGATGTAAATATTTATCAACCGTTAAAGAAATTTAAATTTGATTTAAAATATGATTTTCATGGATATTCTATTCAAGAGGCTTTTGACAAGGTTGATGAAATCTTTGATCTGAGTAAAAAAAAAAATCTTACTAGTATTTTGATAGTTACAGGAAAAGGTTTAAGATCTAAGGCTTTTGAAGATCCATATAAATCTGAAGATTTAAGCTTATTAAGATATGCTATACCCAATTATATAAAAAAAAATTATCAAAACAGAATTATTTCAATTTCAATAGCAAGCATTGAGAATGGCGGAGAAGGCGCTTATGAACTTAAACTAAAGAAATTATAATATAAATTTTGAAAGATCTTTATCTCCCTTAATATCTCCGAGATTTTTTTGCACATAAGCTTTATTAATTAATACAACTTCGCCACTTCGATCAGGTGCATTAAAACTTATGTCATCTAAAATTCTTTCTATAATTGTGTGAAGTCTTCTTGCTCCTATATTTTCGATAGTAGAATTTACATAGGTTGCAATTTCTGCAATTTCATCAACACCATCATCTAAAAATTTTAAACTTACATCTTCAGTTTTCATCAGGGCTTCGTATTGTTTAATTAAACTATTATCCGGCTCTTTAAGAATTCTTACAAAATCCTCTTTAGTTAATGGATTTAATTCTACTCTTATAGGTAATCTTCCCTGCAGTTCTGGCAATAAATCAGACGGTTTTGCAAGTTGAAAAGCACCCGATGCAATAAATAGTATGTGATCTGTTTTAATGGTGCCATATTTAGTATTCACTGTTGTTCCTTCAATTAAAGGAAGTAAATCTCTTTGAACACCTTCTCTTGATACATCGGCTCCGATCCTTTCACTTCTAGCTGAAATTTTATCTATTTCATCTAGAAAAACTATTCCGTTATTTTCTGTTGCAAATTTTGCCTCTTTTAAAATTTGATCTTGATCTAAAAGTTTTTCTGACTCTTCATCTATTAAATAATCGTATGATTCTTTAACACTAATTTTTCTTTTTTTCTTTTTTACTCCTAATCCTTTTCCAAAGATATCGCCAATACTAATCATCCCAATTGTTCCTGATGCTCCAGGAATTTCAAAAGAGGGTGTTGTTGTATTTTCTTGAACAGAAATTTCTATAATGTTTTCATCTAAATCTCCTGCTCTTAACCTTTTCCTATAACTTTCTTTTGTTGCAGAACTTGCGTTTTTTCCAACCAAGGCCTCTAATACTCTTTCTTCTGCAGCAAGTTGAGCCTTTGCCTTAACTTCTTTTCTTTTTTGATCTTTTATCATGGAAATTGCAATTTCCATTAAATCTCTAATGATTTGTTCAACATCTTTTCCAACATATCCAACCTCAGTAAATTTTGTTGCCTCAACCTTAATAAAAGGAGCTTGTGCAAGCTTAGATAGTCTTCTAGATATTTCGGTTTTTCCAACACCTGTTGGGCCAACCATTAAAATATTTTTAGGCAGAACCTCATCTTTCATGTTGTCCGTTAACATCTGACGCCTCCATCTGTTTCGAAGTGCAATAGCAACAGCTCTCTTGGCTTTATTTTGACCAACAACGTATCTGTCAAGTTCAGATACTATTTCCCTTGGGGAAAAACTTGTTATTTTTTCTTCGTCTTTTTTTTTTACTTTAGAGTTTTTCAATTGTGACATTATTATTTGTAAATACGCAGATTTCTGATGCAACTTTAAGAGATGCTAAAGCTATTTCTTCTGCTGTCTTATTTGTATCCATCAAGACTTTTGCTGCAGCAAGTGCATAATTGCCGCCAGAGCCTATTGCTATAACCCCATGTTCTGGTTCAAGCACATCTCCATTACCACTTATCATAAAACTTTTTTCTTTGTCTGCTACTGCCATCAATGCTTCTAAACGTCTTAAGTATTTGTCTGATCTCCAATCTTTTGCAAGTTCAACAGCTGCTCTTGTTAAGTTTCCAGCGTGTTTTTCTAATTTCGCTTCTAACCTTTCAAAAAGAGTAAAGGCATCTGCAGTTGATCCTGCAAATCCAGCAATCACATTTCTATTCTCAATTTTTCTAACTTTTTTTGCCGTGCTTTTAATAATTGTATTTCCAAAACTTACTTGACCATCACCTGCCACAACAACATCTTTATGTTTTCTAACAAGTACAATAGTTGTACCGTGCCATCTCAGATCTTCACTCATATTAGTTTTTTTAATAGCAAATTAATTCTAATTTTTTAAATAATATAAAAAGTTAATTTAGTTTATTAACAACTCTAATTAAGTACAATATCTAAAAAATAGTTAGCCAAATACTTTGTGGAACACTTTTCTTTTGTATAAGCTAAAATATCCTTCGATATTTGATTAATGGCCTCATTATTGATTTTTAAAAAAGAATCTAAATTTATATTTTTATCTAGAATATTTTTGTAATTTTTATAAATTTCTATAAGTTTTTCTTTTGGAAGAAATGTACAAGTTTCAGAAGGACAAAATTCCAGATCAGGAAATAAAGGGATACATCCATTCATCATTATCTCATAATGCCTTAAGCAATCCCAACCTGCTTTTTTAAATGTAAGAGCAAAAAAAAATTTCTGGTACATATTGTAATAATCCTGTTCACTATTATAGGTATAGGTTTTTATATCTCCTGGTATTAATGGGGCTAATAAAAATTCTCTTTTATCAATTTTTGAGTTTAAAATTTTTCTGTTAGGAACACAGAAGTTTATTGGAAAAATATTACTATTCTCAATTTTTTTTAGTAACTCTCTTTTAAAGAAGAAGAATTCTTTGTTAAATAAAAAAAAAGGGTGAATTAATTGATCATCTTCACCATCAATAAATATTAATTTAATTTTTTTTTTAATATTTAAAACTTCATTAAGAAATAGATTGTTCCTTCGGATAGACGCATAAATAATTAAATTAAAGTATCCATCATTTATTTTTTCTAAAATATTATTTCTTTCTACTTGAAAAAATCCATTAAATTCTTTGTATAGTGTAAAACCTTTTCCCCAAAAAAAATTTGGATTGTTTTCTTGTAAATCTTTGGAGTCTTTATACATAAACCAAAGAGGTGGGTAATCTATCACATCATTTAAAAAGATTTCTTTTAAAGAATAAAATAAACAATCTTGCATGAAGTCATTCATTTTATTTGATCCAATAAATAAGATTTTCATTTGTTTTATCTAAAATTTGACTAGTAAAAATATTTTAAGAAGTTAAATATATACAAGATTAAAAAAATAACTGTCAGATTTTTTAAAAAATAAGTTTTTCTATGAGAATAGCTAAAATTAAAAGAAAAACCGAAGAAACATCTGTTGAAATTAAAATCAACTTAGATGGTAAGGGCAAATCCAAAATTGAAACTGGAATAGGCTTTTTAAATCATATGTTGGAACTTTTTTCTAAACACTCTTTGATTGATATTAATTTAGTAGCTAAGGGAGACATTCATGTTGATGAACATCACACGACTGAAGATGTGGGCATCGTTTTAGGACAAGCGGTTGCTCAAGCCTTAGGAAAAAAGATTGGAATCAAAAGATTTGGCACATCTTATGTTCCTATGGATGAAACTTTAACTAGGGTTTCAATTGATGTTTCAAATAGGCCTTATCTTGTATGGAAAGTAAATTTGAAAATTGAAAAGCTTGGTGAGATGGATACAGAACTATTTAAAGAATGGTTTCAAGCTTTCTCCCAAAATGCTGGCTTAACAGTTCATATTGAAAATTTATATGGAGACAATACTCATCACATAGTGGAGTCTTGCTTTAAGGCTTTTGCTCAAGCTTTAAAGAAATCTGTAGAAATAGATAAAAGATCTAAACACATACTTCCATCAACAAAAGGAAAACTTTAAAAAATGGATGTTGTTATTATTGATTATGGAACAGGAAATATCAGGTCGGTATATAATTCTATCACAAGTGCAGGAAAAAATCTTAGACGTCTTAAAATTAGGGTAACATCAAATCCTAAGACTATACTTAAGGCAGATAAAGCGATTTTGCCTGGGCAAGGCTCTTTTAGACAATGCATGATGAGTCTCAACTCAATTGATGATCTAGTGAATGCATTAAACTTTTATGTAAAAGAAAAAAATAAACCACTTTTAGGAATTTGTGTAGGTATGCAGCTTTTTGCAAAAGAGGGTTATGAAGAAAAAAAAACGAAAGGATTAAATTGGATTGAGGGTGTAGTAAAAAAAATTAATATTTCTAATAAAAAGCTTAAGCTTCCTCATATGGGTTGGAATAATTTAATTTTAAAAAAAAAAAACTTTATTCTAAAAAAAATAAAAAATTTATCTCATTTTTATTTTGTTCATAGTTATGAATTCAAAACAAAAAAATTAGAATATGTTCTAGCCGAGGTTGACTATGGGAAAAAAATAATTGCATGTCTTAATAAAGAAAATTTATTTGGAACACAGTTTCATCCTGAAAAAAGTGAAAAAAATGGAATAAATTTCATGAGAAATTTTTTAAACTTTTAGTAAAATGCAAATTTATCCTGCTATAGATATAAAGGATGGAAAGTGTGTAAGATTATTTAAAGGAGATTTTAAAAAAAAAACTATTTACAATATATCTCCTACTAAACAAGCATTATATTTTCAAAAAATAGGTTTTAAGAGACTACATCTTATAGATTTAGATGGAGCAAAAGATGGCAACTCGAGCAATGTAAGAATAATAAAAAATATAATTAATAAAACTAATTTAAAAATTCAACTGGGCGGAGGTATTAGAACTGAAAAGCAAATTAATTTCTGGCTATCATTAGGTGTTGAAACTTTAATATTGGGCACGCTAGCAATAGAAAATATAAGGTTTCTTGAATATTTATGTCATAAATTTCCAAAAAAAATTTCTTTAGCTATAGATATAAAAAATAACTTTTTGTACAGCAGAGGCTGGCTAAGAAAGTCAAAATTTAAAACAATGTCTTTTATTCAAAAGATAAAAAATCTTCCTATTAATAGAATAATTTATACGGATATTAATAGGGATGGAACAAAATTAGGTATTAATTTTAAAAAAGTAACTAACTTTATATCTAAGATAAGATTTCCTGTAATAATTTCAGGCGGGATTTCAAGTTTTCAAGATATTGTTAAAGCTGAACAACTAAAAAAAATTCACGGTGTTATTATAGGAAAGTCCTTATATGATAATTCTATCAAGTATGACGATCTTATTAAGATTATAAAAAAATAAAATGCCTAATAACGAAGAAGTTCTCATCTCACTATTTAATGAAAAGAAGTATTCAAAGGCAATAGATTTAGCAGAAAAATATTTTAAGAAAGATAAAACAAATGCTTTTTACTACAATTTTATCGGAAATATCTATCAAGCCAAAGGAGAGATAGACTTATCAATAATTTTTTTTGAGAGAGCTTTAGAAATTGATAGAAATTTTTTTTATGCCCTTTATAATTTAGGGGTATCTTATAAAAAAAAAAATCTTATAAATAAATCAAAAGATTTTTTTCTCAAAGCAATCGAGAAAGATAAATATTATTACGATGCAATAAATAATTTAGGATTATTATATAAAGAAGAAGAAGATTATAAAAATTCTATTAATTGCTTTGAGAAATGCATAAATATTGATCCTCTTAAAACTGATGCTTATGTTAATGTAGGTTTAGTTTATGGCAAGGTTGGTTTAACAGATAAAGCCATAGGAGTTTGTAAAAAAGCTTTGCAATTAGATAAAAATTTATATGGTGTACATAGTAATTTAGGAATTATTTATCAAAATTTACGTAATTTTGAACTTGCAATAAATCATTTTTTTCAAGCAATAAAATTAAAACCTGATTATCCTGACGTTTATAACAATGTTGGTATTTGTTTTATAGAGGAAAAAAAATTTAGACGTGCAATAGAATTTCTTGATAAGTCAATACAGTTAAATCCAAAAAATTATAAATCTATTTTAATTAAAGGTATCGCATTAAAGCATTTAAATGAACACGAAGAGTGTATAAAACTCGCAAATGAAGCCCTCAAGATCAATCCCGAATATCATTCAGCATATCTTGCTATTGCTGAAAGTTATCTTGCAGAGATGAATTATGATCAATTTATGAGGAATATAGATTTAGCAGATATGCAATTTTTAAGTTCTACTGAGATTGGGCATCTTTTATTCAATTATACTTTTCATAACAAATTTTCTTCAAAAAAATATTTAGACTTAACAAAACATCATTATCTCAAGAAAAAAAGTAATATTATAAAATTACATTTACCCAAAAAAAAAAAAAACGGCAAAATTAAAATTGGTTTTGTATCTGGTGATTTTCGACATCATGCTGTCTCTTATCAATTAAAAGATTTTTTTGAACTGATGTCAGTAGATAATACTTTTGAAGTTTATGCTTTTGTTAATAATGAATTTGATGATTTGACACAAAAACTTAAAGAATATTTTTTTGAATTCAAAGATTGTACAAAATTAACAAATCTTGAGTTGGGAAACTATATAAGAGAATTAGGCATAGATATTCTTATAGATCTAAGTGGATTTACTAAAAATTCAAGGTTATATCTTTTTAAATATAGACCTTGCCCTATTCAAATTTCTTGGTGTGGCTGGCTTGCGGGTACAGGCATGGATGAAATGGACTATTTTGTTGGTGACCAGTATACTTTTCCAGGTAATTCAAATTTTGAAAAAAATTATACAGAAAAAATTTTAAAATTAGATAATTGTTGGAGTTTATTATCTAAAATTGAGGATAATATAAAAATAGAAAAAATTATAAATTTCAGAAAAAATAATTACATAACTTTTGGTTCTTTCAATAATTACTTAAAATATAATGACCTGGTTATTGAAACGTGGTCAAAAATTCTTAAAAAAACAAAAAATTCAAAGCTTTATATATCAGGTGTAAAAAGATTTTCTGAAATAAAATTTAAAGAAAAGTTCTATGAAAGGTTCAGCCAATTTGGAGTTTCAAGAGATCAGTTAGTACTAGAGGGTTTAGTTTCTAGAAAGCAGTTATTTGAAAATTATAATAAATTAGATATTGTTTTAGATCCATTTCCTTATAATGGTGGTACAACAAATTTAGAGGCTGCGTACATGTGCTTACCTATTATTACATTAGAGGGAGACACTCTTTTATCAAGATGCGGTATTTCTGTTAACTTGAATAGAGGAATAAAAGAATGGAATTGTAATTCAGTAAGCGAATATATTGAAAAAGCTGTAAGTTTTGCAAATAATATTGATTATTTACAGAAAATTAGAGACAAGCTTATTAAAGAAAAAGATCAGTGTGCTTTATTTTCTGCCAAAATTCTTAAAGAAGATTTTAAAAAAAAAATACTTAATATTTATGCAGAAAAAATAAAATAAATTTTTAATCCAATGTTAAAAAAAAGAATAATACCATGTTTGGATATTAAGAATGGAAGAGTTGTTAAGGGGATTAATTTTAAAAAACTTCAAGATGCAGGTGACCCAGTAAAACAAGCAAAAATATACAGTATAGGGGGTGCAGACGAGATATGTTTTTTAGATATCGAAGCGTCTTATAAAAAAAGGAATATATTATTACAAAAAGTATCTGATACTGCAAAAAATTGCTTGATACCTTTGACGGTTGGGGGGGGAATTCGAAATTTGCAAGATATTAAAAATTTGTTACTTGCTGGAGCTGATAAGGTGTCAGTAAATACGGCAGCTGTTTATGACCATAATTTTATTAAAGAGGCTGCAAAAAATTTTGGATCACAGTGTATCGTAATTGCAATAGATGCAAAAAAAATTTCTTCAAATAAATGGGAGATATTTACTCATGGAGGAAGAAAAAAAACAGGAATTGATGCGATACAATATGCAAAGAAAGTCGAAAGTTTTGGAGCAGGTGAAATATTATTAACATCAATGGATAGAGATGGAACAAAGTTAGGTTACGATTTAGAGTTGACTAGTAAAGTATCTAAAATGTTAAAAATTCCGGTCATAGCATCTGGCGGCGTGGGTAATTTAGATCATCTTTTTAAGGGCTTAACTATTGGAAATGCTAGCGCCGTTTTAGCAGCATCTATTTTTCATTATGGAGACTTTTTAATTTCTGATGTCAAAAACTACCTATATAAAAGAGGTTTACCTATAAGAATGAAATGAATATTAAATTTTTGTCAAAATTATTAATTACTATTAGAAAAAATTTAAAAAAGGATAAACGAATATCTTATACTTCAAGACTATACAGTTCTGGAATAAATGGGTGCAAAAATAAATTTTTAGAGGAAGTAAGAGAGTTTATTGTATCCTTAAAAGGAAAAAAAAAACATACTATTCATGAGGCAGCAGATGTTTTTTATCACTATTTAGTTTTATTAGAGAGAAAAAAAATTGGTTTTATACCAGTCCTTGAAGAATTAAAAAGAAGAAGTAAAATTTCAGGTATAGAAGAAAAATTAAGAAGAAAAGATGTACGATAAAAATAATATTTTTGCAAAAATTTTAAGAGGAGAAGTTTCGTGTAAAAAAGTTTATGAGGATAAATTTGTTTTAGCTTTTTATGATATAAATCCTCAAGCAAAGGTACATGCGTTAGTTATACCGAAAGGATCTTATATTGATCTTAATGATTTTTCTAAAAATGCAAATAATGATGAAATAGAAGGGCTTATCCGAGGACTTGGAAAAGTTGCAAAAATTTTAAATGTTGCGGAAACTGGTTATCGCTATTTAGGAAATAATGGAAAAGATGGCGGTCAAGAGGTGTCTCATTTGCATTTTCATATATTTGGTGGTGAAAAACTTGGGAAAATGATTTCGAAGTGAATGGCGAAAAAAGTTTCTAGATTTTTTCTAGAGATACATTCAGTCAAAGACTTAAAATTTTCGAAATGTTTAGAAAAAAATTTATCTATAAAAAAAGAAATTAATATTAATAAAGATCTTCCAAGATTTTTATATAAAGAGATTGGAAAAGATTATAATTGGAAAGATAGACTATATTGGGATGATAATGATTGGATTAGGTTAATATCAAATCCTAATTATGAATTATCTACAATATTTAAAAATGAAGATTTAGTTGGGTATTATGAATTAATTTTTGATGAACAACAAAATTTTGAAATAGCATATTTTGGCATTTTTAAAGAATACTTTGGTAAAAAAATAGGTGGTTATTTATTATGTCATGCCATTGAGAATTCTTTTAACAAAGGAGCAAAAAAAGTTTGGGTTCATACTTGTACCTTGGATCATCCAAATGCATTAAAAAATTATATAGCTAGAGGAATGAAAATATTTAAGTCTGAAGAATTAAATGTTGATTAATATTTAATCTAATGCAAATTTTCCAATGTTTTGAAGATTAAACGATACGTTTTTTAGATTAAATTCTAAAAAAGTTCCATTATAGTTAATTACTTTCCAACCCAGAATTAAATAAGTTTTTTGATCAAAATATAGTTCAATAATCTCATTTTTAGAGAAATTAACTTTTATAAAAATACGACTTTCAGTAATTTTATAATCTTTAATTTCTTTAAGTACTTTTATTATTTCATTTTTATTTGTTAAAAATAAAATAGGTGTCCCAGTTATATTTTGACTAGATTTGTTATTTAATTCATCAATTAAATATAAAATATTATTATCAATTAAAATTTTTTTTCTATTTAATTCATTATAATGGCAAAAAAACTTATTTGGAAATTCTAGTATACAATTACCAGTTTCAATAGATCCCTCTAAAGTTTGGATAAAATCAAATTTAAGATTTTTAGTTTCTTCTAATTTTTCAATTATTTTCTGTATTTCATTTGAATAAGAATATTTAGAAAAAAAAATAACAAAAAAAACCAATAATATTATTTTTTGCACTACTTTAATAAATTATTTAATAGATTTCTCTTTTACCAATATGGTTTGCGGGGCTTATGATTTTTTCTTCTTCCATTTGATCAATCATTCTTGCTGCCCTATTATAGCCAATACCTAATTTTCTCTGTAAAAAACTAGTAGATGCCTTACCTTCTGTTCGTATGATTTCAACAGCCTTGTTATATAGTTCGTCTTTTCCATCTTGATTCAAAATTGGTTCATCATTTTCTAATTCATCAATTTTTGTAATTTCTTCAACATAGGTTGGATTTCCTTGTAATCTTAAATATGTTGCAACTTTTTCTATTTCTTTTTCAGAAACATAAGGTCCATGAATTCTTACAATTCTACTTGCTGAGGACATAAAGAGCATATCCCCTTGACCGAGCAAAAGTTCAGCACCCTGTTCTCCAA
>Ga0194123_10005794_pt1 | contig 13054 bp, 9 predicted proteins | sample TA2MahsurfametaG_5_FD_155479 | JGI IMG/M metagenome (GOLD analysis project Ga0194123, IMG submission 155479) | Freshwater microbial communities from Lake Tanganyika, Tanzania - TA2015023 Mahale A surface | ecosystem: Environmental > Aquatic > Freshwater > Lake | place: Tanzania: Lake Tanganyika... | reverse complement strand
ACGGAAGCGTTCATGGCCGGAACCCGCGGCGCGAAGCAGGGCTGTCAACGTTGTCGATCGTTGACGCAATGTCAACAGTCATCAAGGTGCTCACGGTCGGTCCGCCGGGCGCTCGTCGGCTGGAGCGGTGGGCATGGGGGGAACGGGTGCGGTCGGCGGAGGATCCATGCGCGAGATGGGTTCGCCTCTCGTGACCAGCGCGACGACCTCAGGCGGCAGCGCGGTCTCCATGGGTGCGCCTGACGCGAAGGTGGCTTTCACCACCAAGAGCCCGACGGCCCCCTGATCCGAGCGCGTGTCGATGATCGTCGGCCATCGCCGTCCGTCGGCGGACTGCCACTGCAGCCAACGGCTCTCGGTCACGCGCGGTCCCGACTCACCCGGTACCGAGAAGGACAGCGTCATCGGACGGCCGGTTGCGCGTTCGCACGCGAACTCGCACAGCAGGCCTTCGGCGCCGTGCAAGCGAATGGCATCGCACTCGACCGAGCCGATGGTCCGCGGCTCGAGGACATCTGCGTGCAGCCAGCCCGTGCCGAGCACGGGGCCGAGCGCGTTGAGTGATTGCACGAGCGTCGCACGGCGGCGCACTTCGTCGGGATCGACCAGGATCGGTTCGGGTCGACCGGTGCGGATCATCCAACCCACGCCGCCATTGGCGCCCATGGTTTCGGTGAAGCGATCGGGTTCGCCGTGGCGCACCATGATGACCGACCCGTCGGCACCGATCGTGCAGTCGTGCAGCACGCTGCCCGAGCCGCGGCTCGCACGCATCGACGTGGTCACGCCGCCGACGCCCGCGAAGGCGCTGGGCCCCCCGATCCACGACAGTGACTTGGCCAGGATCGGGCGGGCCGACTCTGGGATTCCCTCGAGCCGATTCGGGAGGAACACGGATGGGGGGCTGACGGGTGCCTGCGCGGAGCCGTCGCCGCACGCGACCACGAAGAGGGCAAGCAGCAGGGCGTTGAGGTTCCGAAGCGGCATGGGGGCAGGAAGTGTAGGGCGGTGCAGCGGGACAGCCGCCGCTTCCGGCTCGCCAGTGCTCCCGGTTTCATCCGTCTATCCGGTTGAACGGTTGAACGAAGGTCGGTTCGAGACTAACCTTCTGCCATGGCCAGCACGCTCCTGGGCATCATGGACCGCCGCACCGTGCTCTTCGACGGCGCGATGGGGACGTCGATCCACTCCTGCGAGGACTGCCGTCCGCAGGACTGGCTCGGCCGGGAAAACTGCACCGACATCCTCGTCCGCAGCCGCCCGGACCTGATCCAGCGCATCCATGAGTCGATGCTCGCCGCCGGTGCCGACATCGTGGAGACTGACACCTTCGGCTCCAACCGGCTGGTCGCCGCGGAGTTCGACGAGGAGATGGTCGGTTGGGTGCACTCCCTCAACGAGCAGGCTGCTCGTATCGCGCGTGCCGCCTGCGACCGCCATGCGTCGCCGGGGCGACCGCGCTTCGTCGCCGGCTCGATCGGGCCGGGCACGAAGCTCATCTCGCTGGGCCAGACAAGCTGGGACCTCATGCTGGCGAGCTACCGCGAGCAGGCCCGCGGGCTCCTCGATGGAGGCGTCGATTGCTTCATGATCGAGACCTGCCAGGATCTGCTGCAGGTGAAGTGCGCGATCAACGCGTGCCTTGATGCACTCGAATCCGTGCGTCGGAGCGTGAAGGATTGCCCGATCTTCGTCAGCGTGACGATGGAAACGACCGGCACCATGCTGCTGGGCAGCGAGATCGCTGCAGTCGTCAATGCACTGCGGTCGTTCCCGGTCGAGAGCCTTGGCTTGAACTGCGCGACCGGCCCCGTGGAGATGACGCCGCACGTGGCATACCTGGCCAAGCACTGGGATCGTCGCGTCAGCGTGGTGCCCAACGCCGGGCTGCCCATCCTGCAGGACGGCAAGACCGTTTATCCATTGCAGCCGGCAGGCTTCGTCGAAGCAATGCGCCGCTTCATGGAGGAGCACCGCGTGGATGCGCTTGGCGGTTGCTGCGGCACCACCACCGAGCACATCGGTGCGCTCGCGACGGCCCTCAAGGACCGCGAGCCGGTGCGCACGCCCAAGGAGCCGCAGGCACCCGGCTGCAGCAGCCTCTACGGCTACACCGAGTTCGAGCAGGAGAACTCGTTCCTCATCGTCGCCGAGCGAACCAACGCCAACGGCAGCCGCAAGTTCAAGCGCCTGCTCGACGAGGAGCACTGGGATGGTCTCGTCAGCATGGCCCGCGAGGAAGTGCGCGACGGCGGCCAGGTGCTCGACCTGTGCGTGGACTTCGTGGGCCGCGACGGCGTGCGCGACATGGGCGAAGTCGTGAGCCGGTATGTGCGCCAGGTCAACGCGCCGCTCATGCTCGACTCGACCGATGCCAACGTGCTCGAGGCGGGCCTGCAGCGTTCCGGCGGTCGTTGCATCGTGAACTCGATCAACCTCGAGGACGGCGAGGAGCGCATGGCGCGCGTCTGCCCGATGCTGCGCCGCTACGGCGCGGCGTGCGTGGCCCTGACGATCGACGAGGACCCGCAGGCAGGCATGGCCAAGACCGCGGCCCGGAAGATCGAGATCGCGGAGCGAATCCATTCGCTCTACACCGGCCGCTGGGAGTTGCCCGAAGAGGACCTCTTCTTCGATCCGCTCACCTTCACCATCGCCACCGGCAATGATGACGACCGTCGCCTCGGCCTCGAGACGCTCGACGGGATCGAACTCATCGCGAAGCGCTTCCCGAGGTGCGGGACGATCCTGGGCCTCTCAAACATCAGCTTCGGGCTGAAGCCCGCTGCACGGGCGGTGCTCAACAGCGTCTTCCTCCACGAAGCGCGCCTGCGCGGACTGAGTGCGGCCATCGTGCACGCGAGCAAGATCCTCCCGCAGGACCGCATCGCTCCCGAGCGGTGGGAAGCGGCGCAGTGGCTCGTCTACGACCGCCGCGGCGAGTCCCGCCCGGAGGGCAAACCAGCTGACTTCGATCCGTTGCTCCACTTCATCGGGCTCTTCCCCGAGGGAGAGGAAGCGATCGCGGAGAAGACGAGCCTGGCCGACCTGCCGGTGAAGGAGCGCCTGCAGCGTCACATCATCGACGGCGAGGACAAGGACCTCGATGGATCGCTTGACGAGGCCCTGCAGCAGTACGCACCGCTGGACATCATCAACAACGACCTGCTCGCCGGCATGAAGGTCGTGGGCGAGCTCTTCGGTGCCGGCCGCATGCAGCTGCCGTTCGTGCTCCAGAGCGCGGCTGTCATGAAGAAGGCCGTCGCGTACCTGCAGCCGCATATGGAGCGTCATGGCACCGGCGGACCGTCCAAGGCGAGCATCGTGCTGGCGACCGTGGCCGGCGACGTGCATGACATCGGCAAGAACCTCGTCGACATCATCCTGACCAACAACGGCTTCACGGTCCACAACATCGGCATCAAGCAGTCCCTGACGCAGATCGTCGAGGCACTGCGATCGACCGGGGCGGATGCGATCGGCATGAGCGGCCTGCTGGTGAAGAGCGTGGCGGTCATGGAAGAGAACCTGCACGAGATGAACCGGCAGGGGATCACGGTCCCGGTCATGCTGGGCGGCGCGGCGCTCACGCGCCACTATGCCGAAGGGCATCTCCGCTCGATCTACAAGGGATCCCTGTACTACGGCCGCGATGCGTTCGAGGGACTGCAGGTGTGCGACGCGCTCGCCACGCACACGCTGGAGGCGATCGATCGCCAGGTCGAGGAACGGCTGGCCAAGCGCGAGGCAGCCGATCGCGTGGTCGCCAGCCGCACCATTCGCCAGCAGGCTGCTAGCGGGCAGCAACTCTCCGAGCGCAGCCATGTCCGGCAGGATGTCGAGGTCCCGGCACCTCCGTTCTGGGGCCACCGCCTGGTCGAAGGGCTTCCGCTTGAGCAGATCTATCCGTACCTGAACCTGGTTGCGCTCTTCCGCGGACAGTGGGGCTTCAAGAAGGGTGACCTCGATGATGTGCGCTACGAGGCGTTCCTCGAGGAGCATGCGTACCCGGTGCTCGAACGGCTGAAGGCCGAGTGCCGCGACGAGAAGATCCTGCGGCCAGCGGTCGTGTGGGGCTACTACCCGTGCAACGCCGATGGCGATGAGCTCGTGGTCTTCGATGCGGTCGACCAGGATCGCGAGATCGAGCGCTTCCGCTTCCCCCGGCAGGAAGGGCGCGAGCGGCTCTGCATCAGCGATTTCTTCCGACCGATGTCAGGTGGCGCGCGCGATGTGCTGGCCCTGCACTGCGTGACGATGGGCAGCGAGGCGAGCCACCGCGCGAAACAGCTCTTCGAGCGCAACCAGTACACCGACTATCTCTTCCTGCACGGCTTCGGGGTGGAGTGCGCCGAGGCGCTTGCGGAACTCTGGCACAAGCGAATCCGTGCCGAGCTCGGGATCGGGCATGACGATGATCCGGAGGTCCGCCGGCTCTTCACGCAGCACTATCGCGGCAGCCGCTACAGCTTCGGCTACCCCGCATGCCCTGACATGAGCGACCAGGAGAAGCTCTTCCGCCTGATCGAGCCCCAGCGCATCGGCTGCGTGCTCACCGAGAACTGGCAGATCGATCCGGAGCAGTCGACGAGCGCGATCGTCGTGCATCACCCGCAGGCGAAGTACTTCGCGGTCTGAACCGAGTGGCGCGTGCCGTTGCCGGGGTGATCCCCGACTGGGCCGTCACGGGCAGACCGGACTGCGCCGGCACGGCCGGTCACGCCAGCAGCTGCTTGATCGGGTCGGCACCTTCGACGCCGACGAGCTTCTGTTCGAGGCCGCCGTAGAAATAGGTCAAGGCGTTCGGGTCGACACCAAGCCGATCAAGCACCGTGGCGTGCAGGTGCTTCACATGGAAGCGCTCTCCAACGCCGATGGAACCAAGCTCATCGGTCTGGCCCACGGTGACGCCGCCCTTGATGCCGCCGCCGGCCATCCACATGGTGAATCCAAAGGAGTTGTGGTCGCGGCCCGTGCCCATGGCGTACTCGGCGGTGGGCTGACGGCCGAACTCACCGCCCCAGATCACGAGGGTCTCATCGAGCAGGCCGCGGCGCTTGAGGTCCTTGAGCAGCCCCGCGACCGGCTTGTCGGTGCGACCAGCGTGGTAATCGTGGTTCTTCTTGAGGTCGTCATGGGCATCCCAGTTGTCATCGTTGTGGGAGCCGCCTGAGTAGATCTGCACGAAGCGCACGCCGCGCTCGACCAGCCGCCGTGCAAGCAGGCACTTGCGCCCGAATTCCTCGGTGCGCGGATCGTCGATGCCGTAGAGCTCCTGGGTGTCCTTGGTCTCCTGCGCGAGTTCGACGGCCTCGGGTGCTGTCGCCTGCATGCGGTACGCGAGCTCGTAGCCCTCGATGCGGCTCTCAAGATCAGGGTTGCCGCTGCGCAGGAGCGCGTGTCGCGAGTTCCAGTCCTTGAGCTCATCGAGCACGGCGCGCTGCACGCGCTGCGTGCGGTCTTCGGGGGTGGCAAGGTCGAGGATCGGATCGCCCTGCCCGCGCAGCACGCAGCCTTGGTAGCTCGCCGGCATGTAGCCGCTCGACCAGTTCTTCGCGCCCGAGATCGGGCCGCCCGTCGAATCGAGCATGACCACGAAGCCGGGAAGGTTCTGGTTGACGGTGCCGAGTCCGTAGTTGACCCACGAGCCCATGCAGGGTGCGCCGCCGAGCAGCTTGCCTGAATTCATCATCAGCATCGCGCTGCCGTGGATCGGGCTCTCGGCATACATGCTCTTGATGAAGGCGATGTCATCGACGCAGGTCGCCAAGTGGGGGAAGAGGTCGCTCACCCACGCACCGCACTGCCCATGCTGGCGGAAGTTCCACTTCGGCCCGACGATGCGCCCTTCGTTGCGATCGCCGCCGCGACCCTTGGTCTTCACCTTGATCGTCTTGCCGTCGTACTTGTAGAGCTCGGGCTTGTAGTCGAAGGTGTCGACATGGCTCGGGCCGCCGTACATGAAGAGGAAGATCACGCTCTTGGCCCGGCCGGGCAGGGGCGGAGCCTTCGTCGCGAGCGGCCCCGCAGGCAGCGGCGTCAAGCCGTCGAAGGCCATGGCCTGGCGCTGCAGGAATCCATCGCGCGCGAGCAGATCAGCCAGCGCCACGCTGGTGAACGCACCGCCGGCCTGCCACATGAACTCGCGTCGGGTGCGTCGGCAGAAGCTCGCTGCATGGTGCGGGTGATGCATGGCTCGTCAGTCGATGTGGAGGAACTCGTTGCTGTTCACCAGCATGAGCGCGAAGAGGTCGAGCGCGCGATCGGCATCGGGCACGCCGTCATCGGTGAGGCGGGCCATGAAGCGTTCGGCGGCGTCGAGCTCTGTCACGGTCGCTGTGCGGCCGTACGCGAAGCGGATCGCGGCGGCGGCGCGGTCGCGACCGCTGCCGGGTGCGGCATCGCGCGCGCGATCGGCCAGTCGCCGCGCCTGGTGGTTGGCGAACTCCCCGTTGAAGAGGATCAGGCTTTGCGTTGGCTGCACCGTCGCGAAGCGCACCGGGCACGGATTGTCGATGTCAGCCTGATCGAAGACCGCCAGCAGCGGGTCCTGGATCGAGCGCTTCTGGTGCATGTACACGCTTCGGCGCGTCCAGCTCGGCTCGGGCGTGAGCGGCCAGACTTCGTGGGGGCGGCTGCTGGTCGCCAGCACGGCCTCGGGAAGCGGCGGACGGACGCCCGGGCCGCCGAGTTCGAGGTTGATGGTGCCGTTGGCGGAGAGCAGGCTGTCGCGGAGTTCCTCGGCCGAGAGGCGGCGCAGGCGGAATCGCGAGAGCCGTTCGTTGCCGGGATCGGCGGCGAGCGCGGCCTCGCTCGGCACGCTCGCCATGCGATAGGTCGCGCTCGTCATCATCAATCGGTGCATCGACTTGATGCTCCAGCCATCGGCCATCAGCCGTCGTGCAAGCCAATCGAGCAGTTCCGGATGCGTTGGCTTGTCGCCGAGCCGGCCGAAGTCATTGCTGCTGGGCACGATGCCCACACCGAAGTGATGCTGCCACAGCCTGTTCGCCATGACGCGCGATGCGAGGCGATTGCGCGGATCGGTGATCCACGCGGCAAGCGCCGTGCGGCGTCCGGTCGACTCGCCATGCGCAGCCGATGCTGCCGGCGGTTCGAAGGTCGCCAGCACGCTGGGCACACCCGGTCCGACCTGCTCAGCCGGGGCATGCGGGCTTCCCCGCGTGAGCACATGGACTGGCGCAGGCTCAAGGCCCGTCTCAGAGACCGAGAGCACGACTTCGCCACGCTGGGAGGGTGGCCGCAGTGCAAGGAGTTCCGTGCGAGCCGTCGTCCACCGCTGGGCCGAGTCGGCGCGCCCCGCCGAGGCGATGGAATCACCAGTGTTCGCCGGGCCGATTCCGGTGGCTGCGCAGAGCACCTCGTCGGGCGCTTGGACGCGTCGGTAGAACCGGACCTCGTCGATCTGGCCGCTGAATGGCCCGCCGCCTGGAAGCATGCCGCCGATCACAAGCTGCTCTGGGCGGTCGAGTCGGCGCGTACTGCCAGTCGCTCGATCGACCTCGACGCCATCGAGGTACAGGATGACCGTGCCACTCGCACGCTCGCGCGAGAGTGCCACGTGATGCCACTGACCGTCGTTGTGGCCCGGCGCGCTGTTGAGGAAGGTCTCGGGATTGCCCACGCCCGCAGCGACGATGCCGTTGCCGATCATCGAGATGCCGAAGTCATCAACGATGCCCGGGACCTCGCCATCGACGATGCCAGAGCCGAGGAACCAGCGCGGGTCGCCGCCATCGCCTGCAGCGACGCGATCGGTCCGGAACCACGCGGAGATCGTGAAGTCGTCCGCAACCGGACGCTTGAGCAGCAGGCGATCGTCGCCGCCATCGAACGAGCCCCCCAGTCCGAAGCGACCTCGCTCACCCCAGCGCAGGTCCTTGACCTTCGCCACGGGTCCTGGCACGGTCGAGCGGAGCGCGGCGCGATCAGCCTCCGGTGCGGCGGCGTCGGTCTCGAAGGCGTAGTGCGCCACGAGGCCATCGGACGGGGCGCGATCCGGCGCAGTGCCCGATGAACCGTTCGCTGGCGGCAAGAGGCCCGTGGCGGCTTCGATCGCCAGCAGCGACTCGACGAGCGATGTGCGGCGCTCGCGGTAGGCGATGCGTTCTGCTTCGAGGTCGCGGCGGCCGAACTCCGGGTCGATCGAGCGCGTGACGTTGCCGGCTTCGATGCTGTTGCCGGCATGCGACTTGTATGGGCGCACCCCTGCGAAAAAGGCGCTGAAGGCGTAGTAGTCGCGCTGCGGGATCGGATCGCCCTTGTGGTCGTGGCAGCGAGCGCAGCCGAGCCCGACGCCGAGCATCGTGCGTGCCGTGATGTCGACGATGCCATCCATGTCGTCGGCGAGCGCCTGCTTGAGGTCGGGAACTTCATCATCCCACATGCCGAGTCGGTAGTAGCCCGTGGCGACCATCGTGGAAAAGTCGCGGTCGGGCAATTCATCGCCGGCCAGTTGCTCGGTGATGAAGCGGTCGTAGGGCTTGTCCTGGTTCATCGCGTCGATGACCCAGTCGCGGTAGCGCCAGGTGCTCGGCTTGTCGCCGTCACGCTCGAAGCCGTTGGTATCCGCGTAGCGCACCAGGTCGAGCCAGTGGCGGCCCCATCGTTCGCCGTAGTGCGGGCTCGCGAGCAGCCGCTCGATCACGTGCTCCCACGCCTGAGGATGGGTGTCGGCAAGAAACGCATCGATCTCGGCGGGTGACGGCGGCAGCCCGGTCAGGTCGTAGGTCGCGCGCCGGATGAGGGCGACGCGGTCGGCTTCGGATGCCGGCACCAGGCCATCTGCTTCGAGCCGGGCCAGGATGAAGCGGTCGATGTCGTTGCGGATCCATGCGGTGTCACGCACGGCCGGCGGGGCTGCATCGGCGATGGGCCGGTAGGACCACCATGCCCGGGCCTTCTCCATGTCGATCGCGCGCGGAGCGGCATGCGCCTCGTCAGCATGGTTGTCGCCCGGCTTCACGCCCTTGGCTGGAGTCGACTCCGTCTCGCGCGCGGGGCAAGGGGTGCAGGCAAGCGCGGCGGCGGCAACAGCTGCGATCGTCCTCACGAAGACATGGTAGGACCAACCGAGGCCGAGGCAACCGTTCTGGGCCGGATCACAAGCGCGAGCACGATGCCCGAGGCGATGTCCGCGAGGTGGTGCTCCTGGACCATCCAGGTGCTGGCGATGACTCCGATGCACCAGGCCCACAGTGCCGTGGCGCCAGCGCGACCCAGACGCGGCGCGAAGAACATCCCGATCGCGATGACGCCTGCAACATGCATGCTCGGTGCGTATGAGTAGAGGCCCGGATGCGGCAGGCCAGTGAGCCCGGACAGCCAGTCCCAGACCGCGCCGGTGCGGGTCGTCGAGAAGGCCAGTTGTTGCGGGAGAATGATGTAGATCGTGCACGAGACGGCCGTCTGCAGCAGGATGGCGCGCCCCACGACTGCGTAGTCACGCCATCCACGGCAGAAGAGCGGAAGGAACGCAGCGGCGAGGTCGTAGCTCGCGTAGATGGGGATCATCCAGTGCATCGGATCGACCGTGCGCTCAAACGGCAGCGCGAACTCGATGCGGTGCGTCCAGAATGACGACAGCCAGGCCGAGCCGAACCAGATGGTGGCCCAGAGCAAGCCCCACCACGCGCCGCACGCCGCAAGCGCCGCGCGCGGGTTCGCATCCAGCCACGCATGCCACGCGCGGGGGATCCAGCGCACGGCCGTAGCATCGGTCGATGCTTCCGTCGATGGCTGCAAGCTGGGCTTTCCTCTCATGTGTCGTCTACGGTATGGCAAACCCCTTCGAGGCGACGGACGCAGTCGCGATCGGCCGAGCGGCGTCGGCGGATCCAGCATGGCTCAAGGTGGTGGGGGGGCTGCCCACTGAACTCCTGCTGGCCGGACTGGGCGGTGGCGTCGGAGCCGGTCTCCGAGTCTGGCTGCGATCGATCGCAGCGCGGAAGATGCATGGCACATGGCGCGTGACGCTCGGCGTGAATGCACTTGGGTCGATCCTCATCGGCGTGCTGGCAGCGCCGCTGGTGGACGCGCCCATGGTGCGCATGCTGCTGGTGCCAGGGGTCCTCGGTGGCTTCACGACCTTCAGCGGCTTCGCGCTTGATGCGGTGATTGCCATCGACGAACGCCGATGGTGGCGGACCGTCACGATCGTGCTCGGAACGCTCGTGGGCTGTCCGCTGCTGTGTCTTGCGGTGCTTCGGGGAGCTGGATCATGAGCGCGATGAGCATCATGCTTGCAGCCGTTGGCGGTGCCGTGGGTGCGGCCGTTCGATGCACGATCGGCCATGGCGTGTACGCGGCCGGCATGCCTGCGTGGACCGGCACCGTGTTCGCGAATCTCCTGGGTGCGGCGCTGTGCGGGGTGCTGGCAGGGCTGTGGATGGAGCGCCATGGGTCGGGCTGGCGGTGGCGTGGCGATCGGTGGCGGCAGGAAGTGATTGCGGTGGGCGGCTTCTGCGGCGGCCTGACCACGCTCAGTGCACTGTCCGATGATGCAGCGGTGCTCTGGAGCGCTGGGCACGCCACCACCGCAGCGGTCGATCTGGCCGTGCACGGGATCGTCGGATGTTTCGTGTGCGCGCTGGGATTCCTGCTGGCGCGTCGATGGGTCCGCGCGCGATACTGCGCAGCATGAGCCTGCCTTCCGGAGCGAACCATCCCTTCTTCGACGCCCCGATCACGCCGCGCGTGCTGCGCGGCCAGTGGCGACCGCGACGAGATGCGTACGCCGCAGCGGGGCTCTACGAGCAGGTGCGCATCCGCATCCATCGTGCGCTGACCTGGCTCGAAGCCAGCGAAGCCCGAGGCGCGAGCGAACTGGACACGCAGCTCATCGAGCAGTGGGTCGCACTGAACGCGCTCTACGGCCGGTGGGATCCGCAGCGGCGCGAGCCCGTGGCGGATGGCCGCGCGCTCGCGCTCTTCGTCGACCAGCTCGTGGCCAGCGACGAGGATGGAATCCTCGCGGGATTCCTTCATCGCCAGAAGGATCTCGTGATGCAGGTCTTCGCGGATCGCTACGTCAACCGGCTCTTCTGGGACGAGCCGGTCGATGGCCAGCGCATCGACCATGCAGTCTTCGATGCGCGGAGCCTGCTCGCGCAGGGCAAGCACGCGCTGGTGGTGTCGCGGCTCCTGGCGCGCATCCATTTCGTCAGGTGCCAGCTGGTGCACGGCGGCTCGAGCTACGGCGGTCGCCACAATCGCCGCGCGGTGAAGCGTTGCTCGGTGCTGCTGCGACAGTTCACGATGGTCGCGCTGCATGTGATGATGGAGCATGGCTACGCCGATGACTGGGGCGCGCTCTGCTATCCGCCGGTGGAATGATCCATGCAGGTGGCCGGCGATGGAGCCTCTCCGGATCTCCGCGCAAGCGATGCGGCGTGGCCGCGCGTGATCCTGCACGCCGACCTCGATGCGTTCTTCGCCAGCGTCGAGCAGCTCGATCATCCTGAGTGGCGCGGCCGACCCGTGCTCGTGGGTGGCCGGGGGCCGCGATCGGTGGTGGCGGCCGCCAGTTACGAAGCCAGGCGCCACGGCTGCCGGAGCGCCATGCCGATGGCGCAGGCGCTTCGGCTCTGTCCGAGTGCGGTCGTGGCGCCGCCGCGCGGTTCACGCTACCGCGAGATCAGCACGGCCTTCATGGCGATCCTCGGCCGCATCGGTCCCGAGGTTGAGCCGCTCTCGGTTGACGAGGCCTTCGTCGATGCCACCGGATCGCAGCGCCTGCACGGCAGCGGTGCACGGATGGCAGGGCTTGTTCGCGCGTGGACGCGTTCGGAACTTGGGCTGACGGTGAGCGTTGGCGTGGCGGCGTCGAAGTTCGTGGCGAAGATCGCCAGCGACCTTGAGAAGCCCGACGGCTTGACGGTCATCGAGCCCGAGCGCACGATCGAGGTGCTTGCGCCACTGCCGATCGAGCGGATGTGGGGCGTGGGGCCGCGCACGGTGCCGCGCGTGCACGCTGCCGGAGTCAGGACCTTTGCCGACCTGCAAGCGATCGATGCGTCCGAAGCCAGACGGCGGCTCGGCGATGCAGGTGCGCACTGGTGGGCCCTTGCGCGTGGACTGGATGCGCGCGAGGTCGTGTCCGGTCGAGAGGCGCGGTCGATCGGCCACGAGGAGACCTTCGAGAGCGACCTGTCGAGCGAGGCCGAGGTGGCGCAACGGCTGTTGCCGCTGCTTGAGGACACCGCACGCAGGCTGCGGCGCCATGGCATGCGCGCCGCAACGATCACGCTCAAGATCCGTGTACGGGACTTCACCACCGTCACGCGCTCGCATTCACTCGATGCCTCGACTGACCGCACGGACACCCTGTGGGAGGTGGCCCGCGAACTCCTGCGAGCGTGGGCGGCGGTGGGGTTCCAGCCCGTGCGGCTGGTCGGCGTGCAGTGCTCGAACCTCGAGCGTGATCGCGATGAGGATGGGCTGTTCCCTGACGTCCAGGACGAGCGACAGCGCGCACTCGATGCAGCCACGGATCGCATTGCAGAACGATTCGGTGCCGAGGCGGTGCGCCGGGGCGGTGTGGCTGGTCGCGAGCCGCCGCCACCGGTGTGACCGCAATCAGGCGGAGTCACCCCCGAGCAGGCGACACGAACTTCGTGCGACTGGTGGCCTTCTGGTCTCGAGGGGGCCGACTGTGTAGAGTCCGGACATGGTGCACCACGGAGCCCTCTTCGTCGTGATGAGTCTGGGACTGGTCGTTGCGGCAGGGGGCGAGCTCCCGGAGCAAGCAAGCTTGGATCCCTGGTTCCGCCTGCTTGGGCGCCTGCACCCGGTCTTGGTGCACTTCCCGATCGGCCTGGTGCTGGCCGCCGCTGCCGTCGAGGCATGGCGCTGGACCCGACGCGAGCGGGGACTCGCCGAGTTCACCAGCGTGGCCATGTTCCTTGCCGGGATCTCGGCCATCGGCGCGGTGGCGACTGGTTGGATCAACGCGTGGCAAGAGGGCGAGGAAGCATCGCGCACGCTGGACCTGCACAGCTGGATGGGAACATCCATGGCCGTGGTGCTGCTGGCC
>Ga0194123_10005792_pt1 | contig 13055 bp, 13 predicted proteins | sample TA2MahsurfametaG_5_FD_155479 | JGI IMG/M metagenome (GOLD analysis project Ga0194123, IMG submission 155479) | Freshwater microbial communities from Lake Tanganyika, Tanzania - TA2015023 Mahale A surface | ecosystem: Environmental > Aquatic > Freshwater > Lake | place: Tanzania: Lake Tanganyika... | reverse complement strand
TTGCGCTTGGCCCCGTATTCCACATCGGAGAAACTCAATTGGCTCATCACATCCCCCTGAAATCTCAATACAGATTGAACCATGCCAAGGGCCTTATGTTCGATAATCATGAGAGTTTTTCAGAGGTTCCTTAACTATTTCCCATTCGAAGGAAAGTCGTATTATGAAGATGTTGTTCAATCCCTTGAGTCTAGAGCCAGGGGAGCAGTATTGTGGCAGCTTAAGAATGTTTTTATCCGTCACAACGATAGTCTTGAAAGGGAGTCTTTAGCGAGCCGATTTGCACGCCGTAGAGCGTTGTTTTGGATGGTTCATTCTTACGGATTTAATCGTAGTAAATTTTCACTACTGTCCGGTTAAGAGGCCCCAGCAGATGCGGAGATCTTTGCTGGGCGTGGGTTAGAGGCTAATTTTGTTGTGTGCCGATTTGAACTACAGAGAGCTAAAAATGGGTAACTTCCCGGGATTGACAACAATCCACGGGGGTGATCATGAACATCGGCAAGACGCTGTTTGCGCAAGTCATGGAGTTCATCCCTTGGTCGAGTTTCTCCAAGATCGTTACGCGGTACAAAGGCGACGCGAGAGTGCGTTCCTTGTCGGCTTCCGAGCACTTTCGCGCGATGGCCTTTGCGCAACTCACATGGAGAGAGTCGCTCAGAGACATCGAGGCAAGCCTGGGGGCGAACCCGAGCAAGCTCTACGGTATGGGGTTTCGATCCGCGATCAAGAGAAGTACGCTTGCCGAGGCCAACGAGCGCAGGGACTGGAGAATCTGGGCCGATCTGGCTGCAGTCTTGATCCGAAGGGCACGCAAAATCTATATCGAGGAAGACTTGGGGTTGGATCTGAAGAACACGGTCTATGCCCTGGATTCCAGCACCATCGACTTGTGCATGAGCATCTTTCCTTGGGCCTTGTTCCGGTCCACCAAGTCTGCGGTCAAGGTCCACACCCTTTTGGACCTTCGGGGCGCAATCCCAGCGTTTATATACCTCTCCGACCGCAAGACCCACGATACGAAGGTGCTCGATATGCTGGTCTTCGAGCCCGGAGCCTTCTACGTGATGGACCGTGGCTACATGGATTTCCAAAGACTGTTTCGCCTTCATCAGTCCGGTGCCTTTTACGTCACGCGCGCCAAGGACAACCTGCGGGCCAGACGCGTCTACTCGGCCCCAACCGCTCGAAGCACAGGAGTGATTGCCGATCAGCGTGTTGCGCTCGAGGGCTTTTATGCCATCCAAGACTATCCCGAACACATTCGGCGTATTCGGTTTGCCGACCCCACCACAGGCCAGACTCTGATCTTTCTGACCAACAACACCAGTCTGCCTGCCACCACCATCGCAGCCCTGTACAAAAACCGCTGGCAGGTCGAACTCTTCTTCAAGTGGATCAAACAACACCTGCGCATCAAGCACTTTTTTGGCACAAGCGAGAACGCCGTGAAGACTCAGATCTGGTCTGCTGTCTGCACCTACGTGCTGATTGCCATCATTAAAAAGGAGCTTCAACTCAATGCCTCGCTCTACACTTGTCTACAGATTCTCTCGGTATGCATATTCGAGAAAACCGAGCTCTCATGCGCCCTACAACCGAATGACCACATAATGAAAATCCGAGATAATCCTAACCAATTGATTTTATTTGATTCTTAGCCGGACAGTAGTGGTAAATTTTATACTTATATTACTCTTCAGATCGTACGTACCTTCGTTTTGATGCAGATAAATTTTCTAGGTATGCTTAAAAGACCTTTTCTTCGATAGACGTATGATATTTTCTCTAGAAAGTCCGTGTTGAGCGTCTCCATTGAGCAAGCTGCTGAGTTTGTTAACTTTGCTCTATTTCAACGGCCCAGACATTTTGAAGGTACCCTAAAGTGAAAGTCGTTATCCTAGCCGGCGGTCTTGGAACCAGAATTTCCGAGGTGACCCACCTGAAGCCAAAGCCCATGATCGAGATCGGTGGACGGCCTATCCTTTGGCACCTCCTTAAGCTTTACTCAAGCCATGGCGTAAACGATTTCGTGATCTGCTGCGGATACAAGGGCTATGTCATTAAAGAGTATTTTGCTAACTATTTTCTGCATATGTCAGATGTCACTTTTGACATGAGCAATAACCAGATGGAAGTGCACCAGCACAAGGCAGAGCCTTGGAGGGTTACGCTTATAGACACGGGAGATGACACCCTCACGGGGGGGCGCTTAAAGCGCGTTCAAAATTTTGTAAAGGACGAGCAAGCGTTTTGTTTTACCTATGGAGACGGCTTGAGCGATGTTGACATCTCGGCGCTCATTCGTTTTCACAAAGAACACGGCAATTGGGCGACCGTTACAGCTGTTAGCCCTCCGGGCCGCTACGGCGCGCTCGAGCGGCAAGGCTGTCAAGTAACGGCATTCGTAGAAAAGCCTCGGGGCGATGGCGGCTTGATCAATGGGGGATTTTTTGTCCTCTCTCCAAATTGCCTTGATTTAATCGAAGATGATCGAACCTCGTGGGAGGGTGCGCCTCTAACCAAGCTCACCCAACAGAATCAGCTCATGGCGTTTGAGCACCGCGGTTTTTGGCAGCCGATGGATACGCTGCGCGATAAGAACCACCTTGAAGAGCTTTGGCAAAGTGGCAACGCCCCCTGGAAAAATTGGGATTGAAGTTGCGCAACCCTACCCCCAATTTTTGGCGGAATCGCCCGGTGTTTCTCACCGGACACACGGGCTTTAAAGGCGGGTGGATTGCCCTTTGGCTATCGCACATGGGCGCGAAGGTTCATGGCTATGCGCTTACTCCGCCGACCAAACCCAGTTTCTTCGAAGAGACGCAACTACAAAGCAGTCTTTCAAGCTCCACGATCAACGACATACGAGATCTTAAAAACCTTTGCAAGGCGATGCAACTGGCAAGCCCTTCGGTGGTGATTCATATGGCCGCGCAGCCGCTTGTCAGAGAGTCGTACAACTCACCTGTGGACACATTCTTCACCAACCTGATTGGCACCGTAAATCTTTTGGAAGCTGCCAGAAATACCGATAGCGTTCAGGCAATCGTTAACATCACGACCGACAAATGCTACGAAAACCAAGAATGGGTCTGGCCCTATCGCGAGAGCGATCGCTTGGGCGGGCATGACCCCTATTCTAGTAGCAAGGCCTGCGCTGAGCTTGCTTCGGCTGCGTATCGAAAGTCTTTCCTAGCGGAGGCAGGGGTTCACTTGGCAACTGTCCGCGCGGGCAATGTCATAGGCGGTGGGGATTGGGCAGCCGACCGTCTCATTCCAGACTTTTTACGAGCGCTAGATGCAGGTGAAACTTTGCGTATCCGCTCCCCCAACGCGGTTCGACCTTGGCAGCATGTTCTGGAACCCCTGTCTGGCTATCTTCTGCTCGCCGAGGAACTTATTAACCAGGGTGCTGGCTATGCAGATGGATGGAATTTTGGCCCTGAGGAAGGTGATGCAAAACCTGTTTCTACAATTGTTGAGCAGCTGTGTGTGAGATTCCCTGGTTCGCGTTGGCAGTTGGATGACGCACCTCAGCCCCATGAGGCGGGATTACTCAAGCTTGACAGCGCAAAAGCCAAGTCAAAGCTAAGTTGGGCCCCACGCTGGCCTTTAGAAACGGCGCTAAACAAAACTATCGAATGGCATCAAGCCTGGAGGAGTGGCGAATCAATGACCGCTTTCTCTACACAGCAAATTGAGGCGTATCAAGCCGCATGAGCCGTTTTATAACCCACCACACCCCAATTGCTGGGCTACTGCTTATTGAAAGAAAGCCCATTTGCGACGAACGCGGTTTTTTAGATCGGCTCTTTTGTCAAGAGTCTGTTGAGTCTTTACTAGCAGGAAAGATGATTCGGCAGATCAACCACACCTTAACCCACCAAATGGGCCTAGTTCGTGGAATGCATTTCCAACACCCACCGCATGCCGAAATCAAGATTATCTCTTGCCTAAAAGGGAAGGTGTGGGATGTTGCGGTTGACCTGCGTAAAGGCTCTCCCACTTTTCTTCAACATCACTCTGTAACCCTTTCGGAAGATGTGCCGCAGAGTTATCTCATTCCTGAAGGGTTTGCGCACGGGTTTCAGGCACTTACGCCCGATTGCGAGCTAATCTACTTTCATACGGCAGATTATTACGCTGCTGCAGAGGCTGGGCTGAACGCCCTCGACCCGCGCCTTGTCATTTCATGGCCTGTCGCGATTTCCGGGCGCTCGAAGCGAGATGTGGAGCGCCCCATGCTGACTGATAGCTTCGTTGGGATTGACGTCACATGAACTGCCGGCACTGTAAAGCGCCACTTAAACATACGTTTTTAGACCTTGGCTTTGCGCCGCCCTCGAACGCTTATTTAACCGAGGCAGATCTGAACAAGCCAGAGATCTACTATCCCCTTAAAGTAAAAGTATGTGACTCGTGTTGGCTGGTGCAAACTGAGGATTACGCTGAGGCAGATTCACTCTTTACCCCAAAGTATGCGTATTTCTCAAGTACCTCTGCTAGCTGGCTTGACCATGGTAAGCGCTACGTAGATCAAGTGATTGAAGAACTCGAGCTGACTAACAAGAGCTTTGTCATTGAAGTCGCCTCCAACGACGGCTACTTACTCAAGAACTTCTTACATGCAGGCATTCCTTGCCTAGGTATTGAACCTACCGGCAGCACAGCCACAGCCGCTGAAAAGCTTGGAATACCAGTTTGGCGTAATTTTTTTGGTGAAGCGCTGGGTAAGATACTTTCCATAGAAGGAAAACAAGCTGATCTGATTATTGGTAACAATGTTTATGCCCATGTGCCTGATGTCAACGATTTCACCAAGGGCCTTAAGTCGGTGCTTAAGCGGGAAGGAACCATCACCCTAGAGTTCCCGCACGTGATGCGACTGATTGAGCGGGTGCAGTTTGATACGGTCTACCACGAGCACTTTTCCTATCTTTCGCTCTATACCGCTAGTCGTATTTTTGCTACGGCAGGTCTTCGCATCTGGAACGTTGAAGAACTGCCGACCCACGGCGGAAGCTTGCGTGTATACGGCTGCCATGAAGATGACGCGCGGGAGACGCAGCAAGGGGTCGCCGATTTAATTGGGCAGGAGATAAATCAGGGACTGCAACAACTAGATACTTATCTTGAGTTTCAGCCTCGCGCAGATAACATAAAAAACCATTTGCTCGCATTTTTAATCGAACAAAAACGGAATGGTAAAGCCGTTGCTGCCTATGGTGCCGCTGCGAAAGGCAATACTCTTTTAAACTACGCCGGCATAAAACCCGACCTACTATCGTTCGTTTGTGATGCTGCGCCCTCTAAACAAGGGCAATTCATGCCCGGAAGCCATATCCCCATTCTGCCTCCGGAGCAACTCGCAGAAGTGAAGCCAGACTTTGTACTAATCCTTCCTTGGAACATAGCGGAGGAAGTGAAGACACAGAATGCAAAATTGGCCAAAAGCGGAACCAGATTTGTGACTGCCGTTCCTAAACTGAGTATTCAATGAATACTCAGATCTATTACACAAAGCCTTCCATCACTAATCTGGAAGTTCGATACGCAACTGACGCATCCGCCAACGGCTGGGGCGATCAGTGCTATGCCTACATCGATCGTTTTGAAGAGCTCTTCAAACAACACCTAGGTGTGCAATACGCAATTGCGACCTCTAGCTGCACGGGCGCACTGCATATGGGTATGGCTGCACTGGGCATCGGCCCAGGTGATGAAGTGATCATGGCCGATACCAATTGGATTGCCACCGCCGCCCCCATCGTTCACCTCGGTGCAAAGCCAGTTTTTGTCGACATCCTTCCCGATTCATGGTGTATCGATCCAGACAAAGCCGAAGCTGCCATTACCCCGCGGACCAAAGCAATTGTCGCCGTGCATCTTTACGGCAACCTATGCGATATGGATCGCTTCCTGGCACTCGGCGAAAGGTACGGCATCCCCGTTATCGAAGATGCCGCCGAAGCAATTGGTTCAGTCTGGCACGGCAAGCGCGCAGGTTCCATGGGTGCGTTCGGTGCGTTCTCTTTTCACGGAACAAAAACGCTCACAACCGGTGAAGGTGGCATGTTCGTCACTAATGATCCCGGCTTATTTGCGCGCGTACTCACGCTAAGTAATCACGGCAGAGTGAAGGCACAGACCAAGCAGTTCTGGCCAGACATGGTTGGTTTCAAATACAAGATGTCGAATATTCAGGCCGCGATTGGATGTGCGCAGATGGAGCGGATTGAAGAGCTTACACAAAGAAAGCGCGAGATCTTTGCGTTATATGGAAAGCATCTTGAGGCATTGCCGGGCCTGTCCATTAATCCCGAACCTGAAGGCACAATTAATGGTGCATGGATGCCGACGGTTGTTTTTGCCGAAGGGATTGGAGTTACGCGGGAGAAGCTTCAAGCAGCCTTTGCCGCGGAGAATATCGATGCACGAGTTTTCTTCTGGCCGCTTTCAAGTTTGCCCATGTTTAGCCCCGTTACGTCAAATAGGCAAGCATGGTCAATTCCAAATAGGGCCATTAATTTACCGAGCTATCACGATATGACACAAAGGGACATTAGGCGTGTAGTCCAAGTAATTTCGTACTGCACCAGTGGATAAGGTTTCCGAGTTTGTCATCTGGGGCAGCGCAGGCCATGCAAAGGTTTTGGCCGAACTGATCTCTCTCAGGGGTGGCAGAGTAATCGCACTTTTTGACAATAGTGATGTGTGCTCCGCTCTTCCTGAGGTGCCCGTCTATAGGGGCGAGAAGAGCTTTCATGATTGGATGAAGGATCAGGAGGGCATAAGGAGGGAAGGCTTGGCAGGACTCATTGCAATTGGAGGAGGAAGAGGTAGCGATCGGCTGCGCGTCCAGGCCCTGTTTCGAGAGTACGAACTCTTGACGCCTGCTATCTGGCACCCTGCTGCGGTAGTGAGCCAATCTGCTCAGCTCGGCGCAGGGACCCAGGTACTCGCTCTCGCCAATATTGGCGCTGATTCAAAGATTGGGGAAGCTTGCATCATCAATCATCGCGCTTCCGTGGACCACGAATGCACCCTCGGTAACGGGATTCACATCGCTCCAGGGGCAACATTATGTGGATGTGTTTCAATTGCAAACAACGTCTTTATTGGCGCCGGAGCGACTATTTTACCTCGCATTACTATCGGAGCGAACAGCGTAGTCGGGGCTGGTGCAGTCGTTACAAGAGATGTTCCCCTTGGTGCGGTGGTAGTTGGGAATCCAGCAAGATTGTTTTTGAAGCCGATACGCTCGTAATGTGAGAAAGATCATGATCATCAAAACCAATTATTTTTATGAAGAGTGTCGGGTTGAGGTTGAACGTCAAGGCTCGGACCCTGTTACTTCTGATCTCAGTAAAGAGTGGATGAATAATGCAAACCGCTTTAAGTACTCTTATCATTTTTCAGCACTAGGACGGCCGCTAATTCAGTATCCACAAGATATAGTGGCAATGCAGGAGCTAATCTGGGAAGTCAAACCAGATCTAATTATCGAAACTGGCATTGCGCACGGCGGCTCACTCATCATGAGTGCGTCAATGCTGGCGCTGCTGGATATGTGTGATGCGATTGAGTCGGGCGCAACGCTTAATCCTCGCGAGTCCAAGCGCAAGGTGCTGGGCATTGATATCGATATCCGTGCCCACAACCGCGCGGCCATCGAGGCGCATCCCATCGCGTCGCGTATTCAGATGATTCAGGGATCGAGCATCGCGCCTGAGATTGTGGAGCAGGTGCGGCAGGTGGCGAAGGGCTATGAACGCATTCTGGTGTGCCTGGATTCCAACCACACGCACGCGCATGTGCTAGAGGAGTTGCAGGCCTATGCGCCTATGACCAGCGTCGGCAGTTATTGTGTGGTGTTCGATACCATTGTCGAAGACATGCCCGCCGATATGTTCCCCGACCGCCCCTGGGGCCCGGGCGACAACCCGAAGACGGCGGTGTGGGAGTATCTAAAAACTCACACCGAGTTCGAGATCGACAAAAGCATTCAGCACAAGCTGCTTATTACCGTCGCGCCGGATGGCTACTTGAAACGAGTCAAAATCTGAGGGTAGATCCAATTCGTATCATTAACTTAATTTCTTCTCTGCAGCCAGGAGGGGCGGAGCAGTGCGTTGTGAACTTCACAGAAGAGGCATTACGAATAGGTGTCGATGCACGTATTATAGTTTTAAATTCAATTGGAATGAATGAGCGTTCACTTAGCATTAGGATGGTGTGCCATGTGCTCAGGAAGGAGCGGGTGTATTGGTTACCGTTAGAAATCACCAGATACTTAAGATCTTTGAGTAAGCAGCCAACCACAATGATCGTGAGCTTTTGGCCTTTGGTAATTGCGGCGGGTCTTTTAAAGTTAATTCCCGGGTTTCGTTCTTTGCGACTAGTGTTTTGGGAGCACGCCGCGACCTCAAGATATACCCCCCTGTCTAAAATACTTCTAAGGCTGGTCTTTCATCGGGTGGATTACGTTATCGGCTGGAGACACTCTTGGTCGCCTTTAAAAGCGTTGGTCAATCAAAATGTAAGGTTCATTGACACCGGAAACCCAATTCGGTTTCCAGCCTCATACCAAAATAAAAGATGTGGTTTTACCTCGCCATATAGAATCGTTGCCTGTGCGAGACTTGTTCCACAAAAGCGCATTATGGAGACAGTGTATGCCTTTCTATTGAGCGAGACATTTGAGGGGTCAACACTGACAATAATGGGTGATGGACCCAGTTACTTTATGCTGAGAGATCTTATCGACTACCTACAGCTCAGTAATGTTTTTTTGATGGGTAATGTTTCAAGCCCAGTTGAACTTTTCGGAAACTATGACTTGTGCGTTATTATGAGTCCCGAGGAAGGATTCTGTAACGTAGTGGTAGAGTCGCTCGCTTGTGAAACCCCCGTACTTACAATTGCGAATAATTCTGTTGCGGAAGACCTTGTGCAAATGCCCGACTGCGGCTTAGTTTTGCAAACCGGAACAATCGACGACTTTTCCACCGCCCTAGATGTCGAATCTAAGACACCTAAGAGAGCAAGGAGTTGCCGTAGCGCAATTGAAAACTACAAGAGCGAGAACTGGACTCGGCTGTTGTTGGAAAGGCTGGGTGCGATTAAATTATAGAATATTGCTTTCCTAATTCACGTGAACTGTTATTCACATAAAAATCCCCCTGAAATCTCAATACAGATTGAACCATGCCAAGGGCCTTATGTTCGATAATCATGAGAGTTTTTCAGAGGTGCCCTAGAGACTTTTCGAATCGGTTACAAGAAGAAAAAATCATTCATTCAGAACCAAGTGTAAAATGACTCACGAATCTCGTTTAAGCATTAAAATAGACCAACCGCTTGTCTCTATTCTGATACCAACATACAATCGAAGAGGACTGCTAGAAAGGGCGCTAGATAGTGCACGTTCCCAGAGTTATAATAACTGTGAAATCATTGTTTCAGACAACTGTTCTACTGACGAAACCTTCTCGTTTCTTATAAACTATCAGAAAAAATGCCGAAATATGTACGTCTACAGGACCGAAAAAAATATTGGTCCGCTTAATAATTTATTAAATGCTTTGAATAACGCTCGTGGTGCCTATGCTTATTTTTTAGCAGACGATGACTTTCTAGGGAAGAACTGTATTTCTGACTTATTACCACAACTATCTTGCCCTAATGTATGTCACTCAACTTCTTTTGTAACAGAGGTAAATCCTAGGGGTGTTGTTACTGGCACTCACGAATTCCCGCATTTAGAAGGAAATGATAGTTTCAAGTTTCTTTTATCCCTAAATGATTTTCGTGAAAATTCGACGCTTGCCGTATTGACTTATGGTCTCACGCGGACAGAAGTTTTACAAGAGGCTTGTATGTATCAACCGTTTCACTCAAGACGGGGGAGCTTTACTTATATAGGAACTGAGCTGATTTTTTTAAGAAGACTTTTGAAATGTGGCTCGATAGCTGTACAACCAACTCGAAGCATTAATTATACGGGACCTGGAGAAAGACGGGGCGCTCAATCCTATTCAATAATCGAATCCAGCCGACTTTCGGGGTTGGGTTGGTATATAGTGCTTCAGCAATTCTATCGCTTGTTTTTTGCAAACGTGGTTGACACGCGGCCAATCGCACAGAAGGTCCAGCTAAATTTGCTCCTCACTTGGAGCTTGTTTATTATGATTACTAGAAAAATTCTTGCAAGAATTGCCTTGCCAACCGCACGAGATTAGAGCGCTTGGGTTGCTCGAAGAGATACAAGTACGATTAGCAGCCCACCCACATGAACAAAATGCCTGCGTCATCACCAATGTCGTTCGACCAATTTGAATCGAGCTATTGTTCAGAGGCTCCTTAAATTAATTTAGCCTGTCAAATAATCTTGCTTCGAGTCTTTCTATTCTTCGCTAAACATCGATTTAGAATGCTCTAGTGTCAATGCCGAAATTCTCAATACTTACGCCTGCTTATAACAGAGGAACCTTACTGCCATACGTGTGGCTGTCCTTGGTCACGCAGTCTACCCAAGATTTTGAGTGGTTGGTTGGGATTGATGGAACAACTGATGACTCTCTTGAGGTTGTGAGTCTTCTTGCAGAGCGCTGCGACTTTCCAATCAGGGTAATCTGTGCAGATCTACATGTAGGGAAGAGTGTTATAGATAATCGCCTTATTTCCGAATCGAGGGGAGAGTGGATTCTCTGGTGTGATTCAGATGATTATCTGAGTCCTTTCTGTCTTGCCGCCCTCTCTAAGGCGATAGACACTCAAGCTTCGGAGCCAGTTTATTGCCTGCTCGCACAGATTTCCCATGACCTTGCAGGCTTGACGAAGTCACTACCAGACGGGATTTCTTTTCGGACCGGCAAACTTTCTCAATTAACGGACTACTACCTTGGGAGCGATGGACTAATGTGTGTGGATGCAAATATTCTTCGATCTGAAAGGTTCCCGGAGGTCGATTTTTACTGTCCAGAGGGTATTCTTTGGAAAAAGCATGGCACTGACAATGCTGTATTGATTGAAATGAACTTGATGGTAAGAAAGTTCCTGCCTGACGGAATAAGCCGAACGCGTAAGATTCTGTATCCAAGAGCGAAACTTTTAGTGTGGTCCTCTGCACTTGAGCAAGCGATTCTTGGGGGGAAATCTGAGGTATTCTCATTCGTATTTTGTTGTGGGCAGGCGGTTCGGTTTGGGCTCCATACGGGTCGCTGCTCAAAGGTATTTACTTTATTTCGATCTAGGATGAGCTTGCTGCACTTGCTTGGGTTTTTCGGACTTACAGTTGGGACTTGTGCTTATCTTCTCGACAAGGTTGCCCGAAGAGTTATAAGAACTGATATTGAGTTTGAAAAGAATATTAAAAATTATTCGTTTACAAGCAAGGTTTTCAATCAAGATTAATCGATGAGATATTAACTCGGGCTAACACATTTTTTAGCCGCTATAGATTTTGTAAGAAAAAAATAATCGTAACTTGCCGTGCGATCAATCCTTGTTCTAGATATGTCCTACACGCTTTCGATGTACGATTCTTTACGGATACATCAAGCACTTGAAAGCCGAAGCTTGGGTGGATATTTTCAGAGGGTTATTTCAGTTCATCCACTTGCATTTCTCCATGATCATAAATCCGAATCAATCGGCGCACCAAACATTTCGATACTTGACCCAACTAACATCTTTATTAATGGGAGGTACGGGGCATTCAAGTTGTTTCGGTGGATACCATCTCTTAATTTCCTTTTTGCGCAGATTCAGCTCGTCTTAATCTTGTATAAGTTTGCTAAGCAGTTTGAGGTGAAAGTTGTACGGATTGGTGATCCTTACTATCTCGGAATCTTAGGGATAATTCTCGCGAAGCTCCTGAGAGTCCCATTAGTTATTCGAGTTTGCGCAAACTATGATGAGTTTGTTAAAGTTTCTGGTAAGCCAATGATGCCACGACTTTTGAAGTTCCGCAAGGTAGAAAAGTTGATAGAGCGTTTTGTGTTCCCTCGCTGTAACTTAATTGCCGGAGCAAATGAAGACAACTTGAGATACGCGCTTGAAAATGGTGGAAAGGAATCGCACACTACTGTTTTCCGTTATGGAAATCTAATACATCACAGCCATTGGCGTCATCCGAAAGATCGTCCAAGCGCTGAATCGATATTGGAAGATATAGGAGTGCGCGGGGAAACTTTTTTAATGACCGTTGCAAGACTGGAGCCAATGAAGAGGATTGACCATATAGTTCGTGTAACTTCTCGCTTGCACACGTGTGGAAGGCCCGTTTATAGCTTGATAATTGGAGATGGCTCGCAAAGAAGAGAGTTAGAGCAGTTAGCAGAAGAACTTAGGATGAGCGCGTATATATTATTTCTTGGCCAGCGCTCACAGGATTGGATATCGACTGTCTTGCCTCGGGCGAGTGTAATTGCATCACCACACATGGGTAGAGCGCTTACGGAGGCAGCACTCTCTGCAGTGCCGATCGTTGCTTATGACTTTGATTGGCAAAGGGAAATTGTAGTCAGCGGCGAGACAGGATACCTCGTCCGTGACGGTGACTGGCAAGAAATGGCAAGTAAGATCCACTTTCTTATTGATAACCCTTTTGTAGCTAAATCTATGGGAAGCGCTGCAAGAGATCGAGCTGAAGCAATGATGGATCCTGCAGCCCTCGAACTTCATGAGAGAGAAGAGTATACAAAGCTTTTTCTGAGATTTGGATGTGAAACCTGAGTGTTTTTGCGTAAGGGAATTATCGCGACTTAATTCGATTCAAGTTTGGGTACGGGATGTTTAAGCATTGAATTATAGATGTATCTTGTTCGCAAGTGGGCGTGCTCTCTCATGTGTGTTTGCGTAATCGTCTGAGGGGTGCTCGCGTTTGAAGATGTCTTTTAGCTTTACGCTGCTCAATGAGAGATATAGTTAGTCGCCCTTGATTTAATCTCATCTTATTGATTTTATTGTTGTTTTATGGGTTTCTGGGGTATAATTTCTCTCAGTTTTTGGTGTTTTAGGCGCTGTTTTCTGGGAGTTTTCTCTTTTTT
>Ga0194123_10005789_pt1 | contig 13062 bp, 14 predicted proteins | sample TA2MahsurfametaG_5_FD_155479 | JGI IMG/M metagenome (GOLD analysis project Ga0194123, IMG submission 155479) | Freshwater microbial communities from Lake Tanganyika, Tanzania - TA2015023 Mahale A surface | ecosystem: Environmental > Aquatic > Freshwater > Lake | place: Tanzania: Lake Tanganyika... | reverse complement strand
AAATATTTTTCTGTTAATTTTTTGATAATTATTTTTAATTAAAATTTTTATTTAATTTAAATTTTTTTTTCTGGAATTTTTTAAGTAAAATTTTTATTTGGTTAAAATTTTTTCTTGAATTTTTTTCTTATTTTAATTTTCTAAATATTTTAATTTTTTATTTTTTTCTTATTTTATTTTATTGTAATTTTTTTCATGTCTAAAAAGTTACTGTTCTTTATTGATAAAAAATATTATCTGGAATAAAATTTACTGTTTATTTACTGTTCTCTGTTCTTATTGTTCATATAAATAATTATCTGGAATTAATTTTTATCAGTATCTACTGTTAAATAATTTTAACTTGTAAAAAAAGAGTATCATATAATTTTCATTTTTATATTGATGATTTTTATTGTATTTATATTTAAAAATTAATTAGTTTATCAATAGTTACTGTTCATTTTTTTTAATTATATAATTGTGTTTGTGTAATGTGATTTTATAAATATTTTAATTTTAAAATATCTTATTGATAAATTTATCAGTAAAAAAAAGAATACAAAATTTTTCTTCCTTTTTTAATGATATTAACATTATATACTGTATAATTTTTAAATATTTTTTATAAAAAATTAACAAAATTTCGCAATTTATATAAAAAAATGTGATATAAAAATTTTGTTGATAATTTTTTTCATGTTTTTATTATTTTTTGTGTGAAAATTTGATATAAAAAAATTATTTAACATTTTTTGTTTGTGTAATATGATTTTTTTATTAAAATTAATATTTTTAACAAATTTTAATATTCATCAATAGTTATTGATGAAAAAAATAAAATATTTGTAAAAATAATTTCGGGATTTCTCGTTTTGCGTAGCAAAAAAGAGAACAACAAAATATTTTTAAGTACAATATTTATTGTAATTTTTTTAAATTCTTATTTCATTTATAATTTTATCAGACTTTAAAAAAGTTTTATCAATATTTCTTTTATATTGTATAGTTCACAATGTAAAAGAATTTTTTAATATTTTTTTATACATGAAAAAATATTAAACAGTATAAATTTAATAATATATATATTTATTTTTTAAACAGTAATTACTGATAAAATTATTTTATTTTTTAAAAAATAATTTCGGGATTTCTCGTTTTGCGTAGCAAAAAAGAGAACAATAAAAATATCTGAAGTATATATTTTAGTAAGTAATATTCGTATTTTTCGCAAGTAAAAAATTACTCTGCGAAAAAATTGGAAAATAAAAATCAGGTAAAAAATTACTCTGCGATTTATTTTAATCGTTTTTTGAATCTTCAAATTCATAAATTGCTTTCATCATTATAATCAACTCATTCATTTTATTTTTCAATTGTTTAATATCCTTTTTCATTTCAATTATTTCACTTTCTAATGAAAAATTATTTTTATTTCCCAGAATTTTATTTTGCTGTTGCTCTATTGGTATTTTTTTCTTAGATTTCTGTTTTTTATCAATTATCATCCTGATTTCTTCTTCGTTTAATTTTGTAGTTTTAACTATTTCATCCATAGACAAATTTTTCTCATGCATTCTATACGCAATATCTTGTTGTCTTCCAATAATTCCTCCTGGAGTTCTTCCATGTTTTTTTGCAATATCATATATATCAATATTTTCATCATCCAATTCTTTTAACAATAATTTCTCCTCATCATCTGTCCACTTACTTCCAATATTTGATGGATATCCTGGATTGTAATTTGATACATTTTTAAACATTTTATAATTTTTTTTATAATAACTATTTTAAACTGATAAATTAAAAAACCTGGATTATCCAGTAAAATATTTCATGTAACATCTGTTTCTGGAATTCTCAAAAATAAAATTAAAATTTTATTCCAAAATTTATTTCTCAAACTTCTTCTTAAAATCCCTTTAAAAAATCAAAATTTTTAAAATAATCAACATCTTCTGTTAACTTAAAAAACCTGGATAATCCAGTAAAATATTTCATGTTACATCTGTTTCTGGAATTCTCAAAAATAAAATTTTATTCCAGAAATAATTTCTCAAACTTCTTCTTAAAATCCCTTTAAAAAATCAAATTTTTAAAATAATCAACATCTTCTGTTAACTTAAAAAACCTGGATAATCCAGTAAAATATTTCATGTTACATCTGTTTCTGGAATTCTCAAAAATAAAATTAAAATTTCATTCCAAAAATTATCTCTAGAACTTCTTCTTAAAATCCCTTTAAAAAATCAAATTTTTAAAATAATCAACATCTTCTGTTAACTTAAAAAACCTGGATAATCCAGTAAAATATTTCATGTTCAATCTGTTTCTGGAATTCTCAAAAATAAAATTTTATTCCAGAAATAATTTCTCAAACTTCTTATTAAAATCCCTTTTAAAAATTAGATTTTTAAAATCATCAACATCTTCTGTTAACTTAAAAAACCTAGATAATCCAGTAAAATATTTCATGTTTCTTCTGTTTCTGGAATTCTCAAAAATAAAATTAAAATTTCATTCAACAAATTATCTCTAGAACTTCTTCTTAAAATCTCTTTAAAAAATTACATTTTTAAAATCATCAACATCTTCTGTTAACTTAAAAAACCTGGATAATCCAGTAAACTATTTCATGTTCCATCTGTTTCTGGAATTTTCAAAAATAAAATTTCATTCCAGAAATAATTTCTCGAACTTCTTCTTAAAATCTCTATAAAAAATCAAATTTTTAAAATCATCAATATTTTCTGTTAACTTAAAAAACCTGGATAATCCAGTAAAATATTTCATGTTCCTTCTGTTTCTGGATTTTTTAGAAATTATATTTGTGTAGCTTTAATTTTAAAAAAAAAATAAATAATAATATAATGAATGAGACATCATTTTCTACCAATAACAAAAAAATTATTGAATTTTATAATTCATATGAATTTTTAAATTTTGAAAAAGTAAATTTATTATTTGTTGAATTATTTGAAAGCATATTCAATGATGATAAAAAAAAATCTAATAATAATTTTATTATATCAAAAATTTTACAAGAATGTTCTGATAATAAAAAACAATTAAATGAATTTATTCAAGATAATGAAAATAAATTAAATAATTTAACAAATAATTTTATAAAATTAGAAAAAAATATAAATGATTTTATTTTAAATTTTTCTAAAAAAGAATTAATCGATAATGAAATACCGAAAGAATTAATCGATAATCAAATACCAAAAGAATTAATCGATAATCAAATACCAAAAGAATTAATCGATAATCAAATACCGAAAGAATTAATCGATAATGAAATACCAAAAGAATTTTACTCACAATATGAACAAGATAAATACTTAGAAGAAAATATTTTTAAAGGTTTTAAAAATGGTTTTTTTATAGATATTGGAGCTCATGATGGAATATCTTTAAACAATACTTTATATTTCGAAAAATACAATAATTGGATTGGAATAAATATTGAGCCAATTAAAAGTGTTTACGATAAATTAATTATTAATAGACCAAAAAATAATAACATAAATTGTGCAATTTGTAATTTTGATGGAGAAACAGAATTTATATGCAACACCGGTTATACAGAAATGATTTCAGGAATAAAAGATTATTTTGACCCAAGACATTTTGAAAGATTACAAAACGAAAATAGAGATAATGGTTCAGAATCCGAAATAATTAAAGTTATTACAAAAAGATTAGAAACGATATGTGATGAAAATAACATATCTCATATTAATTATATATCAATTGATGTAGAAGGAGCAGAATTTGAAGTTATCAAATCAATAAATTTTGAAAAAGTTTTTGTAGATGTTATTGAATTTGAAAATAATTATAATGATACAAGTATTCCTATTGTAAATTATTTAGAAAACAAAAATTTTGTAGTAATTCATAAGGACCTTGATATTTTTATGATAAATAAAAACTCAACTTTTTATGTTAAATAAATATTACATGTTAAAATTTTTTGCGAAATAAATTTTAATTGGCTCTCCAGCTAATTTATTTTTATAAATAGGCCAATTTTCCCTAAATATTGGAGATTTCAAAAATGTTTTCATAACATCATTAAATCTTCCTTCCAAAACTTTAACAGCTTCTTTATATCCATCCCTATTACGATTCAATTGTATATAATATATAACTGACGCAGCCCTAGAATAAATTAGCATGGATATTTGATTTTCAAAATGTTTATTACGCGTTGATGGAGTATAATAACGAATACCCATCAATTGGTCATAAAAATAATTCATTTCTGGATGTGCAAAAAATATTTTAACATTTTCATCTAATAACTTGTCCATTAGTTCACTAAAATTATTTAATTGCATATTAGTTGAATGCTCTGAATGAAACCGAACATTTGTTACTATTGCCAAAACCGAAAATAAAATTGTAAATGCAGTAATTAGTCTTAATGCAACTACAAATTTATCATATCTGTGTAACGGAGTAAAATAAAATATTATTAATGATAAAATAAGAATTACAAGAAAAATATAAATTATTATATTATTCATTAATTTTATTAAAGAAAATTATTTATGGAGCACAAACACCATTTATTTAATGGACATGAGGTACTATAGCACAATTTGGAGGATTACCTGTTAATCCTGCAGTAAGAGCGATAAATACATAAGTTTAAACCTTTTGTTGGCTCAAGAGTATAAATGGTATTAGCAGTATTTCCAAAAAAATGATAAATTATTTTACAAAATTTTCTTCATAAATTCTATTACCTCCATAGTTATTATAAAATGTGGAACAATTCTTAACAAATTTATGCTTAAACCCCTATAATAAATTAAGGGATTAAATCCCTCGTACAACTTTAATCCAGCCATATGTCTAGTCTTCAAATAATCTACTGGATGCATCAAAACACATGCTACCACCGAAGAACATCCAGCCGCAATAAATGGATTATTAATTTTTTCTTTAATTGTATCATAAAGTGGAAAAAATATCGTACTTGATATAGAAATCTTCGCAAATGTTTTACTATATCCCCTATATATCATCCCATCAAATTTCTTATCCATCTGCATGTGCACCTTAATTACATCCAAAGGATGAGTAACTAGTGAAGACAAAACACCAGCAGTTAATCCATTCAAAAATCTATTCTTAATAGGATAATCTGGATTTGAATTAAAATACCTATACAATGTATATTTACTACAGGTTGAAAATATTTGACCTCCAATTGCTGGATAACTTGCAGCATAAAATGCCTTTATACCACCTCTCGAATAAATATCTTTTGTAACCCCCAATATAGAAGGTCTAACTTTCATATCTCCAATATTCTGGAAATTTGTTTTTATTGTACAAATTGGTAATGTCGCAAATTCTGCAACTGCAGTTGCAGAACTCGAATATAAAATATTTTTATATGTATTTTCAGTCATACTATAAATATATCAACTAATTTTATATTTATCAACTTCTGAAATACTTCCTAAAATAATCGGAGTCCTATCATGAATATTTTCTGGAATCAATTCCAGAATTCTCTTATCTGAAAATTTCCCAACAATCGCTCTTCCTCCAGCTGCCTCAACCAACTTTGCCATCGGAAAACACTCATACAATACCCGAAGCTTTCCCTTTTCATTTTTAACATCAGCTGGATAAGAAAACATTCCACCATATAATAAAGTTCTATGAACATCAGCTACCATCGAACCAATATAACGATGCGTGTACTTTGTATTTTTTTCCTTAAATAAATTAATATAATTCTTCATATCAAAAAACCAATTTTCACAATTAGATTCATTTATCGAATAAATCTTCTTATTTCCTATAACAATATCTCCTGTGTACTCATATTTTCCAGTATTTCTATCCAAAACATATTTCTGTACTCCAGAACCAGTAGTAATCACCAAATCAGTTGCTGGACCATATAAAACATATCCAGCACATAATATTTCATCACCTTTTCTCAAAACTCTTTCCTTATCATTACTAGATTTATTATCCTCAAAAATACAAAAAATTGTACCAACACAACAATTGCAATCAATATTCGAAGAACCATCCAGAGGGTCAAAACAAACAATATATTTACCACCCTCACTTGCAATTATAACATCATCATTTTCCTCAGAAAGAAGTAAAGAACAAACACCAGTATTTGTCAACTTTTCAATAATTATTTCGTTTGAAATAACATCTAATTTTTTCTGAACATCTCCAGAAGAATTCTCTCCCCCGTGTTCTCCATGTAAATCGTGAATTCCAGCGTGTCCCAATTTATCTTGGATAATTACACTACTTTCCTTAATAGCCTCAATTATTGATTCCATAATTATTTTAAAATCAAAAAATCTTTAAATCTTATATAAATTATGATTACTCCAGAAAAATGCCAAATTCTGAAGAAAATTAAATATCTACAAAGCAAAGGACAAAAAATCCCTCAACAACTCCTCTGCCAACTAGCTCAATGCGATTATTACGACTCAGGTGTTATCGGCCCATACCTCAAAATAATCTCTACCCTCCTTTACCCACCCAACGGTCAACCACTCTTCCCAAACTTCTCCCTTAACATTCAATACTATAATCAAGCAAATTATTACACAACTTATGAACACTTATTCACTGACCTCAATAATGGTCCCTACCAAATGACTCAATCATCAACAGTCAAAGCAATTCAAACATACTTTCAAACACAATACAATGGAAATGTTCCTCAATTAGTAAAAGACTCAATTGTTATTGGTAAACTCTTAGTTCCAGCTGCAGGAGTTAGCGATTATGTAGATTTAAATACACTCGCCAGCTGGATGAAACAAGCTCAACCAACAATTCCATTCGGAGGGTACATGTTCTGGAGTGCAGGATTTTATACCAAAGATTATCCAAGTAACCAATTAGTAACAAATACATTTGCAAACATACAAGCAAAACATAAAGTTATGTATATCGGAGCTGGAGATTCTGGACAAGTTTACACTGCCGAAGGAGAACCAGTATATGCTTTCGCTTCTGACCCAGATGGAGCTCAAGCCAGAAAAGTCCTAACATCCTACGTCAATGCCGGATTTAATGAACTTCTACTTGCTTTCTGGAATAAATCTGGAAATAGTGATTGGGTTACTGATTGGTCAACAATTGATAAAACAGTCCAGAAACAAATTATTTCTGACCTTAAATCGATAAATCCTGATGCAAAAGTTTTAGTTAGTGCTGGAGGAGCATATGGAAATGTTGGACCTCAAGCTGGTGACCCAGTCGACTGGGCTACTCAACTAGTAAATTTTACAAAAGATAATAACCTTAATGGAATTGACCTAGACTTAGAAGCTGGTCTTCTCGGAACTCAATGGTCTGAAGACCAATTAAGCTGGGTAACTACAGTTGTGCAAACAATCGCGAAACTTGACAATACTTTAATGTTAAGTTTTGCACCAGTTGGACCTTTATGCGCAAATCCAAATCCGCCACTTCAAAAAAAGAAAAAATGTTAAATATATAATATGTATGAATGCACAATTTGTAAAATAGACCCAACAAGCCACTCATTTAAACACGTTGGAGTTTTTAACAACGTGAACTATTTTTATACATGTCCAGCAAAATCAACCAAATATTACGATTGCGAAGGAATAATAAAACATTATAAAGGCACTTTGGATGATTATCCAGAACAACAATGGACTTGGATATTTGATTGCGCTGGATTTGAAACAAAACATGCATTAGAAGTAAAAGTTGCAATTAAATTAGCAAAATTAATAAGCAAACATTATAGTAACACTCTCCAAAAAATAGAAATAGTTAATCCATCTACTCATATAAAAAATCTTCTTGCAATTGTAACTCCTTTTTTAGAGCGTTGCGTATTTTAAATGCCGTTTTTAATTTTTATAAATTTTTGGCTGTTTATATTTTGATGACTTTTTACTATTTTTTTTATATATTACTTTATTATATGCATAAATAAAGTAATTTTTATAATTATCTATTTTTATTTTTAATATTGAATTATATAGACTTTCTTTTAATTTTATAAATGTTGATGGTTTATCTAATTTTATATAATGTTTCACTTGATTAAACCATTGTTCTATTGCATTAAGACGTGGATGATAATATTATTTTTTCTTAATTGTTCAATAAAGTTTGGTCTAGTTTTTGTGTAATAATATTTAAAGACATATTATTAATATAATATAAATGAAAACATTAAAAGATTATATTATTCAGGCAAAAGAAATTCATGGTAATAAATACAATTATATAGAATTATTTAAGATAAATAATTATCCATATTTAAAAATTATTTCCAATACATGGAGAATTTGAAAAACGTGCAACTAATCATATATTAAAAAAACAAGGATGTTCATTATGTTCAAAACCAAGTAAACTTACAACTGAAATGTTTATTAATAAAGCAAATGAAATACATAATAATAAGTATAATTATTCAAAAGTTAATTATATGAATGGAAAAATAAAAGTTATTATAACTTGTAAAATACATGGTGATTTTGAACAATTACCAACTAATCATTTAAAAGGGCAAGATTGTCCAAAATGTTCAATCAATAAAAAAGTAACACAAGAAGATTTTATTAATCGTGCTAAAGAAATTCATGGTGATAAATATGATTATAAACAAGTCAATTTTATTACAATGACAAAAGAAGTTAAAATTTTATGTAAAATTCATGGTATTTTTGAACAAAAACCAAGATATCATCTTGATTGCAATGGATGTTATAAATGTTCTGGAATTACACGAAATACTGAAGATTTTATTAATAATTCAAAACTTATTCATAATAATATTTTTGATTATTCAAAAGTTAATTATGAAAACACACGAAAACAAGTAATTATTATTTGTAAAAAACATGGTGAATTTAAACAAACACCAAATGATCATTTATCTGGTTATGGATGTATAAAATGTGGTAAAGGAAATTATTCAAAAGTTTGTATTGAATGGTTAAATCAAATTAGTGTAAATGAAAAAATTATTATTCAACATATTGGTAATATTGGAGAAAAAGTTATTAAATTAGAAGGAAAAAGATATAAATTAGATGGATATTGTGAAAAAACAAATACCGTGTATGAGTTTTATGGTGATTTATGGCATGGTAATCCATCTAGATTTAAAAGAGAAAATATTAACCCAATTAATAAAAAAAAAACATATGGTGAATTATACGATGAAACAATTAAAAGAGAAAATATACTTAAAAATGCTGGATTTAATATAGTTACAATTTGGGAAAGTGATTATAATAAAAATAAATAAAGTTTATAATAAAAAATTACCGCTATCTTTTATAATCTTTTTAGTTTCTTCTTTTTTATGTATTTGCTCATTATCTAAAATAAATAGTTTATTTTTTACATTTTTACATATTTCTATTAAAAAATCATTAAATCTTATACTATTTACTTTTCATTATATATTATTATAATGAAAAAATTGAATTTAAAAATATTAAATATTTAAGTAATAAAAATGACAGAAATACCTCGTGAATTTATATGTCCAGTCACTTTTGAAATAATGGAAGATCCAGTTATTTGTAGTGATGGTTATACATATGAAAGAAAAGTAATTTTAAATTTACCAAATTCAATTTCACCACTTACCAGACAACAAATTGATAAAAATAATTTGATACCTAATAGAAATTTAAAGGATGCAATTGAGAGATATAAATCTTCATCAGATAGTTCACTATCTAAAAAATTATCTAATATTAGTAAATTAGAAAAATTTGAGCTTGAACAAAAAATCAAAAAACAAGAAATGGAAGACAAAATAAAAAAAGAATTACTAGAAAAACAAAAAAGAGATAATGAAGAATTTTTGAGAAAACAAAAAGAAAAAGAAAAAGATATACAACTAAAACGTATATTAGAAATGTTTAATGCACAAAATACTGCATTATTTAATTATGGTGATTTTTCAGTATATAATTTTAGTATGAATCAATTTAGAAATATGTCATATGATTATACAGATAAAGGTAAAAAAAAATATATTTTTACAATTGAAATGCTAAAATTAATATTGAATGAAAATAAGGAGATATTATCAAAAAAATATGATAAGATTACAAATGACTATATCTGGGTAAAAAAATATGTTTTTGGAGAAGGTTTAAATCCATTAATTGAATTTGTTTTTGATAATTTTATTCCTGAAATTGATAATTTAATAGAAAAAGAATCACAAATTATTGTAAATAATACGAAAGAAATCAAGGAATTACTTAGTAGAAGATCCGGTTATACGTGTGATAACGCTGATTATTTAACTAATCAAAATTACAAATTAGAAAAGAAATTAAACTTAATTACCAAAATTAAAAATAAGCAATTAAAATCAAAAGAATATTATATTGTTAATAATGATGAATTTTGCAAAGATTTTGAAATTACTGAATTTCTTAAAAAAATAAATATATCAATATTTTTTTTGCGTTATGACTGGAATATTTTATATGATTGGATAATAATGAAAAAACAAAAATTTAATAACTTAATTGAAAATATATTTAATATTTTTGATGAATGTATTGATAAAATAAATTATATAACATATAATTATCATCAAATCACTGGACACGGAGGATCTAGTAGCAATAATTCTAATAACATACATATTATTTCAATGTATAATCTAGTTATACAATCTTATACTCAACCAAGCAGTGTAAATAATTCAAATGAGCGAGAAGATATAATTAAAGATTATGAACCAATATTTTTTGAACCATTAATGAATTTAACAAAAAATATTATTGAATTAATTGATTTTTTACAAGAAGAAATGTAAAATATTTAATTAAAGAAAAATTAATATATTATAAATAATGGATATTTCACAAGATTATAAATTATTATATTCTAATTTGTTGTTAGAATATGAAAAACTAAAAGAAGAATATGATTATAAAATTAATGAACTTAAAGAAAATCTTAAAAAATATACGGCACCATCAAGAAATAAAAAATATTATGAAAATCACAGAGATGAAATTATTCAAAAAGCAAAAGAATACAAAGAAAAATCAGGAAATAAAAATGTATTATCACCTGAAAAAATTAAAGAATATAATAAAAAAGCATATGAAAAAAGAAAACTGAAAAAATTAGAAAATATTTAGAATTAATTAATTTAATGCGTAAAAAACTATTTAAAGATATATATAGTATAATTATATTATATATGGAATTACTTTCAGAAAATAGTAATTTTAAGGAAAAACCTCCTGAAAACATTTATAAAATTATTAAATGTCCATTAAAGGCAGTTCTTAAAAATTACAATATTATTCAACCAATTATTGAAAATGTTGTCTTAGATATTAATAAATTTGTAATTTTAGGATATCAATTTATTAGATTATATTTATTAGATAAATTTAATAATAATCTTGAATTTCCGACTATAAATAAACAGTTTATTTTAGATGTTCTTAAAACAATTGGTAAGAGTGAAACAAATAGAGGAAAACAAAAAACACAAATTAAAAATAAAGAAATTAAAGATGATCTTAAAATATTTTATGATAATATTTTTTCTAAGTTAGTTAATGAAAAATTATCATATACCAATAAAACTCATATTTTAGAGCAAACAGCAAATGAAATGCTAACATGTTTAGAAACCAATATATCAACTCATTTTATTAAATATCTTTTTAGATATATTAATTGTTTGTTTAAAAACCCAAAAATACAACAGATTAAACTTGAAAAAGATAAAGAAAAAAGAAAATTAATGTATAAAGAACTAAATGAAGAAATTAGAAATCTTAAATCTGACTTGATTAATAATAAAATAGTTGATTCAAAAGAAGAATATCATAATTGGATTAATACAAATAAAAAATATTTATATCCTGAAAAAATATCAAAATCAGTTGCATATGATGTTAAAATACATCCTGAAAAATATTTGATATACTCATTTTATATTAATTCAAAAATAGAAGAATCTGGATCTAAAAAAATATTTCAAGTAATACCACAACGGAATAATATAGTTCCTAAAAATATAGTATTAAATACATCAGGTATAGCAGATTATATTGGTAATAAATATTCTAAACTTTTTGATTATAGTAAAAGTGATATTGTTTTACATTGTAAAAAATATCAAAAACATGTTTGGAGTAAAATATTAAAATTAGAAAAAAGAAGTATATTTAATCATAAAGAGTATGTATTTTATAATCAAATAACAACTGATGGATTTAGTTGTAGTTTATTATTTATCTTAAAAAAATATAAAGATAAAGTATATAGTGATAAAATACCAAAAAGTATTACTGATAGTTGTGATATTAGAAATGTTAATAGTTTAACAAAAGATGAATGTAATAAATATTTAACCGACGAATATAAATTAGTAAGTTTAGACCCAGGAAAAATTAGACCAATTTCAATGATAGATGAAAATAATAATTTTTATAAATATACAGCATGTAGAAGAAGATTTGAAACATATACAAAAAGATGTAATGAAATTATTAATAAGGAAAAGATAAAACATAAAATTATTGAAAAAGAAACAGAATTATCTAAATATAATTCAAAAACATTGAAAATAGATGAATATAAAAAGTTTATAACAAATAAAAATAAACTCAATAATAACGTTAAACCATTTTACAATAATATTTTATTTAGAAAACTAAGTTTTAGAAGATTTACAAGAACAAAACAATCAGAAGAAAATTTATTAAATGAAATAGAAAATAAATTTTTAACTAAAGATGATAAGATTAATAATAAGAAAATATTATTACTGTATGGAAATTGGAGTCGTGATACTCAAATGAAAGGATGTATACCAGCACCAAATATAGGATTTAAAAAATTATTATTGAAAAGATTTGAAATATTAGAAGTGAATGAATATAATACAAGTAAATTATATAACAAAACATTCAAAGAATTAGAAAATGTATCAATAAGAAAAAATAAGCATAAAAAACATTTACATGAAATACTAACTCCAAAAGAGGAAACCGAACGGTGTATTTTTGTAAATCGTGATAAGAATGC
>Ga0194123_10005780_pt1 | contig 13076 bp, 11 predicted proteins | sample TA2MahsurfametaG_5_FD_155479 | JGI IMG/M metagenome (GOLD analysis project Ga0194123, IMG submission 155479) | Freshwater microbial communities from Lake Tanganyika, Tanzania - TA2015023 Mahale A surface | ecosystem: Environmental > Aquatic > Freshwater > Lake | place: Tanzania: Lake Tanganyika... | reverse complement strand
AGAGCGAAACGCTCGTCGTTGGCGTTTGTTGGTTTGCCAAAGGATTTACGAGGACTTGGCGCCTCGGCATGCCCCGTGCCGCTTCGTTACCCACGTCGAAACCAGGTCGGCCCCGTGTTTCGTTGCGAAAAGTATCCGCTTCAGGAACCTCGCAATGATAACTGCGAGGACCACCCAACACCAGCAATATCGCGCAAGGGCGGCGCCGTTGGTCGGCGGGCAGCGCCCCGCCAACCAACACCACCGTTATCGAGCGCGCCGATTACTCGGATGCGATCGTGATCAGCGCGCCCAACGCGATGGCACCACCCGTCGCACTCCAGGCATCGCCCTGCTCGCCCGGTTGCTCTTGGGTGATCGGTTCGAGCGCAGCGCCAGCGCGGGGGCGACGCGCATCAATCAGGCGGGCACCAACCCCCATCTCGCCGCGAAGCTGGCGGGTAAAGGCAAGCAGCGGTGAATGGGCCACCCGCGTGCTCACCTCGTGCCCGCGGGAAGAAAGCAGCGCGACCATTTCCTCCGTGGCCTCACGCGTCCAGTCAGCACGCCAACGCTTAAGCGCTGGTTGAGACAGGAATCTGCCGCTGTGGCGGGGCAGCCTCGGTGGGCAACCCACCAGCACCCAACGTTCAGACGAGCGACCTTCTATAAAGGCCACCAGCTGGCGCTCGGCGAACTCAGCGTCGTTAATGAACAGAACGAACGTTTCCATGACCGGATCTCCTTTGTCGTAATCGATCTGAAAGAACGGTGAGGGAACGGGCAGCCGGGCAACGCGCAGGCTGCCCGAAAAACTTAAGCCGACTCCTCGGTGGTGCCAGAACCTGCGCGACGGCGTGCGGTCCACCAACCCAGCAGCAGCACACCTGCGACCGCGGTAAGGTAGGTGCCCCAGCGCGCAAGGGTCTGCAGGCCCGCTGAGCCGTCGAACACCGGGTCAAGCCACGGTTCGTTGACGATCATCTTCGCTGCAGTGAAAGCCAGTACGCCGGCTCCAATCTGGATGATGACAGGCCAGCGCTGCACGAGACGGAGCACGATGGCGCTCCCGAACACGACAATGGGAACGCTGATGAGCAGACCCAGCACGACAAGGTCGAAAGCCCCCTGCGCAGCGCCTGCAACACCCAACACGTTATCCACCCCCATCAGCGCGTCAGCGATGACGATGGTTTTCATTGCGCCCCAGAAGGTGGTGGCGCCACCTTCTCCGTGCTCTTCGTTGGAGTCTGTGTCAGCCAGCAGTTTGTACGCGATCCAGAGCAACCCCAGGCCACCCACCAGCATCAGCCCAGGTATCTTGAGCAGCCAAACCACCCCAACGGTCATGGCGGAGCGAACGGCAATGGCACCAACGGTACCCCATACGATGGCACGACGCTGAAGATGAGGCGGCAAACGCCTTGCAGCCAACGCGATAACAATTGCGTTATCGCCTGCCAAGACGAGATCGATAAGAATGATGGCCGCGAGCGCTGACCACCAGCTAACGGAAAACAGTTCCATAGCAAGACCCTTCGGTTACGATCAATCGAACAACCAGGCTCCGCCATGGAAGGCGCGGTGCGAGGCCGCTTGATCGAAGGTCTTGCCAGGCTTGTAATAGTTGCTATACGCCCGACAGCCCGGAGGCGCTTGCCTCGTAATGACGGACTGACGAACCGGCCGGAAGCTGAATACTGCGTCCAGCCGACGTGGCTACTCCCCAACGACTTCGGCAGTCTAATCGTCAGGCCCTGGCTCGCTCCCGATTTCCGCAATCTTTTCAGGGAAATTTACGCAGGCATTTTGATGCTTAGCGAAGGTCGTCTTCGAGAAACTCTGCCGGATTTCTCCGACCGCCGGCCGGCCTCCCCTTTTCCTGACCCCGCAGTTCCACTCGTCGGATCTTGCCAGAGATGGTCTTGGGCAGTTCGGCGAATTCAATGCGGCGTACCAGTTTGTAGGCGGACAGGCGATCGCGAAGAAACCGAAAAATGGAGGCCGCGGTGTTGGCATCAGCCCCGTGCCCGGGTGATGTCATGAGGTAGGCCTTGGGCACGAACCCGCGCACCGGATCGGGTGACGGCACCACCGCCGCTTCGGCCACCGCCGGGTGCTCGATCAGCACGCTTTCAAGCTCGAACGGACTGATACGGTAGCCGGAGGCCTTAAACACGTCGTCGGCGCGGCCTACATAGGTGATGTAGCCGTCCGCATCGCGCACGCCAACATCGCCCGTATGGTAGAAGCCCTCGCGCATGACCTCAGCGGTTTTGTCGGCGTCATCGGCGTAGCCGTTCATGAGCGCCAGCGGCCGTGCGCGCAGGTCGATGCAGATTTCACCTTCATCAGCCGGCTGACCATCGGCGTCCCGCAGCACAATGGTGTAGCCCGGCAGCGGCCGGCCCATTGAACCGGGCTTCAACAGCGCGCCCGGTGGGTTGCCGATCTGCGCGGTGGTTTCGGTCTGGCCATAGCCGTCACGAATCGTAATGCCCCAGGCCCGCCGCACCTGCTCGATGACTTCGGGGTTGAGCGGCTCGCCCGCTGAAATCAGTTCGCGAAGCCTGACCGGCCAGCGCGCGAGATCTTCCAGGATGAGCATTCGCCAGACGGTAGGCGGCGCACACAGCGTGTTGACCTGATGTTTGACCAGTACATCGAGCACCCCAGGCCCATTGAACCGTGTGTAGTTGTAAATGAACACGCAGGCCTGCGCGTTGAAGGGCGCAAAAAAGCAGCTCCACGCATGCTTCGCCCAGCCTGGCGAGCTGATTGTCCAGTGCACGTCGCCTGGCTTCAGCCCCAGCCAATACAACGTGGACAGATGGCCAACCGGGTAGCTGACCTGCGTATGCTGAACCAGCTTGGGGCGCGCGGTGGTGCCTGAGGTGAAATATTCAAGCAGCGGGTCGTCTGCCCGAGTGGGCTCGGGCGCGGTGAATTCGTGCGGGGCCGTCGTGCTGTCCGCGAAGTCGGTCCAGCCGGGCGCGGCCGGCGCACGAACTGATATCAGCCCTACACCCGCCAGCGCATCGTGGGGTAAGGCTGCAAATTTTGCGGTGCCGCCTGCGTTGGTGATCACCCACCTGACACGCCCCCTGCGCAGGCGATCAGCAAGGTCATCACCCGATAGCAGCGTGGTGGCAGGAATGAGCACAGCCCCCAGCTTGATGGCCGCCAGCATGGTTTCCCACAGCGCAACCTCATTGCCCAGCATCAGCAGAATGCGATCGCCCCGCCGGGCACCCAGGGTAACCAGGAACGAGGCCACCTGGTTTGAGCGTACGCGCAGGTCTTCATACGTAAGGCGTGCCTGCTCACCCGACTCTTCGATAATGTGAAGTGCGGGCGCCGCATTGCCGCGCGCCATGCCGTCGAAATAGTCGCGGGCCCAGTTGAAGCGGGACAGCTGCGGCCAGCGAAATCCGCCGACCGCCTGTTGCCAGTCGGTTCGATGCGCAAACAGCGCATCGCGCGCAGCAAGAAACTGTTGAAGCTCGTGTTGGACGCCGGAATCGGTGTTCACGCGGACTCCTTCGAATCGGTCAGTGAAGCTGAGGGCGGCTCAACATATCGTTACGATCAATCGAGCGGATGGATAACCGGAGCAACTCTGCGCCACGTGCGAGCGTGATGGGCACAGGCACGCCAGCCGGACCGATGCGCCAGACCGCTCGCAGAAATTGGCCGAGCGAACTGACGCGCTCGCCTGCCACATCGAGCACCATGTCATCGGTTCGAACGCCCGCGCGCTGAGCGGGCCCGCCGTGGCTGACGCCCCCCACCACCAGTTGCCCTTCGGAGTCGGCTACATACATGCCCAGCCACGGACGGGCAGCGCGACCTGACTGACCCGTTTCAAGAAGGCTACCGAGAATGGGCTCGAGCAGATCAACCGGCACAGACATATTGCCCTGAACCGTGTCGCCGTCGTCGGATTCCTGGGTAAGCAGCGACCCAACGCCAATCAGACGACCAGAGCCATCGAGAAGCGCCGCACCACTCCATTCAGGGTGCGCGGGCGAGGTGAACAGCGCCTCTTCAAGCAGGTATTCCCAATAACCCGCGAATTCACGCTTGTCGGAAATTTTTGTGCGAAGCGCGCGCCTGCGACCGCCGTGACTGAGCATATACACGCGGTCACCGCGCCCTACTTCCGCCGTGCTGCCACGGGCAAGCGGCGGCACTTCAAGCGGGCCCAGCGCCTTGACTAACCCAAACCCTGTGGCCTGGTCGTAGGCCACGGGGTAGGCCTGGGCAACGCGGCCAGCGCGTGTGGTCAGCCAGATGGTGTGGGCCTCGGTGATCAGGTAACCGATAGTGAGCACCAGACCGTCTTTGTCGATGACAACGGCGTTACCACCGCGCTCGGTGCCCAGCGTGGCGGCGGTGAAGGCATCATCGGGAACTTCAGCCCGAAGCTCGACCACCGCGTCGAGCGCGGCAACCAGATCGAACTCAAGGTCTTGCACGCGCGGGCGAAGTTCTTCGGGAAAGGACCAGTCGTTACTGTCGGACATCGGGTGGGACCTGCCGGCGAGTCGTTAGCGTCAGTGCATGGTACCGGAGCGGGGTGGGGATGGCGACGCGTTACCCGTAATCCGGGCGCGTATTTCGGAAGCCCCTGCGCGAGGATCTGTGCCAGCGGGCAACTGCAGCGCTACAAGCGTTGCCGCAATGTCCTGGGGCGTGGCGTCTCGGGCAATGCACACCAGGCGCGAGCGGGGGTCGTCATCGGGCCAACGAGGCAGGCGTTCCGGCCGATGAAACACGCGCTGCACCCCCTGGATGAATACCACCTCGCCGGTGTCCGCGATTCGAACCACGCCCTTGCAGCGCAGCAACCGGTCGCCCAGCGTGTCGGTAAGCAGCTGCCACCAGGCGGCCAGACCCGCCCACGAGGCTGGATCATCGATTACGCTGCAGAACGCGCGGATGCGGGCGTCGTGGCGGTTGCGGTCAATCGTGTGAGCATCATCATGCTCGTGATGATGATGAGGGTGGTGATCGTGTTCATGCCCGGACTGCGAAACGCCTGCCGCGTCGACACGGTGCCGCTCAAGCGGCGCGAACGCATGCAGTGCCGACTGCCCTGATACCGATTCAACGATGGGTGCCCAGGCATTCAGGGCCCGCAGGCGGTCGCGCACGGTTGGCGGAACCGCGACAAGATCGGTCTTGGTAAGCACCAGGCGATCGGCTACCGCAATCTGCGCCGGCACCTCGGGCTGGCGATCGATCAGATCAAGCACATGCAGCGCATCCACCGTGACAATGGCCGCTTCGAACCGGTAGTGCGCGGTGACAAACCGGTGCCCGAGCAGCGTATTGAGGATGGGTCCTGGATCTGCCAGACCCGTGGTTTCGACAATCACCCGCTCAAACGGCGGCACCTCTCCCCTGACCCGCTTCGCATGCAGCTCGGCCAGCGTTTCATGCAGCGAGTCTGAAATGGTGCAGCACAGGCACCCGGCATCGAGCAGCACCACGTTGTCCTGACTTTGCTCAATCAGGAAGTGATCAAGCCCGATCTCGCCAAATTCATTGACGATGACCGCGGTATTCGCAAAGCCCGGCGCCTTCAGCAGCGCGTTCAGCAGCGTGGTCTTACCGCTGCCCAGAAAGCCGGTGAGCAGTTGAATGGGAATGCGAGAGGGTTCGGAGCGCATGGTGTGGCAGGCGGAAAGTAGGCCACGATGCCGCAGACCGCGGCGCGCTGCAAGCGGCTGGGCCAGACGCCCAGCCTTAGAATGCGGGTACTGGCTTACTGGACTGAACCATGGCTGACTTCAGCATCGAAACGCTTACCGAGGGCGCGCTGTTCCGCATCGAGCGGCCCGCCAAGCTCAATGCGCTCACGCGCGCGGTCGTTCAAGGCCTGTCAGACTGCATCGCCGATCTTGAATCGCGCCGTGCAAGACTGCTGGTGATCACGGCGGCGGGTGATCGATCGTTCTGCGCTGGCACCGATCTCGGCGAGTTGCAGGGCCTCACGCTGGAAGAGCGTATGGCAAAGAGCGACACCGCGCGCGCGCTACTGGTGCGGCTTCATCGGTCGCGCCTTATCAGCGTGGCGGCCATCAATGGCCTGGCTTTTGGCGGCGGACTTGAGCTGTCAATGGCCTGCACGCTTCGTATTGCAGCCGCGCATGTCACGCTGTCACTGCCTGAAGTAAAACTGGCACTGGTTCCCGCCTACGCGGGCACACAAATTCTGCCGGCCCTCATTGGCCGGGCACGGGCGCTTGAAATGATGCTGACGGGTCGCGCCATGAGCGCGTCCGAGGCGCATGCCATCGGGCTGATTCACCGAATCGCTGCTGACGAATCACCGCTCATCGATCAGGCGCTTGCTTTTGGTCGTGAAGTCACGCGCTGGTCGCCCACCGCGGTGGCAGCGATTCGCGCCTGCGTGGATGCCTCGAGCGATACGCTCACCGGCGAAGGGCTGGCGGTGGAACGCACCCAGGTCAATACCAACTATGCCTCTGCGGATGCACGTGAGGGCATGGCAGCGTTTCTGGAGAAACGGGCGCCAAAATTCACGGGCTGAAGCGGCACTAACGGAGCCTCCGCCCGCGAACGACATACCGCTCGGGCGGGTTTTCCAGCATGCCATGCGGCGGGGCAATGTCGCCTTCAAGGTCGTTGCCGCTTACCTGAAGCCGAACGGTTTTGAGCAAGTCGGAACTGTCGACGAAGCGAAACTCGAGCCGCGCGCCGTCAATGCTGGGAGCGAACAGCGGGGCCGACCGTCCATCGATTTCAATGCTGCCTGCCAAGCGCTGATAGCGCTGCGAAAGCGACAGCCGCGCCGGGTTCTGTGTACCGGGCAGCCCCTCGAGCAACCAGTGGCCCGCCACCTGGGCAGGCACCATCCAGTAATAGCCTACCTGCGTGCCCACCCGAACCACGTGATCGGGCTCCCAGTCGCCCATTGCAAAACTGTTGGACACGATTCGTGTGCCTGGCCGCATGCGCAGCAACTGCGGGCGCAGCTGCTGGTTGAGCTCTTCCAGCAGATAGAGCGTGAGCACGGTTGCTTTTGAAAAATCGGTCTTGAATAAATCGCCATGCAAGATGCTCACGCGATCAGCCACCCCGGCAAGCTCCACCTGACGCTGCGCATACGCGGCAAGCTTCGGGTTGTATTCGATGCCCACTGCTCGGGCGCCATGCCTGCGGGCCGCTGCAATGGCGATCTTGCCGTCGCCGGCGCCCAGGTCGAACACCAGATCGTCGGGCCCGACACGCGCCACTTCAAGCAGGCGGTGAATCAGCTCATCGGGCGTGGGCAGCCACATCACATCTTTGCCGGTCTGGCCACGCTGGGGACGCCAACTGTCGTCGGGCTGGGCAAACGCCCGCGGGGCGGTCATTGCCACGAACAGGCTCAGCGTGACAAGGCCGAGAACCAGCCTGCGCGCGGTGGGCACTACAATGGATGCGGTCATGGAAGCCGTCAGTCAAGCGCTTATGCAGCAGGGCGAAGCGCCCGAAGTGTGCGCCGAAGCAAAGCCCGCAGGCAAGCCGCCCCTGTCGGTTTCGGTGCGGGCGCTGTGCGCATTCGCCGCCCGGGCGGGCGACCTTGATCTGCGCTTCACCCCCTCGCCCACCGCCCAGCAGGGCCGGGAGGGCCATCTACTGGTGGCGCGTCGTCGCGGCGAAAGCTATGAGAGCGAGATTCGGCTGAGCGCCTCATGCGGCGACCTGGCGGTGACCGGCCGCGCCGACGGTTACGACCCGAGGCGAAATGAGCTCGAGGAAATCAAGACCCACCGGGGCCGCGTTGAGGATATTCCTGCCAATCAGCAGGCACTGCATCGTGCGCAGGCAAGGCTGTACGCGTGGATGCTGTGCGAGGCACGGGGCCTTGAATCGATCACGGTGTCGCGCGTTTATCTCGAGATTGGGCTTGAAGCCGAAAGCCGAATCAGCGAAACCTTAAGCGTGCAGGCGCTGCGAGAGTTTGCGGCCAGTCTGTGCGATCGCTATGTGAGCTGGGCGCGGAGCGAGTCGACCCATCGAGAGCGCCGCCAGCGCTGGCTTTCCGCGCTGTCGTTTCCGCTGTCAGAGTTTCGGGCGGGCCAGCGCGACCTGGCAGCAGGCGTATGGCGTGCCTGCACCCGCAGCGAGCGGCTGCGAATCGAGGCGCCAACCGGGCTGGGCAAAACGCTGGGCACCATTTTTCCTGCGCTGCGCGCCATGGCCGAGCGGCCGCTGGACCGAATCGCCGTACTGTCGGGCCGCACCACCGCCAAGCGTGTGGCACTTGAGGCGTTCGCGCAGATTCGCGCGCAGCACGACGCGAAGGCGTCCATGCCGCTTCGAGTCATTGAAATCGTGGCCCGCGAACGTGCCTGCGAACATCCGGACAAATCGTGTCACGGCGAGTCGTGCCCGCTGGCGCGGGGCTTTTACGATCGGCTCGCCGCAGCAAGAATGGAAGCGGCAGCGGCCGATCTGCTCGATCAGAGCGTCATTCGCGGCATTGCGCTCAGGCACGCCATTTGTCCGTACTTTTTGTCGATGGAGATGCTGCGCTGGTGCGATGTCGCCATTGGCGACTATCACTACTGGTTCGATCGCTATGCGGTGCTCGCCGCGCTCACGGCCGAATTTGACTGGAAGGTGGCGCTGCTGATCGATGAGGCGCACCAACTGGTGGCGCGTACCCGAGCCATGTACAGCGCCAGCGCCGAGGTCAGCGCACTGATGGCGCTTCAGACCGAGGTGCCCGCTGGCATGCGTGGCGCCGTGGCCGAGCACCTGAATCAATGGGATCTGCTGGCCGAGCGCCATACGATTCCCCCCACCGTCTGGCAGCGACTGAGCGAACCACCGCAGGAGTGGCTGCGCTCGCTCCAGCGATTGAACAGCCGGCTGGGGGACCACGTGATCGAGCAGGGCCGGGCTGCGCCGCCGCGTGTCATGCAGGCCTGGTTTGATGGGCTATCGTTTGCAGCGCTGGCCGACAGCTTTGGCGATCACAGCCTCTGCGAGCTCAGCCTGGCAGAAACGCCCGCCCTGCATGAACGCGATCGTGCCCAGCTGGTCTTGCGCAACATTGTGCCCGCCCCCTTCACACGCCCCCGGCTGGCGCTGGCGGACTCGGTGGTGATGTTTTCCGCCACGCTGAATCCGGCTGACTATGATCGCGACCTGTTGGGACTGCCCGATGAGACGATCACGCTGACGCTCGCAAGCCCGTTTAACCCCGACCAACTGCGCGTGTCGGTGCTGCCGGTGTCAACACGGCTGACTGACCGCGTCCGCACGCTGCCCCGCATCGTGTCGGCCATGGCGCGTGAATACCGCGAGCAGCCCGGCAACTATCTCGCTTTTTTCAGCAGCTTCGACTATCTGCATCAGGCCTATGAGCAGCTGCGCGCTCAGCACCCCGACATCGAGGCCTGGGCCCAAACCCGCGCCATGTCCGAGCTGGCCCGCAATGCGTTTCTTGCGCGCTTTACCGAAGGCAGCGTGGGAATCGGCTTTGCCGTGCTCGGCGGGCCCTTCGGCGAGGGCATTGATCTTCCGGGCAAGCGGCTGATCGGCGCCTTCGTGGCCACGCTCGGCATGCCCCAGGTCGATCCGGTCAACGAGGCCATCGCGGAACGCATGGAGGCCCTGTTTGCCAAAGGCCACGACTACACCTACCTGATTCCGGGTCTGCAGAAGGTCATTCAGGCGGCGGGCCGCGTGATTCGCTCGCCTGATGATCGCGGCCGTCTGATACTGATCGATGCGCGTTACAGCTGGCCGCGCTACCGGCAGTGGCTGCCCGCCTCATGGGGTTTGGGCGATGAGGAAAACCTGCCCATCAATGCGCAGCCGCCGCGCATTGCATCATCAGAGGTTAACGCATGGGTGCCCGCTAAAATCGGGCGCTCTTGATTGGAATGCACTTGCCCCCGCCCCTGTCCGCACCGCTGTCCAACCCCGCTTCGCCCCACTCCGAAGGGATTGGCAGGGGCGCGATCGCCTCGGACCGCACCGCCTGGCTGTCCGTTGCGATCGCGGTGTCTGCCTATGCGCTCATCTGGTCGATCGCCCAGTGGCTATCACAGCCCAACCTCGACCGTTATCACGACATGCTCGAGAGTTTCGCGTGGTCGCAAACATTCGATTGGGGCAGCTTCAAACATCCACCATTTTTTGCATGGGTGACGGGTGCCTGGTTTGCGTTCATGCCGCGCACCGACTTTGCCTTCAAGCTGCTCGGCTATGCCAATGTCGCCGTCGGGTTGCTGGGGGTGGCAGTGCTCGCACGCCTGGCCGGCCTGGGGCGATTCGCGGCGCCGGCGGTCATCCTGCTGTTCTGGTGCCTGCCCTACACCACGCTCGCCGCTAAATTCAATGCCAATGCACAGCTGCTGTCGGTATGGCCCTGGGCGGCGGCGGCCTTGTTCGGCAGCCTGACTCGCACTGGATGGCAGGGCCTGGCCTGGAGCACGTTATGCGGGCTGTGCTGCGCCGCGGCGATGCTCAGCAAGTACTACAGCGGCGTTCTGTTGTTGGGCATGTTTCTGGCGGCCCTCGCCCATCCGGCAGCGCGCAGCTGGTTCGCGAGCCCGCGCCCCTGGTGGACACTCGCGGTAACCCTGGCAGCGCTGGTGCCGCATGCGCTGTGGTTGCAGGCAAGCGGTTTCGCGATGCTGCATTACGCCTTTGATCAGGGCGGCGGACAGTTCAGCGCCGCCATGACCGCGCGATTTGCACTGGCACCGTTTTTTTATTGGGCGCCCGGCTGGCTGGCCTGCGTAGGGGTGTTCTTCGTCGCGATGAAGCGCCGGGGCGAGCGCCCCAGCCTGCCCGGCCTGCTCGCTCGCGCATGGCGCCCTATCGGCTGGCGCGACAGCGTGTTCTGGCTGGCATTCACCCCGTGGGCGGCCAGCCTCGGTTTTGGCCTGGCCGGGGCGGTTGAGCTTTCCACACCCTGGGCGATTCCAATCGGTTTCGCGTTTCCCCTCTTGTGGCTTCGTAACCTGTCGAACGCGTCGGCCGCAGAGGCGGGCAAACAGCTTGCAGCGCATGGGGCTTCGTTAGGTATCACTTCACCCCGGCTTACCGCCTACGTGCTGGGAACGGTATGGCTGACGTCTGTTGCGCTGGCAATTGGGTACGCACTTACCGGGCAGCGCGACTACTACCGCGCCACCCAGCCGCTCGCCCAGGCGGTGGTCAATGATTGGCGCGCACTGCACCCGAAGCAGCAACTCGGCTGGTCGGGCGGCGCCTGGCCGGACAATGCCATGCTTGCCTTCTACGGTGACCCGGCAATCCGCGCCCTGCCCGGGTTTCCTGACAGCCGCGAGGCATCGCTGGCCCCACATCCCAGCTGGACGCGCGAACACGGCGTGCTGCTCTGCCCGCCCCTGCCGGGTGGCAACGCTTGCCAGTTGCGCGCACGGGAATGGCTCGAAGCCAGGGGTCTGCCGATCGCACCCCGAACCATCGCTGCAGCCCGCAGCGGCTGGCGGTTTCCTCACCCTATTGAACAGCGGCTGACGGTGTTTGAAGTGCCGCCGCATACTGGCCGGGCGCTGGCGGACAACGCCGGGGCCACGCAATGAACATACCGGGTCGCAGCCCCGCAAGCCTGCTCACGCAGGCACTGCGCTTTGCGGTGGTGGGCGGTGCGGCCACGCTTGCGCACTTTGCAGCAATGGCTGCGCTGATCATGCTGCAATGGGCCTCGCCGCTGATTGCCACGTTTGTAGGATCACTGGTTGGGGCAGCCGTGGCTTATTGGGCGAACCGTCGCCACACGTTCGAGTCGGATGTACCGCACGCTCGCGCCTTACCCAGGCACACTGTTGTCGCGGCGGGGTCCATCGTGCTGAACGCACTACTGTTCCGGCTGGTTCACGGCTCGTTCGAGGCACCCGTGTGGTTTGCTCAGGGACTGGCCACCGGGCTCTGTATGGTGTTCAATTTCGTCGCGTCGCGCCAATGGGTCTTTAACCAGCGATCACTCTGATGAAAGCGTCTTCAAGCATGCGTGTCTGCCGGACAGCGTCGTTCGCGATCTCGCTGGCGCTGACCCTTGGCGCTGGCGCGGCCAGCGCACAGGCTCAGTGGAATGAGGTGAGCAAGGCACGCAATGGCGACGTCTGGATGATGGAAACCGGCACCGCGCGTCGTGCGGGAGACCTGGCACGCGTGTGGGTGCTGGTCAACCATCCTCTGCCCATCACCAATCCTGCGCCCTATTCTCATAGCGGCGTGCGGTCATTTCGGGCGCTGGTTCAAATCGACTGCAAGGACCAGCGCGCGCGCAGGCTCGAGGCCAGTTATTTCAGCCAGACCGGTGGCGATGGCAAGTTGCTGGGCACCAGTGAGAACGACGACTGGTTCAATGTGCCACCTGACACACCCGATGCAGATCTGCTGAAGGCGGCCTGTGAGCTTCCCGATCAGGGGCCCGCCACGCCTGCCTCAGGTGCCGCCGCGGGCCCTGCCCCGGCGGCAGCCACTGCAGCCCCCGCCCGCAACACGCCCGCTGCGGGCGCTGCACCCCGTGCGCCCGGTGCACGCCCGCCCGGTTGAATCGCAATGGTTCGGGCGCGTAACTGACCGCATCCGCCCTCAACGTCCTGGGCCGCCGAGCGTCTGAGCTTGGCGAGCACGCCACGCTGATGCAGCGTTCTTGCCATGGCGGCGGCGCGCTCCCATGAGGGCCGGCGATAAGGCGAATCGGGTATGGCGTTCAGCGGAATCAAGTTCATGACCGCATACTGGCCAGCCAACAGCCGCACGATGCCTTCAATTTCTGCATCGGTGTCATTGATGCCTTCGATGAGCGTCCACTGGTACTGCACCGGATAGCCAATCTGACGGCCATAGTCTTGGGCCAACGCCACCAGCTCGGCAGGATCAAGCCGCGGCGCGCGGGGCAGAAGCGATTCGCGCAGCGCCGCGCGCGTGCTGTGCAGGGACAGCGCTAGCGCGGGGCGCACCCGACCCTGCGGCAGCTGCTCAAAGACCCGCCGGTCGCCTACGGTGGAAAGCACCAGATTGCGATGACCGATCATGGCTTCGGTGCCGAGCAGTTCGATGGCCTCAAGCACATTGTCGAGGTTGTGCGC
>Ga0194123_10005778_pt1 | contig 13080 bp, 16 predicted proteins | sample TA2MahsurfametaG_5_FD_155479 | JGI IMG/M metagenome (GOLD analysis project Ga0194123, IMG submission 155479) | Freshwater microbial communities from Lake Tanganyika, Tanzania - TA2015023 Mahale A surface | ecosystem: Environmental > Aquatic > Freshwater > Lake | place: Tanzania: Lake Tanganyika... | reverse complement strand
GCTATCCCGCGAACCGGTCAGCCTCGGCCTGCGTGAGTCGGCCGAATCGCTCGACGACATCACCCGCTTCGTCTTCGACCTCGGCGCCGGCGACGTGCTCGTCTCCGGCGCCGACCTGCCCAAGCATCGCGCCTTGGCCGCCGTGAAGCTCAGCGTCGAGGCCCGCCTGAAAGGCCTGCGTCGCGAGCTGCTGCGCCAGAATCCCGTCTACCACAACGCTTGGCGGACCTTCGGGACCTGGCTCGAGGCCTTCGAGCAGGGCAAGCCCGAGGAACTGGCCAGGCTCTGGTCCCAGTATCAGGAGGAACGTCGGCTCGCGGACGGCCTGCGCCGGGAGGTCGAGGCGGCGATGGACACGGCCGTCCCCGCGGGGAAGTGACCGTTCAGGCGACGTCCTTGGAGCCCGTCGTCTTCTGCAGCATCTGGTCGGCCAGGGTCACGCGGAAGAGGCTGAGGGCCATCCAGAAGACGCCGGCGAGGCAGAGGCCGCAGTAGGCGGCGCCGAGGAGCACGGCGGTTTCGCCGGCTTCGGACCAGGGCACATGCTTCTTGAGGATCGAGGTGATCCAGACGAAGAAGACCACCGTCAGGACGAGGTCGATGACGACCGCCTGCTTGGTGATGAGCTTGGGCTTCATGTTATCCATGGGCCTGCATTGGTGCGTTTCCGGTCCGGGCTGTCAATCCTGCCCCGACCTTCCGGCCGCGGGCCCCTATCTCCGCCCTTGCCACGCCTGCCGGGCCGTTCACCCTGCCGACCCCGAGGGGTATCCATAGCCCCCCGACCGCCCCCCTTTCACACGTCAAACATGGCCGAAGAGCTCAAGGATACCCTCAACCTGCCCGTCACCGATTTCCCGATGCGGGCCGGCCTGGCCGAACGCGAACCCGTCCGGATCGCCCATTGGGAGCGTCAGGGTCTCTACGGCCGGATCCAGGCCCGCGCCGCCGGCAAGCCCGCCTTCGTCCTCCATGACGGACCGCCCTTCACCAACGGGGACGTCCACATCGGCACCGCGCTCAACAAGCTGCTCAAGGACGCCATCCTGCGCTACAAGTCCATGCGCGGTTTCCGCACGCCTTATGTCCCGGGCTGGGACTGCCACGGTCTCCCTATCGAGCACAAGGTGATGAAGGAGCTCCAGGCCAAGAAGCAGTCGCTCGACGCCCTCGGCGTGCGCAAGGCCTGCGCCGAATTCTCCGCCGCCTACATCGAGAAGCAGCGCGGCCAGTTCAAGCGCCTCGGCATCCTCGCCGACTGGGCTTCGGAATACCGCACGATGGACCCGGCCTACGAGGCGGAGATCCTCGGCGGCTTCGCCAGCTTCGTCGAACAAGGCCTCGTCTACCGTTCCAAGAAGCCGGTCTATTGGTCCATCCCGTGCCAGACCGCGCTCGCCGAGGCCGAGATCGAGTACAAGGACAAGCGCTCGCACTCCGTCTGGGTGGCGTTCCCGGTCGCCGATCCCGCCGCCAAGCAGCTCGCGCCCGCGCACCCGCTCGCCGTCGTCATCTGGACGACCACGCCGTGGACGCTGCCGGCCAACCTCGCCATCGCCGTGCACCCCGACCTCGAGTACGTCGAGGTCCGCCACGACGGTCGTTCCTTCCTCGTGGCCTCCGCCCTGCGCGAGGCGTTCGTCGCCGCGTGCGCGCTCGACGGCGCCGTCGACGGCTTCAAGGTCAAGGGCCGCGCGCTCGAAGGCCTGCAGCCGCGCCATCCGTTCATCGACCGCGCCTCGCCGGTCGTGCTCGCCGACTACGTGACCACCGACGCCGGCACGGGCTGCGTGCACACCGCGCCCGGCCACGGCATCGAAGACTACCAGACCGGCAACAAGTACGGCCTCGAGCCGTATTGCCCGGTCCGCGACGACGGCACGTACGCCGACGACGGCAAGGTGCCCGCCGCGCTGGTCGGCATCACCGTCCTCGAGACCGACGGCAAGAACCCGGCGAACCTCGCCGTGCTCGAGCTCCTGAAGGCCGCGGGCGCGCTGCTCAAGGCGCAGGGCTTCGAACATTCCTATCCGCACTGCTGGCGCTCCAAGACGCCGGTCGTCTTCCGCGCGCTCGACCAGTGGTTCGTCGGCCTCGACCGCGGCGACCTCCGCAAGAAGGCGCTCGCCGCCGTCGGCGACGTGAAGTGGATCCCGGCTTCCGGCGAGAACCGCATCCGCGCCGCGCTCGAAGGCCGTCCGGATTGGTGCATCTCCCGCCAGCGCGCCTGGGGCGTGCCGATCCCGGCGTTCTATTCTCCTTCCACCGGCGAATCGTACCTCGACGCCGGCGTCGTCCGTCACGTCGCCAGGCAGATCGCCGCGCGCGGCGGCGACTGGTGGTGGGCCGCCTCCGTCGAGGAAGTCCTCGCCGGCGCGCCGATTCCGGCCGCCTGGCCGAAGGACCTGCGCAAGGGAACCGACACGCTCGACGTGTGGATCGATTCCGGTTCGAGCCACCTCGCCGTGTGCGCCCAGCACAAGGACCTGCGCTGGCCCGCCGACCTCTACCTCGAAGGCTCCGACCAGCATCGCGGCTGGTTCCAGTCCTCGCTCTGGACGGCCATCGCCGTCAAAGGTTCCGCGCCCTACCGCGCGGTGCTCACGCACGGGTTCGTCGTGAACGAGAAGCGCCAGAAGATCTCGAAGTCCGACGGCAAGCCGCAGACCGCCGACGACTACGTCAAGAAATACGGCGCCGACATCGTGCGCCTCTGGGTCGCCTCCGAGAACTACCAGAGCGACATCCCGCTCTCCGACGCGATCTTCGAGACGATCTCGAACCAGTACCGCAGCATGCGCAACTCGCTGCGCTACCAGCTCGGCAACCTGTACGACTTCGACGCCGCCAAGCACGCCGTCGCCGTGGACCAGCTCAGCCCCGTCGACCGCTGGGTGCTCGTCGAGACCGCCAGGCTCATCCGCGAGGTCACCGACGCGTGCGAGCGGAACGAGTTCCACCGCGCCGCCGCCGCGCTCGCCGGCTTCACCACCGCGACGCTTTCCGCGACCTACCACAACGTGGTCAAGGACCGCCTCTACACCACCGCGCCCGACGACCCGCTGCGCCGCTCCACGCAGACCGCGCTCGACCTCGTCCTGCGCGCCTACCTGAAGCTCATCGCGCCATTCGTGCCGTTCACCGCCGACGAAGCCTGGTCGCACCTGCACGCCAAGGCCGAGTACGTCGACACGACCAACGTGCATCTGCAGGATTGGCCGGCCATCGACGCCCGCTGGGAGGACGCCGCCGGCCAGGCCGCCCACGCCGCCGTCACGCGCATCCAAGCCTTGGCCGCCCAGGTCAACGTCCCGCTGGAGCGTCTCCGCCAGGAAAAGAAGATCGGCCAGTCCCTCGAGGCTGCCGTCGTCGTCACCGGCGACGCCGCCGACGCGGATTTCGCCCTCCTGACCGCCCATCAGGCCCTCCTGACCGAACTTTGGATCGTCTCCTCGGTCCAGCTCAAGCCGCAGGCCGGAGCCGCCTTGGCCTTCCAGGTCGACAAGGCCGAAGGCGTCCGTTGCCCCCGTTCCTGGCGCTGGGTCCCCGCACTTGTGGAAGCCGGCCGTTTTGGTATGGTGTCTCCACGCTGCCGCGAAGCCCTCCTCGCCAAATACTCCCAACTCTGACCCCTCTCACCGATGTCCAAGAAACCCGATCCCAAGAAGTCCGCCAAGAAGGCCGCTCCGGCGCCGAAGGCCAAGGCCAAGCCGGCCGCCAAGCCGGTCGCCAAGCCCGCGCCCAAGGTCGTCGCCAAGCCGGCGGCGAAGGCCTCGCAGGCCCCGAAGGGCAAGGCCGCCGCGCCGGTGAAGTCCGCCAAGGCGGCTCCGGCGCCGGTCGCGAAGAAGGGCGCCGCCCCCGTCGCTCCGGCCAAGAACGCGAAGGACGCCAAGGCCGCCCCGGCGGCGAAGGGCAAGGGCGCGAAGGCTCCCAAGGTCGACCACGCCGCCCAGAAGGGCATGCTCGACAAGCACCGCGACGTCCACCACCAGTCGGCCGTCCTCGAGGTCGCTCCGCGTCCGAAGCTGCAGTATTACACCCTCGCGGACCTCAAGGCCTACCTCGACAAGCGCAGCAAGTCCAAGTCCAAGCTCAACGTCTGGGTGCCGGACGAGGAACGCAAGGCGCGCGAGAAGGCCGCCGCCGCCGCCCGCTCGCAGGGCAACCGCTCGAACAACATCGCGGCCGCCTCCATCGCCGACCTGCTCGGCGGCTCCAATCCCTTCCGCAAGGGCGAGGGCTTCGTCGACGAGTCGAAGCAGGTCCCGGAGAAGTTCCGCCGCTACTACCGCCTGCTCGTGGACATGCGCGACGCGCTCCACAAGGGCCTGGCCTTCCACTCCGAGGAGGCGCTCAAGAAGTCGGGCAAGGACGACGCCGGCGACCTCTCGGGCTACTCGCAGCACCTCGCCGACGCGGGCACCGACACCGCCGACCGCGACTTCGCCCTTTCGCTGATCTCCAACGAGCAGGAAGCGCTCAAGGAGATCGCCGACGCCATCGAGCGCATGAAGAAGGGCACCTACGGCACCTGTGAGATCACCGGCAAGGCGATCCCGGCCGCGCGCCTGATCGCCGTGCCCTTCACCCGCTATTCCCTCGAGGGCCAGAAGGAGCTCGAGCGCAACCGTCGCGCCCACCGCCGTCGCGGCGGCAACCCGCTCGGCGAGATCGGCGACGAAGTCGGCTTCGGCACCGGCGGCGGCGGCGGCGAGGACGATCCGAGCGACACCTGAGCGCGCCCCCGATGTTCGCCCGGTTCCGCCCCTACCTGTCCTTCTGGACGGTCTGTGTGGCCGCGATCGTCGCGGACGTCGCGACCAAGCTGCTCGTCGTCCGGCACATCCCGTTCGGGGCGTATTTCGGCGAAGACCCGGAGCGCGCGCCGATCGTCGTCTTCCCGTGGTTCTGGCTCGTGCACGTCGGCAACAAAGGCGCCGCCTGGGGCCTGGGCGCCGAGCATGACGTCCGGCCGTTCCTGGTCTTCCTCGCCCTCGCCGTGCTCGCGCTCGTCTGGCGCTGGCGTCAGCCGCTCCTGCGGGAGCTCCAGGGCGGCCGGCTCGCTTTCGGCCTGTTCGTCGGCGGCACCCTGGGCAACGTGCGTGACCGCCTCTTCGGTGACCACGTCATCGACTTCATCGACGTCCATCTGCCGTATTACCGCTTCCCCGCCTTCAACGTGGCGGACTCCTGCATCTGCGTCGGCGTGGCCCTCTACGTGATCATGTCCTACCGGCATGACCGCCTGCGTCGCGAAGCCATCGTCTCGCACGGCGGCGAGGATCCGCCGCCCGGCGCATGAGCGTCCGTTTCGACCTCGCGGCCCATCCCGGCGCGCAGGCGTACCGCCTCCTCGCGGGCCTGGTCGTCCCGCGGCCCATCGCCTTGGTCACGACGATCGACGCCGCGGGCGTCGTCAACGCCGCCCCGTTCTCGTTCTTCAACGTCATGGGCACCGAGCCGGCGCTCGCCGTGCTCGCCCCGGCCGACCGCGACGACGGCACGCCCAAGGACACCGCGGCCAACCTGCACGCCAACGGCGAGTGCGTCATCCATGTCTGCGACGAAGCCGTCGCGGCGCGGATGGTCGAGTGCGCGCGCCCGCTGCCGCCCGGCGTGAGCGAGGTCCCGCGCGCCGGCTTCACGCTGGCGCCCTCCGAGCGCGTGCGCGTCCCGCGGCTCGTCGAATGCCCCGTGGCCCTCGAAGGCCGCGTGCTCGACATCCGCAAGTACGGCGACAACCGCCTCGTCGTGATCGAGCTCCTGCTCGCTCATGTGCGCGAGGGCGTGGCCGATCCGGCGACCTGGAAGGTCGACTACGCGCAATATGCCCCGATCGGACGCCTGAACAGTCCCGACGGCTACGCGCGCACGACGGACCGTTTCACGCTGCGCTTCCCGTCGGAGGCCTGATCAGAGCCCTTTCGAGAGGCGCTTCACCACCGTCGCGAAATCATCGGGCCGCGGCGCGACGATCTCGAACGGCTGGCCGGCGACCTTGCCGGTCACGCGGGCGACGCGCAGGAGCAGGCCGCGGTGCAGGGGCTTGTCCTCGCCTTTGTTGAGTCGGCCCTTCGGCGTCGTGTCGGTGAGCGTCACGCGGCCCGAGCGGCCGTATTTCAGTTCGCCGGCGATGCGGATGCCGCATTCGGCGGCGTGGATGCGCACCTGGTCGCGGCGCGGGAAGGGCGTGTGCGCGGCCCAGACGCGCCAGCGGCCGCAGGCGCGGCCGGGTTCGAAGCGGGTCTGCGCGTGCTTGCCGTTCCGGTGCGAGACGAAGGCGCGCTCCTGGGAGTCGTCCATGCCGACCGGGAGGTCGCAGAGGCCGGCGTCCTCGGGGGCGTCCTCGGTTCGGGCGACGAACTCGTAGTCGAAGCGGAAGGCGCCCGAGCCGAGGGCTTCGCGCCAGCCGGCGAGGGCCGTGGCGCGGTCGGCGAGGATCGCGATGCCGGCCGTCTCGGGTTCGGGGCCGAAGACCGCGGCGGGTTCGGCGAGGCCGAGGCGGACCATCTCCGGCTTGCCGGCTTCGAGCTGGGCGCGGAGCTGGCCGAGGAGGGTGGGGGCGCCGTGCTGCCAGGGGTGTTCCTCGAAGGCGACGCCGCCCGGCTTGGCCAGGGCGACCCAGCCGGCGCCATGGGCCAGGACGTCCATGCGCACGGCTTCCTCGCCGAGGAGGCCGGCGGCGAAACCGATGGAGGCGGGGACGTCGGCGGACATCTCAGGAACAAAAAAACCCCGGCGCCGAGGCGACGGGGTCGGTGAGGGGCCAGCCCCGCATCACTTCTTGGCGGCGGCGAGCTTCTTCGCGAGGCGAGCCTTGATGCGGTTCGCCTTGTTGCGATGGATCACGCCGGTCTTCGCGGCCTTGTCGGCGGCGGAAGCGACCTGGGAGGCGGAAGCGGCGACGTTGGCGCCGGTCAGGCTCTTGACGAGGCCCTTGAGGCGCGTGCGGACGATCTTGTTGTGCTCGGCGCGACGGGCGGTCTGGCGGATGCTCTTCTTGTTAGCTTTGATGTTGGCCATGTGTGTCAGTAGGGAAGCCGTGGGCGGCCCTCGGAGTCAACGCGGATTTCAGGGATAAGGGCAGGGAGAGGCCCCCTTGGGAGGGGCCTCGGACGTCCTGCTGGTGGAAGGGGTGGGATTCGAACCCACGAACAGCGAAGCTGAACGGATTTACAGTCCGCGACCTTTAGCCACTTGGATACCCTTCCGGCCAACAGGACGGGCAACTTGGCACCGCCGCAGGTCCATGACAAGCGCTTTCGCTGGCCTTAAAGGTCCTTTCTGCCGGCGATGGGCGCAGATTACCCCTTTCCCCGCGTCCGTCCGTCCGTTAGGGTCAAGGACATGCCTGCCGCGCCGCTGATCGTCCTCATCGACGGGGAATGCGCCCTCTGCAACGGGTCGGCCGCCTGGTTCGCCCGGCGCAACGCGGCGGGGCGGCTGCTCTTCGCCACCAACCGCGGGGAAACCGCCCGCGTGGCGGGCGAGCCGCCGGGCGGAGATCCGGAGACGATCGTGGTCTGGGACGGTTCGCGGCGGCTGGTCCGCTCGCGGGCCGTGCGCGCGATGCTGACGACGCTGGGCGGCGGCTGGGCCGCCGTGGCCGCCGTGACCGGCTGGCTGCCGGTCGCGTGGCTCGACTTCCTCTACGACCAGGTCGCCCGCCGTCGTCATCGGTTCGCCGGCCCGGCGGCCTGTACGCGCTTGAGCCCGTACGACCTCGCCGAGTAGAAGGATGCCGATGAAGTCCGTCCCCCGCGCCCTCCTGCTCGCGAGCTTCGCGTGGCTCGCCGGCTGCTCCCTTTTCCCGGACCCGAAGCGCGACCAGCTCCTGCAGCAGGAACGCATGCAGGACGATACCGACGAACGGAAGGCGCGCCTGAAGGCCAAGGGCACGCTCAGCCCGCAGGAATACGAGCTCATGGCCCGCAAGATGGGTTGGACGACCAAGGGCGAGCCCGGCCTCCCGCCGCCGCCTTCGCTCGAAGAGCTGGAGAAGCGCGTCAAGGCCGCGGAGACGCCCAAGCCCTGATGGCCTACGTCCTGCGCCGCCTGCTGGAGATGGTGCCCGTCCTCCTCGTGGTGGTCGTCGCGACGTTCTTCCTCGCGCACGCCGTGCCCGGCGGGCCGTTCGACAAGGACCGGCCGCTGCCCGCCGAGGTCAAGGCGCGCCTCGAGGCTTACTACGGCCTGGACCAGCCGTTGCCGAAACAGCTCGGCAACTACGTCGTCCATCTCGCGCAGGGCGACCTCGGTCCCTCGCTCAAGTATCCCGGCTGGACCGTGCGCGAAGTCATCGGCTCGCGCATCGGCGTCTCGTGCGCGCTGGGCTTCGTCTCGCTGCTCGTCGCCGTGCTCATCGGCGTGCCCGTCGGCGTGCTCGCCGCGTCGCGGCCCAACAGCTGGCTGGACCGCGTCCCGATGGGCTTCACGCTCGTCGGCATCTGCGTGCCGTCGTTCGTGCTCGGCCCGCTCCTCGCGCTCGTCTTCGCGCTCGGCCTCGGCTGGCTGCCGCCGTGCGGCTGGGGTGAACCCGAGCACTTCATCCTGCCCGCGGCCACGCTCGGCCTGATCACCGCCGCGCCGCTCGCCCGCCTCACGCGCGGTTCGCTCATGGAGGTGCGCTCGCTGGATTACGTGCGCACCGCGCGCGCCAAGGGCGTGCCCCCGCTGCGCGTCTGGTTCGTCCACGCGCTCCGCAACGCGCTCCTGCCCGTCGTCACGTACCTCGGGCCCGCCGCCGCCGGCCTCGTCTCCGGCTCCTTCGTGGTCGAATCCCTCTTCGACGTCCCGGGCATGGGCCGGCTCTTCGTCACCGCCATCATCAACCGTGACGTCATGCTGATCCTCGGCACGACGATCGTGTACGCGGCGGCGCTCCTGTTCCTCAACCTCGCGGCCGACCTGGCCAACGCCGCGCTGAACCCCAAGGTGGCCCGCGGCCGATGAGCGCCCCCGTCGCCGAGACCCTCGCCGCCGAGAGCGGCTGGCAGCGCTTCCGCCGGGACCGCGCCGCCGTCTGGTCGGGCTGGTTCCTCGTGGCGGTCGCGGCCGTCTGCTTCCTGTCGCCGTGGATCGCCCCGTATCCGTACATGGAGCAGAACCTCGCGCACAGCGCCATGGCGCCCTCGTCGGCGCACTGGCTCGGCACCGACCTCCTCGGGCGCGACGTCCTTTCGCGCCTGCTCCAAGGCGGCATGATCTCGCTCTTCGTCGGCCTCATCGCCACCGCCGTGGCCCTCGTGCTCGGCATCTGCTACGGCGTCGTCGCCGCGGAAGTCGGCGGCCGCGCCGAGGACCTCCTGATGCGCGGCGTCGACGTCGTGAGCACGTTGCCACTGACCCTCGTCGTCATCCTCGCCACGGTCGTCTTCGGGCAGAACTTGCCGATGATCTTCCTGGCGGTGGGCGGCGTCTCGTGGCTGACGATGGCGCGCATCATCCGCAACCAGACCCGCGAGCTGCGGGGCTCGCAGTTCGTGCAGGCCGCCGAGTCGCTCGGGCAGTCGCGCTGGGGCATCTTCCGCCGGCACTACCTCCCCAACCTCGCCGGTACCATCGCCGTGTGCGCGACCCTGACCGTCCCCGGTGTGATGCTCTTGGAGGCCTTCGTGAGCTTCCTGGGGCTTGGCGTGAAGGCCCCGATGACCTCCTGGGGCCTGATGATCAAGGAAGGGGCCGACATCATGGAAGAGTGCCCTTGGCTGCTGGTCTCGCCCTCGGTCGTCTTCGCCCTGACGCTCTTGTCCCTCAACTTCCTCGGCGACGGCCTGCGCGACGCTTTCGACCCGCGTTCCTCCCGCAAGTAAGCCATGCCTCTGCGTCGTTACATCGTGATCCAGCCCGACGGCGCCGACGGCGAGGAGTTCGAGGTCGACCTGCCGGCGGACGCTCCGGACTTCACCGCGCACCCCGTGACCAAGGCACCGTGTCGTCGGGTCATCGAGTCGCCCACGCTCACGACCAAGTATGGTGAAGGCGCCATGAAGCAGGGCCTGAGCGACCAGCGCCTGGCGCGGGCCGGCTTCCAGAAGCTGGAGAAAGACGGTCAGGGCGGCTGGAACAAGATCAACTGAGGCCTTCGGTCCCGTCGGCGACCCCGCCAAATGAATCACCCCGCCGGGGGGCGGGGTGAAGCATCGTCAGGGTGGGCGTTTCCGCCGTGTAAATTAACTTAGGCCTTGGCCGCTTCTTCGCGCGCGCGCTTCACGAGCGACTTCGCGGTGTCGGACGGCTGGGCGCCGAGCTTGACCCAATGGTCGACGCGCTCGACGTTGATCACCAGACCCGGGGTCTTGCCGCGGGCGCGGGGATTGTAGTTGCCGAGGACTTCGACGAAACGTCCGTCGCGGCGGATGGCTTGCTCGGCGACGACGAGGCGGTAGGTCGGCTCGTTCTTGGTACCGAAGCGTTGGAGGCGGATGCGTAGCATGGGTTTGGAGAAGGTGGTGGGTTCTCGCTCTCGGAAGGATTCCAAAAGACGGAGGTGCAAGGACGCAGGGCGGCCGGGGAGAGTCAAGCCTTCCCCGGTGGGTTTTCCGGAAATTTTATCCCCAGGGGCAGGAGCCCCTCCCAAAACACGCAAAACAAGCCACTGTGAATAAATGACTTAGTGCGTATCTTGCGAATAGGGGCCCGGAGGGCCTTATTTAGTCTCCTCCGATTGGCCCGCGGCTCCGGGCACAAAAAACCCCGCCGGGTGGCGGGGTTTCGGAGCAGCCTCGGGAGGCTTACTTGGCGGCGGCCGCGGCAGCCTGCTGGGCGGCGTGCTCGGTCGGGTCGAAGCGCTTTTCCTTCACCTTGGTCGCCGACTTGCCCTGGCGATCGCGGAGGTAGAAGAGGCGGGCGCGCATGACCTGCGAGGTGCGCTCGACTTCGATCTTCTCGATGTTGGGGGAGTGGACCGGGAAAGTGCGCTCGACGCCTTCGCCGAAGGAGACGCGGCGGACGGTGAAGGTTTCGTGGATGCCGCCGCCCTTGCGCTGGATGACGATGCCGGAGAACACCTGGGTGCGCTCTTTGTCGCCTTCGCGGACCTTGGTGGAGACCTTCACGCCGTCGCCGACCTTGAATTCATGGTCGCCGCGGGCGGTCTTCAGCTGGGGCTGGGTGGCAAATTGGATGAGGGGATGGTTGCTCATGGCTGGTGTTCTTGGTCTTTCATCAGGTCCGGTCGGCGTTGCTTTGTCTTCTCTATTTGCCTTTCCCGACGCCATTTTTCGATTTCGGCGTGGTTTCCTCCGAGGAGGACGGGGGGCACCTCGAGACCATCATAAACAGCGGGTCGGGTGAACTGCGGAAAGGCGAGCAACTTGCCGTTGTAACTATCCCCCGTCAAGGAGTTTTCCTCCCCGAGCACTCCGGGTATCTGCCGGCCGAGGCAATCGACCAGGACGCAGGCGGGTAAAGTGCCATTAGTGAGCACATAATCCCCGATGGAGACCTCCCGGGTGACCTTCTTGTCCCGGAAACGCTGGTCAATGCCCTCATAATGGCCCGAAATGAGGATCAGGTGGCTCTTCTGGGCCAGTTCCTTGGCCAGCTTATTGGTCAATTGTTCACCATCCGGGCAAAGGTAGATCACTTCGCAGTCCGGGGTGGCCAGGGCGTCGACGGCGTCGAAGAGGGGTTGGCAGGTCATCAGCATGCCCGGTCCGCCCCCGTAGGGCATGTCGTCCACCTTGCGGTGCTTGTCCTTGGAATAGGCGCGCAGGTCGTGCGCCTTGAAGGCGATCAGGCCTTTGTCGATGGCCTTCCCGATGACCGACTCCTGGAGGAAGCCGTCGGCCATGGCCGGGAAGAGGGTGACGAGATCGATGCGGATGGCCACGGTGAACGCGGTCATCCAACAGCCGAAAGGCCGCCGAGCGCAAGCCGTCCTTCCGGCGGCTTACTTCTTGGCCTTCGCTTCCGGGCGCTGATTCATCCGGATGCCCGGTTCGGCGGGGACCGGCTTGCCGGTGACTTCGACGTCGGAGGTGAAGAGATACTTCCACACGTCTTCCTGGAGATGGCGGCCCTGGGCGTCCTTGGGCGAGCCGTTGCTCGGGGTCACGTAACCGTGCGCGGCGCCGGCCTGCTTCTTGGCGTCGCCCTTCATCGGGGCCGAAGTGATCAGGCGGCGGGTGTGGCCGTAGGGCGCCTTGGCGTCGTCGGCGTTCACGATGGGGCCGTATTCGTTCAGGCGCAGCAAGAGCCAGGAGCGCTGGTAGTGCTGGTCGGTCCAGCCGCCGTCGAGGACGTGGGAGTAGCCGAAGAAGCGGTTGAGGGGCGTGGCGGAAGGGCCGGCCTGCCAGTCTTCGGTGTTGTCGCGCGGGCCGCAGAACATGATCACGCGCGCGACCTGCTGGTGCATCGCGAAGCGGGCGGAGGACGTGGCGCCGTGCGAGGAGCCGCCGACGACGACCTTGGTCCAGTCGAGTTCCTTGCCGCCGGCGGTGAGGAACTGTTCCCAGCGGCCCTGCGGGTGCGTCTTCACGAGCCACTGCACCATGCGCGTCGCGCGGCCCTTGGCGGAATCGGCGGCGGCGATCTCGACCGACTTCGAGGCGTCGACGCCGGCGGTGGCTTCGAGGCGGATGTTGCCGAGATGCTGCGTGTCGGCGGGCACGGTGTTGAGCTTCCCGAACCAGCCGCGGGCGTAGTGGACGCTGATGTGGTGGTAGCCGTAGCCGTTGACCTTGTCGGCGATGACGGGGTTATGGCCCATCAGCCAGACCACGAGCTGCCCGCGCGGGGCGACGCGCGTGTCGACGTCGGCCGTCTGCACGTCGGCCGGCTTGCCCTTGCTGTCGAGATGGAACTCGATCTCCGGATACGCCTTCGCGGTCGGGTCGACCTCGCTGGCGCGCGCGCGGAGGTGGTAGGCCTGCGGCTTCGGGTCGTTGAACTTCGGAGCGGCCGCGTCGGCGTGGACCGCGAGCAGGGCGACGGACAGGAGGGCGAGGATGCGCATGGGGTTGCGTTCCTTGATGCCCTCGCGCCGGCGCGTTGGCAAGACCGACCGCTTATTTCGGCAGCTTGGCGTCGACGAAGTCGAGGGCCTTCTCGATGACGTCCTTCGGGGCCCACTGGTGA
>Ga0194123_10005773_pt1 | contig 13083 bp, 12 predicted proteins | sample TA2MahsurfametaG_5_FD_155479 | JGI IMG/M metagenome (GOLD analysis project Ga0194123, IMG submission 155479) | Freshwater microbial communities from Lake Tanganyika, Tanzania - TA2015023 Mahale A surface | ecosystem: Environmental > Aquatic > Freshwater > Lake | place: Tanzania: Lake Tanganyika... | reverse complement strand
ATATCTGTGCAATGCGCTTTAAAGCCCTCCGGATTGATTCGGCTGGAAAAGAAGCGCGACGGTATTCTTTTTCATTTGAAAACCAAAACGTGAATTGATTCGTTGAACAATGGAGGATCTGTTTGAAGAAGAAGAGGACCGCCGGATTAAAGAAATTGAACGCAACAAAATGTGAGTTGTTTTTGTTCATTTAGTTTCAACGACTCTGATTTTCAAGTTTAAATGTATTTGCTAAATAAAAATTTCTTAACAAAATCGAGATTTTTTTGAGTTTTGTCTCAATTGTTGTGTTTGGTTATTTTTAGACAATATGAGAGGCAGTTGCAAATTGAGCGCGATCCGGCTCGTCGAAGGTGGCTCTTGGAGACTATGCGACGAGAGGCCGCCGAGAAAATTGAGCTATCCCGGCAGGTAGATCAGAGGCGTCAAGAATATGTGGCCAACATGAGCCGTTTCCTGGAGTCGGCTGGTCTCAAGTTGCGAGACAAAGATGGTGCTTAAGTCACTCTCAATTTTGTTTTAATCTCATAAATCTCTCGCAAACAATAAAAATTGGCTTCAATTCTATTTTTTCATTCATTTTTAGCCTTCTGCTGTACCGTTGTATATCTCTTAAAGAAGATCTCGATTTATTTGCAAGAAAATTTAGCAAACCAACAGACGGTCTGCGTAGTTTTGATAAAGTTTTGAAAGGAAACATATCGTCTTTGAGCGTTTTGAAGAAAATGCATGTACTGCCCCACAATCGGCTAAAATTGACTCGGTTTCCTTGCTGCATTCGAAACGAGTTTTGGCGATGTCTGTAGAGCGTGTTGCTTGCCGTCAATGTTTTGCGCGTGCAGCTGGAGTGGTGTCTCTAAAATTGAACCTTGGTCTTTTTAGCAAAAAAAGAAAAGGGGGAGGATGATTCGGGCCACAAGCTTAAAGCCGAGAGCAGGCTAAGGCGGATAAGGCGGGCGGGGTCTCAAACTGCAGGCAGTTGTAAAAAACAAGCTCCGCGTTGAAGACTGCGGTGCATTTCAGTCAGTGCTTCTTTGCCCTACAAACAGGTCAGAATGTTTTAAACTTTTAACATTTTAAAAAAATTGTTATTAGGTTTTTAATTTAACTAAATATGTGTTCACAAGTAACATTAATTTAAAAGATCAATCTTTCATTTAAAATTCGAAGAAAAGCTTAAAATCGGATTTATTCGAGAATTCCAAACTGAAATTTAAAAAATTGTCAATTCAATCCATTTTTTTGTAATCGGATCTGCAATGAAATTTGTTTTGGTAACATTCTCCAATTGTTTATTTTCTATTAAAAGCATTTTAGACGAGATGGCTGAAAGAGGCGCGCGAGGGGGGAGACGAGGTGGCGAAAGAGGAATGAACCGGGGCAGTGGAACCGGAACCTTCCGCGGTGGCCGCGGTGGTGAAAGCGGCTACAACCGGGGCGGTGAAACTGGAACCTTCCGCGGTGGCCGCGGTGGTGAAAGCGGCCTCAACCGGGGCGGTGAAACCGGAAACATCCGCTGCAACCGGGGTGGTGGAAACGAAAACTTCCGCGGTGGCCGTGGTGGCCGCGCTGGCCTGGAAGAGCAGATGGGCAGGATGGCCCTGTCGGGACCCGGAAGGGGTGCCGCGAGCAATCGCGGAGCCCGAAGAAAGATGACGGATGCGGAACAAAAGCAGAAGGTTGGTGGATGCATCTAATTAGTCACATGTGACAAACTCGCCAAACTTACTTTGGTTTAAAATTTTTTGTCACTTTTGTCAAAGTTTTTGTCACAACAAAACAGGGCGGTTCAAATCTCGCTCATTTAAAGAAATAAAGGCTCAAATTGGTCAAAAAACAAATAGGCACATTGCATGGCGCTAAAACTGACCAACGCATTCATCTTTGAAGGTGATGAAAAGCTACGACCTTGTGCCGACCAGGGGCAACGTGGTAAGTAAGCAGGGATCCATAGGCACTCCCGTCAATCTTGCGGCCAACTACTTTCGGTTCCTTAATGTTCCGGACTTCACCGTCTTCAAATACCGGTAAAACATTGTTTTCCTTTACAAAGATATCCAGCAAAAAATTCAGACCATTTGCCATTCACAAAAAGTCTAGGCTACTTTGATTGCCAATATTGTTAACCTTTGCCACTATTTTATTTGGCACAAACGATCAAAATATTTTCAACACTTTTGTTCTAGACATCAGGTCTTAGCTTGAAATATGCTGTTTTGTTTCAGGGTGGATTTTAGCGACAGCAACCTTGAAGAGCAGACAGGGCGAAAAAAGTTTTTGCTAAGGCAGCACAAGGCTAAACTACCCGCCCACGTATTTGATGGAACCATGCTTTTCTCCACTCAGAGGTTGTTTCCGGTAATATTTCAAAGAAATTTAGCTCGATTGTAAGTAGTCAGACGACTTAGCCAGACAAGAGGAAAACTGACTTAAAGATTTGACTTTAAGTCTGACTTTGTTCAGAATATGTCAGAATACAATAGTGGTTTTTGTTTTTTATATGTAAGTGGACAAAAAAGTCCGAGAAATATTAAGGCATGTGCTGTCGCGACTTGGTCAGACCAAATCTTCAACTTGCTCAGAGCAAGTAACGGTAGCATTATTTTTGAAAAAGCTTAAAAACATAAAAATTAATTTTTTATCTTTACAAAATTTATCTCCCATTTCTTAAAGAACAAAGAATGCTGACAAACTAAATGCTTCAAAAAATTTTTTCATTTGTACACACAAGTCGCCATTTACTGACAAAGTTTTTATATTTTGAGTCTCATCTGCAAAATTTGCAAAATACATTTTCTGCGCTCGCAGCGCCATCTAAAGCACCACAACAGAAAATTTCGGAGAGATTTTGAAATGAAAAAAAATTGTTTGGCTGGATTTAAACCGCAACCTCTTTGACAATTCCTGTTTAAGGGAGAAACTTTTGTTAGTATTGGGTCTTACGCTTCGAAATGATGAACAAATTTGAAATATTTTGAACAGGAAACAACGCAACAGCTCGTCTTGACGTCTGAGTATACCAACAGAAACGAGGATGACAAGTAAAACGTCAAATTTTGAGACATTTTTAGTGAAAAGTGTTGCTGTTGTGTTGAGACACAATTTAAAGAGCATTTTATCGGCATGCCAAATGTTAAGCTCATTTCCTTCTCACTAATAAGACATTATTTATTTCAAAAGCATGTGTCTCTTTCAAATTCAGGATTGAAGTTGTTGAGGTCACCATTAAGTCGGTCGGCGAGGTTGGCCCCACGGACCATGATTTCATCCACGTAAAAGTCTTACTCGTTATTGTCTCTTTTTGATTTTTGAAAAGCCACAATTCATAAAGCTGCAAAACCTTACTTTTGTTTCCTGCTAAAGTAAATTAATAACGTCTTTTTAGTTTTTTTCCATCGTCTGGCGCGGAGCTATGGAGGAGATGCAGTTGAAGCTGCTCGACCGCAATTACTATGACTCGGCGCAGGTACAGCGGGTCCCACAGAGCAAGCTCCAGGTGTGGCCTGGTTACATCTCCACAATCAGGCAGCAAGAGAACGAGCTAATGCTCTGCGCAGAAGTCACTCACAAGATCCTCAGGTTTGGCGCCATTCTAAAGTGTTCTTTAATGCAGCAGTAGCAGTAACTTCAAGTTTAAAATATATTTTCATTAGACACATCTTTGACAGCCATTTTTGGGAGTTTGTGGTGTCTCAAAAATATGAAATTAATCTTTTTTCTGAAAATTTTGATTTTACTCAATTTTGCGCATCTGCATTATGTAACAAATTAGTGTTTAAAAACATTGAGTGAAATCTCAGAGATGACACCGCGCTCGACTGCCTGAACAACATCCTAAACAAGACGCGGGGCAACTACGAGGCTGCGAGAAATGAAATGATCGGCGCCATCGTCGTCACACACTACAATCAAGACAAAACGTATCGTGTGGACGACATCAATTTCGATGTCAATCCAATGTGTAAGTGTTAAAAATGTTATTTAATTAAGGTCTAACAAAGAAAGAAGAAGCTGTTCCGTTTTCCAGTGTCGATTTGGCAAAATTAAATTAGGCGGCATAAAGTTTATAGCCCGCACATTATTATAAAAAGTGGCATTTTTTATTCGAATTTCTGTTAATTTTGCGTCCCACAGCAACGTTTCCAAAGCGAGAAAGAGGTCAGGAGGTTCAGATCACCTACAAAGATTATTTTGCGTCAAAATACGGAATAATGATCCGAGACCTCAGACAGCCGTTGCTCATCTCTGTGCCCAAAGAACGCGACCGTCGTGGAGGATTTAAGGTGAGAATTTGAAAAATGGAAAGTCGATGTAAGGCAGAACACACATAAAATAACACATTTACATTTTAGGCGACGGACAAAATTTCAGCACACAGTGCTCAAATAAGATCAAATTTAAAAATTGAATATTTCAGCCGTGCAGTTTGAAAAAGTTGTCTCTTTCTCAACAGGACAATTTCGTCTTCCTCGTTCCGGAACTTGTTTACATGACCGGGCTAACGGACGAGCAGAGGAGCGACTACAGGTTGATGCAAAAGATCGGCGAGTGGACCAGGTCTTGCAATTTTATATTAAGGCTTCCATTTAAGGTAGCGTCAATGCATTTTTGTTTTTTTTGTCAGCACCAACAATTTTTGAATCCTTATTTTGCAAAAAATTAGAATGGAGCCGCAGAAGAGAGTTGAGACTCTGCAGAAGTTTGCACAGAGGGTCATCCGAACGGAGGCCGTAACAAAAGAGATGAAAAAATGGAACCTGGAAATGTTGCCGGAGCTCGTCCGTTTGAAAGGAAGACTCTTGCCGCCCGAAGAGGTCAGCATCGTGTCAAAAATTTTTCTCACATTTGGCATTTTCCGTGTTTTGAAACTATTCTAAATTAAAATCTTCGCCTCATTTTTTATCAAAAAGTCTGAAAATGTTTGATTCCATTATTTTTGCCTACACAAATTCCCCTTCCTCTTTTCGTTCATTAAGGTGACCATGGGTGTCGAGGTGCACAACGGCAAGCCGATCACCTACAGGGACACGAAATGCGACTGGACGGATTGTAAGTTTCATTTTGTTGGAAGGCTTTGCATTGGCCACAGAGATTGCAGTTGTTTTTGAAACATTTGTGATTTTCATTCCAGATCTATATTTCAGTTAATTATTTTAACCGTTTTGAAATAAAAAAAGCTTAGGCAAGAAAGCAAAGGCAGAAATTTGTATGCAAAAAACAATTAGCGTTGGTCGAATTTGACAAAATGAAAAGAAAAATTTAATTACTGGAATGCATATTAAATTATAAAAAAATGTTTTAATAATAAAATGACCTATGCAATTGTAGCCTGCTTGCAAAGACAAAAATCTAAGGCACATTTCGAAGATAGGTAAATACAAAAGTTTCCAAACCTCTTCTTAATGTGCAGGCTCACATGAGTTAACAAAAAAGTTGTTTTTGAAGCGGACTTGAATTTCAGACGTCAAAAACGGACTTCGTGTAGGAGCAACCATTTCCCGATGGGTGGTCGTCTACCCAAAAAACAAAGAGAATGAGGTTTGGACCTTTGTCATGGAAAACATGATGAAAGACGCGTCGAAACTTGGGGTACGTTTACTTCAACTTTGTTCCATGATTTTATTAATGTGTGGAAAAAGCTCTCAGCTTGTTTGATTCCACTTGAACCGAAGAAAGAACTGTTCACCTGTCCAAGATGTAAAGTAGCTTGTATTGGTCCACTTTAACCACACACAGACAAAATAACAATAAAAATTAATTCAACCCTTGAAATTGCCTCGGTAGGTCAACATGGAAGAGCCGAAATTCGAGGCAATTCAAGATTGCCGCTCGAACACATACACCCGAGCCCTCGACCATTGGGTCAGCAAGGGGGCTTTTTTTATCTGTGTTGTCACTCCGAGTGACAATGGCGACCTCTACGCGGCAGTCAAGAAGAAGCTCTGCATCGAAACGCCAATTCCGTCCCAAGTCATCACCATTTCAAAGGTTCTCAGCAAGGTTGGTCTGTTGAAACAAAATCAAAAAAGCAGAAAACTTGTCAAAAAGATGGCTGTGTGGAGGCTAATTTTAAATTTGGTTAATTTCAGCAACCTCACAAGTACCGCTCGATTGCCACGAAGGTGGTTATCCAGATGGGTAAATTTTGAAATTTTTTTCCAAAAAATATAAAAAATAATTTGACCTTATCAAATTATATCCACAAAGTTATTTTCATCTGCAACTTCTTTTTCAAACAAGTTTAGTGAAAGTGAAATTAAATTAATTTTTAATGCATTGAAACAGCGACAAAGCTGAAGGCCACTCCTTGGACCGTCAAGATCCCTTTCGGCGATGCGATGGTCATCGGCTTTGACACTTACCACGAAAAGGCTGGAGACATCAGGGGATCTTCCGTCGGAGCATTTGTGAGTTGTTTCTTCGTCATTTGTTATTCGAGATGAGCAACCAATAATTTCCCCTTTTTGACAACTTAGTTTCTTTCTAACAGTTACACAAAATTTACAAGGATTCTTGATCATGCATTTAAAAGTTTGGTTTTTTGTTGCAGGTTGCTTCCTACGACAGAAACTTCACGCAGTTTTACTCGAAGGCAATAATGAAGCCCGATGGAACAGAGCTTTGCACGGAGTTTGAAACGTGCCTCACCGAGAGCCTCCGTTTTTACAAACAGCAAAACGGATCACTCCCTAAACGGATCTTCTTTTACCGGTTAGTCAAAAAACATTGAAAAGTTAAAAAAGGAATTAAAGTGTTTCCAAAATATTTGTTTTTTTAAAATGGACAACTTAAAAGTGACATTAATTGTCAATTTAACCTGTGCTTGCCTAGTTCTTTGTAACCTCGGTTGAGATGATATTTTTTCTTCAGCGATGGTGTCGGCGCTGGCCAGATCCAGGAAGTAAACGATCTTGAGCTTCCCGGAATTCAGCGCGTTCTCAAATCTGAGAGCGTCCAAAAAGAAATTCCCGGCGGGATCAGGCTGACTTTCATTATTGTCAGCAAGCGAATCAACACCAGGTTAGCAAAATGATTGAAATGACAATATGAAACAAGATTACCAACAGGTCATCCTGAATTTCGGTCGACAAAAACTGCAACCTAGAGACATTTTTGTTGGATCAATTTTCAGATTTTTTGTCCAGAGGGGACCGCGCTACGGAAATCCCGAGGCCGGCACTGTCGTGGACAACATCGTTACCTGCCCCGAACGATACGATTTCTTTTTGGTAAGCTTTTATATTCCCCTTTTCTAAAGCTTTGTCAAAAAATGCTTCACAAAGAGAATTTTTGTATAGTCGCGACCTCGGGACATTTCAATTGAAATAAAGCCCTAATGCATTTATTTACAAAAATTTGTCTTTAGTTTGAGAACTGCTAATGAACAAGGTGAATTCTTGTTTGCAGGTCTCTCAGAATGTCCGCCAAGGGACCGTCAATCCAACGTCTTACAACGTCATCAAAGACGAGAGCGGCTTCAACCCAGACAAGATACAGCTGCTGACCTATAAGGTGAATGACCGTCTATCATCTGTTAGTTGTGTTATGCCTTATGTTGTTTCCACACATTCTCTCAAACTTTTCACTAGTTTGAAATCAATTGCTAATTTAAAAGAGTTTCCACTTATTAAGTAAATTTAATTAATGCCAAAATTGTCTATTTGCTATTTGGTCACGCAAATGACCTTTTCTAGTTGTTTCAGAATTGTTTTTCAACAACAGCGGCTCCTACGTTTCCAAAATACTTTGTTTCTTTTTTAGCTCACCCACCTATACTTCAACATGTCTTCCACCGTTCGCGTCCCATCCCCCTGCCTCTACGCACACAAACTTGCCGACCTGGTAATGGGTTACATTCAAAATTGATTCAATTTAAACATTTAAATTACCTAGTCATGATTTTAACAAGCTTGATTTGAGGCTCAAATTATTTATGCTGAAAATGATTTCTTTTTATATTTTCCAGGTTGGCAGAAATCTGAAAAATCCTGCTCATCCGAAGCTGAACGAATTTTTGTACTATTTGTAAATTGAACAGCCAAAAAAATCAGTTTGAAAAAGTTGTCAGAAGGGGGACGCTAATTTTTTTGAGCGCCAAGTGTTGAGTGCCACTGCGAGATGGCCCTCAAATTGAACCTCATCAAAAATGACTCTCCGTCTGCTGTTGTAGACTTGCGCTTTTCCATTCAATTTTCATTAACTTTTTTGAGTGACACAATTTTTCACATCTAGTTTGTCGGCGACACGATAATGGAAAATTTAGTTGCTTCGAATAAATACAAATAAATCACGCAAAAACATTTTTGATGACACCTTACAATGAATCTTAAGAAATCAGTTTCTGAATAAGTAATCGAAAGAACGGGACGCCAAAAATTTTCCGTGCCGCATGTTGATTGCCACCGCAAGATGGCGCCTAAACAGAACCTTCACAAAAATAAGTCTCCGTTTGCTACATTTAATTTTTGCTAATTAAATATATAATTTTGACACAAAAATTTTCGTTGTGCAATAAAGAATCTATGGCGTTTGGCGGGTCGTGAAAAAAAATTATCTATAACCTAATGACAACCTAAAACCAAAATTAAAAATTTTCTCTATCATTTGATAACAAACCAAAAGATTTAGACAAACCGACTCTTGTTATCCCGTTCAAGTATAATAATTGTTTTACATTCCCCATCATTATTACACATTGAGGCAGTTGCAATTGGAGCAACTTTTTGTCCTCTCAACAAAATCGAAGAAGCAAAATACATCTTTGGCAATTTGCCGGTAGTTCTTACCAAACACCGGCTGTATAACTTGGCATTAAAAAAGAAAGGAAAAACGTGCTCAAGAGCGAGACTAGTTCAACTAAATAGGGGCAGACGCCAAATAAAACTTATGAGCCGGGCTAAAAAAAGAAATGAAAAAAACCTTGTCTCTTTCTGCTCCGAAAGGGTCACACTTAAAAACGCGCGCGTCAAAACAAACGAAAGCTTTTTTAAAATGTGTGCCGATTAACGCGAAGATTTTATAATTTTCTAAAAAGAACATGACACACAGAAGCGCCCTCTTTTGTTTCAATTTGAATCGGCCAATTTCAAATAAAGTTCGGTTGCTGTCGTCGTCGAAGTTCTCAAAGGGGTAAAACACTAAAAAGAGTGCGAGTTCAAAAACAGGTTTTGAGAAACGCAAGTCCCACCTGCCATTTTGTTTTTGCGGACAAAGGACAAAAAATAATTCTGCTAAATTTTGCCGGCACCGCTCACCAAATGCCGGCTTAAAAATTTTTTTGGGATTCAAGCCCAAGTTCTTGAATGTTAATTGTTATCTCCGGTTTGAATAAGTGGAAGCCGTTGTCAAAAAGAAGCGAACAAACATCCCCACACGAATGATTTCAATTCTACTGTTGCTTCCTCCTCTATTTTTTTAATTTAAAAAAATATGAATTTAATGAACAACTGAAAGCAAATATTTTTTGAAAGTAATTAAAATTAATTGTGAAACGATTCAAATTGTTTAATTTTATTTTAATTATTCAAAAAATGATTAACATTGCAAAGGAAAACTGACTAAAAGAATCAGTAATTGATTGCAGTGATTAACATAATGTCTTGCATTTTTTTCCTTGATCACAAACTTTCGTGCAGTCGCATCGCAGATTGTGATTGCTTGAAGTGTGTTGTTGGCAAAATGCCGAGCAATGAATGGGCAAAACATTGGAGTAACTGCCCTGACAATCACGACATTCTTGCCGAGCGTCTTCAAACAGTCGGCATCTTGACCAAACTGTCACCCATTGCCGATGAAGACCATATCAAAGCCAACGTCAACAAGACAAACATGGAATCAACCAAAATTAACTGCAACAAAAACGACGATGACACAACCAAAACAAACTGCAACAACAACAACTTCAACGAAACGAAAACTTCGCAAATGGAGGTTGAAAAGAAAAGCGACGTTAACAAAATATCCTGCATTTTTTGTTTGAATGAAACGCCGTGCAACCGCAATGCCCAATGTAACTGCTTCAAGTGCTTCGTTGATAAAATTTCACTTCCATGGTGGGGCTTGACAGGCCGGCTGGAGTACTCCGAATTTGAAAAAGAAGTCATTGACCATCACTGGAGTCAAGTCGGCCCAGACATTGAAAAAATGTCCCCAGAAACATTCATTGAATATATTAAACATCTCGAACATGTTGATTTGACTTGCAACAACGACAACGTCAACGGAGCAAAAATTGCGCAAATGGAGGCTGAAAATAAAAGCGGCATAGTTGAATCGGTTGGGATTTCAGCAAGAATGGAAACAAAAAAGGAAACAGAAGAAGAAGGCGATATCAACAACGAGATTGAAGGCAACATCAGCGATGAGCACTTCAGAACCGCCTTTGCTTTCAAAAGGAAATTAAATGATAATGAAAAGGCTAAACGCCAAAGGCTGACTGTTGACAAAAAGACCATTGTTCTGGCTGAAGACGAAAGCGGCAGTGGCTACATGGCGACTGGCAAAGTTGAATCTGTTCAAATTTCAACAAGAACGGAAGCAAAAAAAGAAACAGAACTTAAACGCAACATCATCAACAAGGTTAAAGGCGGCACCATCGATTCTGTTCGCTCCGTTTCATTAACCTGCAAAGCAAATCAATTTGTGAAAGAAAGAGTCCGCGAGAAAACTCCTCGAAATGGGTTTGCCAACTTGAAGAGTATCAGAATTAACAACGGAAATTTTCAAATTCATTCTCTCGAAGTTTTGAGGGCTGTTTTCCATGCCAAAAATCTGGCTCGTGAAAACGCAAGCTTCAACGGTTCAGAAAAATTTAATCAAACTGTGAAGACGGTAATTCGTTTTAATTCGACCTTTTCGTATTTAGAATTTAACCAAAAACTTGCTAACAAAACTTTGTTTTCAGCAGTTAAATGGCCTGAATCAATTGATCTTACTCAAAGCGACACAACTTTCTTTGATTTTTGTGTTCGCAATTGTTTGATGCTTCGGCTTTGGTTTTCGTCAACCTCTGAATTTTTTGATTTCAATGGTATTTTAGGAAAACTAATGAGTAAGGAATCGGACACCGTCGATCTGACTTCTGAGTGGAAATAAAATAAGTGACCAAAAATGTGTTTTTGTTTCCTTTCACCATAAGGTTTTAGTAATGTAACTTTGAGATTTGACTTTTTGGACAAAAATTATTTTTTTAAAAGAAAAATCAATGGCCTGGCTAAAATCCACAAATCGTTATGCCTAAAATGCCAAGACTTTAACTCATTCGAAGACCAGACGTTGTCCTCAACACAAGTCAGCAACGCTACCCATCTAGCTATGCGACCAACGGCAACAAGTGAAACTACGATCTGTCTTGATGTCACAGCACAAAATTAAAAAAAAACGTCATGAAGAATGGCTTCCTTTTTCCCACAGCAAGCAGGTGTCTGCTGAACCATTTTCAATTTATATAAAAACAAATTTACACAAAATCTCCTTTCGTTCTCTTGGGTCTTACGGTGATCTCACACAAAATCTAACAAAAGTATCAACAAATTTCAATGACAACCGGCACCCTCTCTCAGAAAAATTAGATTTGGAAAAAAAGAAACGGCTCTAAGTATAGCAATGCAAACAGGGGGGGTTGAAGCTGCGAGAAACAAAACTAAAAAACAGGTTTTGAAACATCCGATTAACACCTGCTTTGTTGCGTGAGCGTTTGAACGACGCTGTCAGGCTGTTAGGTTTGAGCTACTTTTGCGTTGCTTCATCTCAGTCTTCAAACACACGTTGCACAGAAAACAACCATGGACAGAAGACAAAGAGAGGAAAACACCATCAAATTTTGCGAGGATGTCAAAACGTTGGTTGGTGATGAATTCGTCACCAAATGTGACGAGCCCCGGATTATTTTAACAGCATCTGGGAATTGCCTCCTTTTCCTTTCGAGCGCCAATCTCAACGCAGAAGAACAACGTCGCTTACACCAAAGAATTCTGTTTCACTTACACTGCCAAAACGAAGAATCAATGATTGAATATGTAGAATTTCAAGAAAACGTAATTTTGTTCAAGATGATGCCTCAATAAAGTTGAAAACATGCTTTGTGAGTTAATAAAAATGTAACCAACAGACCACTTTGTGCATTTAATCAACAATTACATTATGACAGCGATAGTTGGAAGACAAAACGTTCATTCTATCAAAATTGCCTCAAAAATTATATCTGAAAGTGAGGTGTCTCTTACCAAAAAAAACCTTCGTTCAAAAATTTTCACAATCACTTACCTGTAACAAAGAACATTAGGTATTTTAGTTTGAGCAATTGCCACAACTCTGTTGCAAGTCTGTTTGCAATTGCATAATTACACTAATACAAATAACGACGTTTCATGTAACGAACTAAACATAGCATACACGGTTCGAAGTAGTTCGTCACTGTGACGAACTCTAATAAAAAATGAGTTCGACACAGTGACGAACACAAGTATTACACGTTACAAACGAGTTCGTCACATGTGACGTACAAAAAAATTAAACAAAATGAAACATTTTAGTCAATGTAATGAAATAATTTTCAACTCTACCCCAATTGCCTAGAATTATTCCTATACTAAATATACACACGCTTTTTGTGCAAACTTTAACTATTTCGGCGCCAAAAACACCTTCGCGAATTGCAAAGATGGATCCCGAAACTAGCTGTCTGACGAACACAAACACCAAAGGAAACAAACGAGTTCGTCACATGTGACGAACACAAACCTGATAGGTAATAAACGAGTTCGACACAGTGACGAACACAAGTATTACACGTTACAAACGAGTTCGTCACATGTGACGTACAAAAAAATTAAACAAAATGAAACATTTTAGTCAATGTAATGAAATAATTTTCAACTCTACCCCAATTGCCTAGAATTATTCCTATACTAAATATACACACGCTTTTTGTGCAAACTTTAACTATTTCGGCGCCAAAAACACCTTCGCGAATTGCAAAGATGGATCCCGAAACTAGCTGTCTGACGAACACAAACACCAAAGGAAACAAACGAGTTCGTCACATGTGACGAACACAAACCTGATAGGTAATAAACGAGTTCG
>Ga0194123_10005771_pt1 | contig 13084 bp, 12 predicted proteins | sample TA2MahsurfametaG_5_FD_155479 | JGI IMG/M metagenome (GOLD analysis project Ga0194123, IMG submission 155479) | Freshwater microbial communities from Lake Tanganyika, Tanzania - TA2015023 Mahale A surface | ecosystem: Environmental > Aquatic > Freshwater > Lake | place: Tanzania: Lake Tanganyika... | reverse complement strand
GAACGCGTTCGAATATGGTGCTCCTCCACACGGTGGATTGGCCTTTGGGTTTGACCGACTTTGCAGTTTGTTCGGCGGTTCAGAGAGTATTCGTGATTACATTGCATTCCCCAAGAACAACAGTGGTAGGGATGTGATGATTGATGCGCCCAGTGCCATCGATTCAAAGCAATTGAAAGAATTGGGTCTATAAAGGATCCAAATGATGTGGATTCATCGCAACTGTGGTTGCAGGCTGCAATGTAAATGAATCAATTCTGCAGAATCGACATTACATGCGGGGCGAATATGTACAGCCCTACAATGATGGCAACGATACTGGCGGAAAGGGTAGCACCCGCTGCCATGTCTTTGGCACGACCGATCATGGGGTGTTTTTCGGGGTGTAAATGATCAATGGTCGTTTCCAGTGCGGTATTGAGTCCTTCCGAAACAAATACCAACCCCATTGCACACCACACTATGGCCCATTCAAAGCGGTTGAGGTGTTCGCCCCAGGCATCGAGGGAAAATCCGGCGATGTTCACAACGATGCAAACAATGCCCATAATTCTAAAATTCCTTTCGGTACTCAAAAGCAGCCAAAGGCCGTTGAGTGCATAGCGGAACGATTGGTAGAATTTCAGCATGTTCGGTGGTAGCAATGGTTCAAGTGCAACAAAAGCTGCCTATTGTCCCAGTGGGTAGATTTACGGGGTTGTGGCGGCTTTGAGGACTTAGAAGGTGTTGATTTTGATGCGTTTTTCGATTTCTTCCACGTCGTGGCGGAATTTTTTGTCGGTTTCGATCAAATCGTTCACTGTCTGACAGGCGTGAATCACTGTAGAGTGGTCGCGACCGCCGAAGAAGATACCAATATTTTTCAGGGAGGCTTTTGTCAAGTCTTTGGTGAAATACATCGCGATTTGGCGGGCTTGCACGATTTCGCGTTTGCGCGTTTTTGATTTTACGGCTTCAACGGGGATATTGTAGAAGTCACACACCAATTTTTGGATGTATTCAATGCTGATTTCACGGGTAGAATTCTTCACGAAATTCTTCACGATTTGCTTGGCCAGGTTAAGGTCGAGCTGTTTGCGTGTAAGACTCGCTTGTGCCAGCAACGAGATGAGGGCGCCTTCCAATTCTCGTACGTTGGTATCGATGTTGTGTGCGAGGTACTCAACCACATCACGATTGAGCGTGATACCATCTTGATACATTTTATTTTCAAGGATGGATACGCGTGTATCGAAATCGGGGGTGTTGAGATCGGCGCTGAGGCCCCATTTGAATCTGGAGAGCAGGCGCTCGTCCATGTTCTTCAAATCCTTGGGAGCACGGTCACAGGTAAGGATGATTTGCTTGCCGTTCTGGTGCAGGTGGTTGAAAATTTGGAAGAATATTTCTTGGGTACGTTCTTTTTTGGCAAAGAATTGCACATCGTCAACGATCAAAACATCGAGGTATTGGTAAAAATTGATGAATTGGTTGTTGTTGCCTTGTTTGGCTGAGTCGATGAATTGGTTGATGAATTTTTCGGCACTCACAAAAACCACCACTTTTTGTTTGTGGGTTTGTTTGATGAGGTTTCCGATGGCGTGTGCGAGGTGGGTTTTCCCCAATCCGCATCCACCGAATACCATCAAGGGGTTGAAAGCGGTTCCACCGGGTTTTTGAGCGATGGCTAAGCCGGCATTGCGGGCCAGTTTGTTGCAATCCCCTTCTACGAAGTTGTCGAAGGTGTAGCGGGGATTCAACTGGCTGTCGATATTCATTCTCTTCAAACCGGGGATGATGAATGGGTTTTTGATGGGTGTATCCATGTTGATGGGCATTCCCAACTCATTCTGAACCGATTTGGTAGAGTTGCTGCCTGTGGGCAGATTGATGGTGTAAGGCGTTGTATCGTGGCCAGGAGCAGAAGTTTCCACGATGATGTTGTATTCCAACTTGGCGGTTGGGCCGATGACTTTTTTCAGTGTTTTGTGCAGCAACTGAACGTAGTGTTCTTCCAACCACTCGTAAAAGAACTGGCTGGGAACTTGGATGGTCAACACTTTGTTGGCCAATTTGACCGCTTTGATGGGTTCGAACCAAGTTTTAAAACTTTGGGGTGTGACGTTGTCACGGATAATGGTAAGGCATTCTTGCCAAGAAATTTCGTGTGCCTTTTTGTCTGTCATTTGTGTTTCTGCTCTAATTTGTTAATCCTTTGTTGGTATATACTTGTAAGTGGTTGATTGTGAGATGCTGCATTTCTCATCAACCGATGTGCTAATAAAATGACAAAATTCACAAACTGCTAATTTTTTTTGCTTGTTTTTTAACTTTTTTTACTAAGGAACAACTTGGTATGGAAAGACACAATGCCCATGTTGATTTATGCTTGTTGAAACAAGTAATTATCCCTGGTATTCTCCGAACTTATTTCGCAGTATATCAGCGATTTCGCCCAAGGTAGCGTAAGACTCCACACAGCTTAAAATATGCGGCATCAAATTGGCATCACCGGATGCGGCTTCTGATAGATTTTTCATGCAGGATTCAAATTTTTCTGCGTCTCTTTGGCTGCGAATCAATGCGATTTTTTCACTTTGTTGTAGGCGGATGCTATCATTAATTTTGAACGACGGCATGGCTTCGGTTTCGTTGGAGGTGAATGCGTTCACACCCACAACAATTTGGTCGCCATTTTCGATGGCTTTTTGTGCTTCGTAGCTACTTCTTGCGATTTGCTCTTGCATCCATCCAGATTCCACGGCAGAAACAGATCCTCCCATTTCATCGATGTGTTGGATCAGTTTCATGGCTTCTGCTTCCAGGGTATCGGTGAGGTGTTCTACATAATAGGAACCAGCCAACGGGTCAACGGTATGGGTGGCGCCGCTTTCATGGGCGATGATTTGTTGGGTTCTCAGGGCGATGCGGGCGGCTTTCTCTGTTGGGAGGTTAAGGGCTTCATCGTATCCATTGGTATGTAGACTCTGGGTTCCGCCCAAAACTGCACTGAGTGCTTGAATCGTAACACGTGCGATGTTGTTCTCGGGTTGTTGTGCCGTGAGGGTAGATCCACCAGTTTGGGTATGGAAACGGAGCATCATGGCATCTGGGTTTGTGGCGCCCATGTCCTTCATGATTTTGGCCCAGATTCTTCTGGCTGCGCGGAATTTCGCGGCCTCTTCGAAAAAATCGTTGTGGGCGTTAAAAAAGAAGCTGAGGCGTTTGCCGAAAACATTTACATCCAGCCCTTTTTTCTTGGCGGCTTCTACATAGGCTTTTCCGTTGGCTAAGGTAAAGGCCAATTCTTGCACCGCGGTAGAACCGGCTTCACGGATGTGGTATCCGCTGATGGAAATGGTATTCCATCTGGGTAATTCGTAGCTGCACCACTCAAAAATATCGGTGATGAGGCGCATGCTAGGGCGTACCGGGTAAATATAGGTGCCCCGTGCGGCATACTCTTTAAGGATGTCGTTTTGAATGGTTCCACCAATTTTGCTTAGGTCGGCCCCTTGTTTTTTCGCCAAGGCAACATACATCGCCAAAAGGGTAGAAGCCGTGGCGTTGATGGTCATGCTGGTGGTGACGTCTTGCAGGTGGATTCCCTTGAACAAGATTTCCATGTCGGCCAGCGAGTCAATGGCCACCCCAACTTTTCCGACTTCCCCTTCACTCATGGCATGGTCTGAGTCGTAGCCAATTTGTGTGGGTAGGTCGAAGGCCACGGAGAGTCCGGTGGTGCCTTGGTTCAATAGGTAGTGGTATCGCTCATTGGATGCTTCTGCTGTAGAGAATCCGGCATATTGACGCATGGTCCACAAGCGACCGCGATACATATCGGCTTTCACTCCACGAGTGTAAGGGAACTGTCCAGGCGATTCATGCTGCGATGATTGCTGTCCGTTTGGGCCATACACGATGTCGATGGGCAAGCCGCTATTGTTCTTTTTCTCGTTTGTCATTCCGCAATGCGTTACTGTCCTAAAGTGAGTGCAATTTCATTTTTCATGAATTCCAAGCCACGGTCTTGGGGTTGGATTTCCATGGATTGGAGATATTCAATTAGTTTTTGGCTCAGGTCGGCGGCAGTGGCATCCGCGGGCAGGCTGGCGGAGATATTTTGAAACAGTTGGATGTGTTGTTCTTTGATGGCTTTTACCAAGGTCCACATTTGGGTGCTCACGTAAATCTGCTGAGATACGTTATAGCTATATTCTTCTTTGATTGCGTGAATGGCGGCCGCGGCGAAGCCGCGGGCCGACTGTCCAGCTTGGGCATAACTTTGGATCAAAGCCGGAATACTCGTGCGCTCCAAAAACAAGGCAATGCGCTCGTAGGCCTGTAATTTTAGCGGTGTGAACGTATTTAAATTGGTCTTCAAGATTTCCGTCTTCACCAACTGGACACTGTTGGCGATGTGCTGCTTCATCATGTATTGGGCGGTAAAAAAAACCAACAGCGCGGGCAATACAATCAAACAGAGAATAAAAATGGTGTCTGAGCCCGCGGGAAAGATCGCCATGGGCGTGATTACAGCTTGGAATTCCATTCAACAAAGATACAAAGCGTTTATCGAGAAGTGTACCTACTTTCATCGCGCCGTTGTATTTTTGTAATTATGGAAACCGCAACACCTTCTGTAGAGACCGCGCCTGTTACGTTCACCACTTCTGCCTTGGAAGAATTGCATCGCTTGCAAGCCAACCTGGAATTGTCTGAAGATTCGTATTTGCGCATCGGCGTAAAAGGGGGTGGATGCTCGGGCATGAGCTATTTGTTGGCCTTCGACAAAAAGGAACAGGGCGATAATGAATATGAAGTAGAGGGGATCAAGATGGTCATGAATAAAGCCCATGTGATGTACGTTTTGGGGATGCAAGTTGACTGGGAAAATGGGTTGGCCAACCGCGGATTTTCGTTCAACAATCCCAACGCAACTTCTACCTGCGGCTGTGGTCAGTCGTTCTCGGCCTAAGGCGTGTCGTTATTCGCTGAAAATATCAAGCAGGGTTTGGGCTCAGTTAAGGCCCACGCTACCCGTGCTGTGATTACCTCCAGCATTATTGCCATTGGGATTGCCGCATTGGTGGGGATTCTTACCAGTATCAGTGCGATGCAAATCGCGGTGACAAAGACTTTCAGCAAGATGGGTTCTCAAAGTTACACCATCCGGGATGCATCGGGGGTTAGGCGGTTTGGGGAAGTGAGCGATAGCGAACCTGTAACGTTTGATCAGGCATGGGAATTTCAAAAGCGGATGGAAGCCCAAGGTGCGATGGTTGCTTTGCAAGTGAACGCCGATTTTACCGCCAAGGCCTCCTTTCAGTCGGCCGAAACCAACCCCAACGTGCGGGTGCTGGGTGTAGATGCCGATTACCTGAAAATCGCAAACTACGACCTAGCCTCGGGCAGGGCCTTCACCGATAATGAAGTGAATCATGCGGTGCCGGTGGTGGTGGTTGGACAAGAGATCGTAGACAAATTGTTTCCAGAATCGCAGCGAAAGGATCGGGCCATCAACCAAGTTATCGCAGTGAATGGAAAACCGTATCGGGTGGTTGGACAGTTGCAAGCCAAAGGTTCGAGCATGGGCATGAGTGGGGGTGACCGCGTGATATTTTTGCCGGTGACGCGGGCGCGGCGCGACATGAAATTGGCTAGTGATAATTGCGTAATTACGGTGGCCGTGGATGCCGTGGTGGATTTGGAGGCGAGTATGAGTGAGGCTTACGGTATGATGCGCAGAATCAAACGACTGAAACCTGAGGATGAAGACAACTTTGTACTTCAACAAAGCAGTGCCCTGGCCAAAGAGGCTTTAGAGAATATTAAAATGGTATCGGGCGTAGGCACGGTGATCGCCATCATTACCTTGATGGGTGCAGCAGTGAGCTTGATGAATATCATGTTAGTCTCGGTGACGGAGCGTACCCGAGAAATTGGACTTCGAAAGGCGGTGGGTGCCACGGCCAAGCAAATCAAGAACCAATTTTTGGTGGAGGCGGTGGTTATTTGTCAGATTGGCGGCGTGGGCGGAATAGTTCTGGGCCTCATCATTGGCAATTTGGTGGGTGCGGCCTTGGGTGCAGGCTTTGTGGCGCCTTGGGAATGGATGGTGTTGGCACTGGCGGTGTGCGTTTTTGTGGGCTTGGTAGCGGGTATGTATCCCGCGCAGAAAGCGGCAAAATTGGATCCCATTGAAGCCTTGCGCTTCGATTGATGGGGTTCGTGGTTAGGAGTTCCTTACTTTTTTCGTTCAGTTTACACAGCACTGATAATTTGATTTTGTGATCTCTCGGGGGTTGGAGTTGTTGCTGGTATATCGTATAAACAATACGGGGGAGGCATAGCCTCCCCCGTGTAAGGGTGTTATTTAAAATCGAATCGCCTTGATTCGATAAAAATTACATAAACGGAATTTTGCAAACGGTGGCTTTGAGCAATTTGCCGCGGACTTCCACGTAAATTTCTGAGCCGGCTGCTGCGAATTCGCTTTTAACATAACCCAATCCGATGGCTTTGTTGAGGCTAGGGCTCATGGTTCCGCTGGTTACCTCGCCAATGGCTGCACCGCTGGCATCGCACAAGGGGTAATGTTGACGGGGAATTCCTTTATCGACCAATTCAAAACCAACCAACTTTTTGGTAGGCTTGTTGTCTTTGATGGCTTTGTGGTGTTCGCTCATCATGAAGGGGTGATTGAACTTGGTGATCCAGCCCAAACCCGCCTCGATGGGTGATGTTTCATCGTTGATGTCGTTGCCGTACAAGCAAAAACCTTTTTCTAGGCGGAGGGTATCACGAGCGCCCAATCCGATGGGTTTGATGCCAAATTCTGCACCCGCTTCGAAAACCTTATCCCACAGCTTGCGGGCATCGGCATTTTTCACGTAAAGTTCAAATCCGCCAGCTCCGGTATATCCAGTGCAAGAGATGATCAACTGTAAACCGGCCAATTCACCTTCTACGAAGTGGTAGTAGGGGATTTCAGAGAGGTTTACGGTGGTTAGTTTTTGCAGGGCTTCGGTGGCTTTGGGACCTTGAATGGCCAACAAGCTATAATCGGGGCTGACATCGGTGATGGTGGCGCCAAAATTTTTGTTTTGTTCGTGGATCCATGCCAAGTCTTTGTCGATGTTTCCCGCATTGATTACCAACAGGTATTTTTCGGCAGTGAAGCGATAAACCAACAAATCGTCGACGATACCACCTGTTGCATTGGGCATGCAAGAGTATTGCACACGACCGTCATACAGGGTGCTTACGTCGTTGGTGGTGATGTATTCAATCAGGTTATAGGCTTTGTGGCCTTCCACCCAAACTTCACCCATGTGACTAACATCGAACACGCCCAAGGCATTGCGCACGCACAGGTGTTCTTGGATGAGGTTGTCGTACAGTACAGGCATATTAAATCCTGCAAAGGGGACCATTTTTGCACCCAGCGAGCTGTGTAGATCGGTGAGGGCGGTTGATTTTAGCGCTTGGTTGTCTGACATGGATTTGATTTTTACAAAGATAATGAAAAAGCCCCTAAATCGGGGCTTTTTCATTGGATGGCGGGACGGGGCGAGGCGGAGCCGAGCCCTCATTGCGGCGGGAATCCGCCGCAGGAAATCGATGCAATTACATCACTTTGTAGGGGAAGGTTACTTCAACGTCGGTTTCTCCCACACCACAGGTGCCATTTTTGATTCCTGGCTGATGCTTTAATCGAACCACTACCACCCCGAAATCTTTGCCCATGGGTTTCCATTCTGTACTCAAGCCAATGGGTAGGTTGTTGGCATCTTTGTCGGTGGCCGTGATGGTTAACCCCACCGGTGGCATGGTGATGCTCGACACTTCATAGCAAACGAAATGGTCTTGGGCCTCGTTTTTTACCTCCAATGTGATGTCTTCCATCTGCCCGTTCTGCTCATTTAAAAATGTTAACGTGCCCAAGTAAGGATCTCCACCCGGGGTAATTTGTCCGATTTTAATGGTGTCTGGCAATACCGGAGCATTGCCACCCGCACCATCGAGGTCTTTCCATGTGTACTCTGAGGGTGTTCCGCCGGCCACGCTGAGCGACAACTTGACGGTTGTGATGAGTTCGCCTTCGTCTTCCTGTTCGCTGCATGCGCTGAAAGTAATGGCAGAAAAAAGTGTTACGGCAGCAACTGCCAAAAAGTTGATTTTATTGTTTTTAATTGTGTTTTTCATAAAGTTTGATTTTAATTTTTTTTTATTTGATGTATTTAAATGAATCATCTGGAGGGCGATGCTCATCGTGCATGATGCCGTCATGTTTGTGTTCATGATGATGGTGTACATCGTACAGCCATTTGATGCCCACGTTCATGCCAGATTGATTGGTAAAATATCGGAATCGATCCATGTAATCCCGGTAGGCTTTGTTGCCCAAATTCTCGCCGTAAATTACCCAATGTGCGTGCTGGTCGTGGCCTTTCGTATTCAACTGCAATTGAGCGTTTACCAGTACATAACCATTTGGCGGTGGTAGAAAATCGGTCCCCGGCGTGTAGAGGGGTTGTTTGCCAACACCTATCGCTTCTAGCATCAGGGTAGCATGTGACCAGCGCTTGTTGATTTGGATGCTGCCCCTCGGACAAGGTAAGAAATTGGGGTGCCGCATATCTTCTCCCTGTTTTACTCTCGCATAAATACCACCGGCTCTCAATGCGATTTGTAAGCCACGATTGGCCCATTTTTGTGAATACTGGATTTCGGCGCCAGCATACTGTGTGGGGAGTTGTTTGTATTCGTAGCCTGGGAAAGCGCCTCGAACGGTTAAAACCGGGGTGGCCATCGGGAAAAGGGCAATGAAATTCTGAGATTGTTGGTAAAAGGTAGTGGCCCTGATTTCGTGAGTTTTACCTGTTGCCAACCACAACAATTCAATTTTCTGTCCTGTTTCCGGCTTCAGCGATGCGTTGCCTTCTTCGTAGGACGCGGCTCCGTGATGAACGCCACGGGTGTAAAGTTCGTTTACACTGGGGGTTCGCCAGAGTTGACTCACATGCAGTTGCCATTGGTGATGCCCCATTTCTCTAATCAGCGAATAGGCCGCGGACGGACCAAAATTGCGCTGCCATGTTTCTGTTGTTTTTCCGTTCGATTTGGGGAACACGTTCCGAATCAAATAATCGCCCCGTAAAACCAAGCTATGTTGGGCTTTGAGGTTGCGGGTATTACTGATATGCCAATGAATATTGGGCTGCCATTGCTGGAAATCGGGCAGAAAATAATAGCCGGAGTATCGTTGCCACTGACCGGAGTTCTGAAATACCCATTTAGATTGCCATGTACGGGTTGGTCGGATTCTTGAGAAGCCCGTATATTGATTGATCGTGCCTTGCCACAAGTTCAACTGTGCGAATGTTTTTGTACTGCTTCGGTGGGGGTCGAATTCCCATCGCTGGTTAATTTGCACTGCGAATTTGTGGTGAATCAAGTATTTGCCTAAGACCTCATTTCGGTTGTTGTAACTGGCCTGAAAATGCCCCGCTTGCTGCATAGGCTTGTTGATGTGATAGCTGAATGGCGCGTTTTGAAGCGGCTCCGTTCTTTGCATGGCCAACAATAGATCGTTCACATTGCCGATGTGACTTTCAGAGAAAATGCCTCCGCGGAAGAAATAAGCTTTTGCATGAAACTCACGCTCGGCTTTGGCCTTTAAACCCCAATAGCCCCTTTGGCTGTTCCACAGGTTACCGTAAGATACGCTCGCTTCTCGCGTGGCGGTGTTGCTGAGTGTATGGGTGGGCGTGCTGTAATTGCCCGTCATTTTCCCGGAATACAACCAATAATGACCTTTCCCGTAGGGATGTTGAAGCATTCTCAATGAGTTCTCTGTCCACTGTCCAGGATGTTGTTTTTCTCTTCCCTGTATGTACCTGCCAGCAACTTGGATTCCGCCGCCATTGGTTTGGGTTGACAAAAGTTGGGTATAATCACGATTGAACTGGTGGAAATCGTAGTGATTCACCAGGTTGATGGCGTTGCCCCAAGCATCCGCGGCCACTGCCAGTGCTTCGGTTCCCCGTAGTAATTGAACCGTTTGTGCTCCCCATAGATCAACTTCAGGTGCGTGATCTAGCCCCCAAGTTTGTCCCTCTATCCTAAAACCATTGTTCAAAATCGGCAATCGCTGTCCAAACATGCCTTGAACCACGGGTTTGCCTATGCCCATTCCGGTTGAAAGGGTTTGGGCCATTGGTAGGGGCTCTAGCGATCGGGCGAGATTTTGCAAGGGCATCGCTTGGAGTTGTGCACTGAGAAGGGCATCACCTTGTGTGTTGACACGGGCGCGCACTTGCGCCAAAGGAAGCGTCTCGGATAGGAATTGTTGGCTGGACAGATACTCTGTTTTCGATACAACAAAGGTGCTATCCCTGTCTCCGTTTAAAACAACAACGAATAAGCTCCGATTTGCGGATTCTTCAGCTGATTTGCTCAACAATATCAAATGGTGATGTTTTCCTTGGTGGTTGATTTCTACATCCGTGGTGGTGGAGCAAAGGCCTTTCAAGGTGGCAAAACCGTTGGCGTCGGCGTGAGCGATGGAGTGGCTTAATTCTACGAAAATTTCAGCACCATCAGCGGGTTTGTGGAAAATACCTGTAGCGCTATCTCCGTCTTTTACGGAGGCTTGAGGCAATTCTGTTAGGATTCTTAAATGCAAAAAATAGGGACATTCCTTTCTCTGGGCGATACTGTCGCCAAGACAAAAGAGCGCTATCATGGAAATGAAAATCCTTTGAAACATGCAGTTTGGTTTAATTACTTCGTAGAATCGAGGCCATTAAACGCAGGGAGGTGCTTTGTTTTTGGGTTGTTCAAAGGAAATGAAAATCAGCAAAGGCACGTTGGCCGATGGGATGATTCTTTTTGATAAATGCAGTTGAGTAATTGGATGGAAAAGTGCAACATCTGCCACCACTTTGGTGAAATCACAAGCTGCGCAATCTTCCGAAATATGGGATTGGGCATCGCATTCATGCGAATGGAAGTGTACAGCACCATGACTGTGATCGTGGTGATCTGTCCAATTAAAATCAAAGTGTTTGTGTTGGTGATTTCCTTGGAAAACAAGGAAAAGTATTATGCAGAATCGAGCGATATGGGCGCGAACCCCTTGCATTGTTAATTTTTAGGCAACGGATTGCAGTTGATTGGTCATTTCGCGCAGTTCGTCGCGGTTGAGGGCGTTTTCTGAGCGCACGATCAACGACAAAAAGTACACGAAATTCTCCTCAGGCGTTTCAATTTCTTCAGCCAAATCGATGTCAAAAGCCTCGTTGGCTTCAACGTGTTGCCAAGCCAAGCGCAATGCGCGGGTTACCAAGGGATCGTTTTCTTTCAACGCATGTTCGCGGGCCGCTTGCAACGGGCTGATGATTTTGTCGGCATTGATACCGCTTTTCTCTACGCTTTCGATAACGCTGTTGATGAGGTCGTTGGCTTCTTTGGTACGCATAACTTGATAAAATGCAAAGATAGCGATTTTTTCAATTATTTTGGTGAGAACCGCGTGGCCAAAAACACACCTCCCATAATGCTGATCATTAAAAGGGCTTTGGTGGGTGTGAGCGTGTCGGTTCCTAGCATCATGGCGATGATGGTGGCTAGCACGGGTTGGAGGTAAATGTACAATCCGGCCAGCGTGGGTCCTGCTTTTTTTACTGCATAGGAGTTCAGTAGATAAACCAAAAAGCTGGTAAAGAAAAGGATGTAAACCACTTTCGCGCTGATGCTGGGAGTGAAGGTGTGGAAGGGGGTGTTGTACAGGGCCCATCCCCCGATCGGTAGCATGTACAGGGTTCCGAAGGTGAAAGTGATTTTGTTGATGGTGATGGGCTTGTAGAGGTGGGCAATTTTTTTCACTCTCACCAAGTAAATGGCGTAGAACAGGGCGTTCACGGCCACAAACAAATCGCCCCGCAACGTATCGCTATTAAAATGTGCGCCTTTTCCGACCATGAGCCAAACGCTGGCCGCTGCGGCAAACAAAGTGCCCATGACAAACCATTTCTGTGGCCAGACCCGAAGTCGAATGTGGTCGAAGATCCCAACAAAAAGGGGGGTTACGAGCATAAGTACGGCGCCATTGATGGGGTGGGTGAGGGCCAAGCCATGGAAGAACAGGTACATGTTGGCGGAGGTGCCGAAAAAACCACAAATGGCAAATTCCAGTCCGTGGGTTTTCCATTGGATTGGATCGCGCGGGATGGTGAGGGAGAACAGATAGAATAGGCTGGTTGCGGTGATGACCCGCAGCATCACAAACGCTTCTGGCGTGAGGAAGTTGGGCATGATTTGACCGGCCCAGGAGAAAAGAATGGCGTAGAGCAGGGAGACGAAAAACAGCGCGATGTGTACCCTCATCCCTTCCATCCTTTGGCTTTTTTGACGTTTTCGTAGGCCTGTTGAACCTTGATGAATTTGGCTTCCGCGGCCTTTTTCTCCGCATCATCCAAGCCTTGTAGTCGGTCTGGGTGAAACCGCATCACCATTTTACGGTAAGCTTTTTTGGCTTCTTCTTCGGTGGCGGTTGGGGTGATCTCAAGGATTTGGTAATCGCTGTCGGGCGAGGTGACGAACATCGCTCGGATCGACAAAAAATCGGGTGTGCTGATGCCGAGTTGGGTGGCAATTTGTTGGATGAGTGATAATTCAGATGGGGAGATATCGCCATCGGCCCGGGAAATGCGGAAAAGTACGTGCACCAATTCTAATCGTGGCGAGTAGCTCATGCGCATGCGGAGGTTGCGACATACTTCGGACAGGTTGTGTGATTCTTTGAGGTAATCACGCAGTCGCAGCAACAGTATTTTGGCTTCGTCCTCGCCGTAGGTTCTCACGAGCATGGCTTTCACCAGTTCTAATTCGCTTTTCAGCACAGAGCCATCAGCATTCATGATGGCGGCGATGAGAATGAGGAGGGAGTTTTTGAAATCTACGGGTGGGTAGCGGTCGTTGCGCTGTTGAAATCGGGTACGTTTTTGATATTCGGGGTCGTCTTCGTCTTTGGGTCCGTTAACGTAATCGATGTACATACCAACCAAAAATCCGATGACTGCGCCAATAGGACCGGAGG
>Ga0194123_10005770_pt1 | contig 13084 bp, 12 predicted proteins | sample TA2MahsurfametaG_5_FD_155479 | JGI IMG/M metagenome (GOLD analysis project Ga0194123, IMG submission 155479) | Freshwater microbial communities from Lake Tanganyika, Tanzania - TA2015023 Mahale A surface | ecosystem: Environmental > Aquatic > Freshwater > Lake | place: Tanzania: Lake Tanganyika... | reverse complement strand
TAAGAAATCTCTCTAGTTCGTCTGCGTTTGGGGTAGTGAGTTCAGAGCGCATCGATGTAGCCATCATCGGTGCGGGTGTGATGGGTGCTGCCACCGCGTATTGGCTAAAGCGGTCCGATCCCAATCTAAGTGTTGCAGTCATTGAGCGGGATTATTCATTTAGCCAGGCGTCTTCTACGCTTTCTGCCAGCTCGATTCGCCAGCAGTTCAGCTGCCCCGTCAATATTCGGCTATCTCAGTTCGGCATTCAATTTCTGCGCGCTGTTTCAGAGCACCTGTCTTGCGCGGGTGAAGCGATTGATCTGGGCCTAACGGAGCCCGGCTATCTCTATCTTGCGAGCACCGATCAGGAGTCGAGCCTGCGGGCCGCCTGGGAGATTCAATCTGGCCATGGAGCGGAAATCAGTTTGTTATCCGTCCCAGATCTCGCGAGGCGTTTTCCTTGGCTCAATACCGATGGAATCACCCTGGGCGCTTTGGGTTTAAGTGGTGAGGGCTGGTTTGATGGGCCTGCGCTTCATCAGGCGTTTTTAAAAAAAGCCCTGTCACTTGGGGTCATCAAAATTCAGGGTGAAGTGAAAGCCATTCATTGCGAAGGCAGCCGCCCAGGCCCGCGTTTCGCGAAATCGGTAAGCCTTGCTGATGGCCGAGAAATCACTTGTGGCGCCTTGGTTAACGCGGCTGGGGCCTGGTCCTCGCGCTTAGTCATAGAGTTGGATGTTGAACTGCCGATCGGTGCTGTCCGCAGAACGGTGTTTGTGCTGTCGTGTCCGATGCCGCTTGTTGATTGCCCCTTACTCATTGATACCACCGGCTTTTGGCTTCGGCCCGAGGGCCGGTTTTTGCTCGCTGGCATGGATACTCGGGCCGAGGAGGACGATTTACCGCTTGAGCCTGATTACTCGGAGTTAGGCGAAGCGCAGTGGGCAGTGCTGGCCCATCGGATTCCTGCACTCGAAGCGATGCGCATTGAGCGGGCCTGGGCGGGTTATTACGAGATGAATCACTTCGATCACAATGCGGTGATTGGTCCTTTGAGTGGATTTAGAAACTTGTACTGTATCGCAGGCTTTTCTGGCCACGGCATGCAGCATGCTCCAGGTGCTGGGCTAGCATTGGCAGAGTGGATACTGAAGGGCGCTCCCCAGACGATTGATGTCCGCCCCTTGGGCCACGATCGCATCATTCGCGACGAGCCGCTACGGGAGTTGAATGTGATTGGTTAGCGTCCGCTAGAATACGCCAAAAATAACAAATACAGTAAAGGGTAAGTCTTAATACTGCAGGCACGCTCTTCAGGACTTCTTGTTTTTATTTAGCAGATTCATATGGCCATCGGACTTCGATTCTTTTCATATTCGCTAATTTTCGTAGCATACTGCGTTTTTATGGGGCATCAGCTTCCGAATGGATTCGGCTGGGCTGACTATCACGCGTACAGGATTTTTAATGCAGTTGAATACCTTAGAGTAAATGGCTACTTTTCGTCTCTCGGTTTTTCAATCTGGTCGTCATGCCGCGATTGTGATCTCCAGGCGTCAGCCTGGGAAGGAAAGATCTATCTTTCTGTACCTGCTTTGACTTTGTGGCCCTATATTCTTTTGAACCACTTTTTTGGAAAAGAACTATTCTTTTCTGTCGGTCCATTAATTGATAAGGCTGTGATCTTTCTTACCGGAGCTCTCGTTGCTGAGCTTTTCTTGAGGCAGACTCAAGATAGCGGGCAAGTCTTTCACCCGACCCCTGCAAAGTGGTGGATGGGTTGTGTTCTTGCGACCCTCTTTTTTACTTCGGCTTGGTCTTATCAGATGTACCGGGCAATGTGGAATGACATTTGGTTTTTATTTTTCCTTTTAATCGCAATCAGCCTATTCTTAACACTAAGAATTAAGACAGTTTTATTTTTTGTTTTTCTGGCGAGTTTTATGCATCCGATATCTGGATTGATATTTGGTTTTGTCTATGCAGTTTTTTTACTACTATCAAAAGTTTTTGATGAACCCGCGGCCTTCAAATCATTTATTCCCCAAAGCATAATGACCCCCAAAAGCATATTAATTTTGAGCGGGGTTGCCGCGACCCCCGCGCTGATATTGATAGTCTTGCGAAATGTTTACACCTCAGTAGTTAATTATCAAGCATCAGGAAGCTCACTTCTATCGCGAATTGGGGTCACTGGCGATGATATTCATAACGGCGGAATACTTGGCGCTCTTCAGTTTCTCGGGGGGGCAAGGATTACGGTTTGTTTAGCTAGCTTGAAAGCCCCCCTGGGTGAAATCGATTTGATCAGTAAGATCACCGCTTTTAATTGCACTCTGTCGATTCTGGGAATGGCGCTTCTTTCTATTTTCTCGCTATTCGGGATTTTGTGGGTTTTAAAAACTAAAGAGAGTACAAGATATTTTTTATTTCCTATCTTAATGATTCTTCTGTGTAGCGCTTCATTATTACAGCAATCTTTCTCGGTCCACCTCTTGGGCCATAGTTACATATTTGCAGTTTTATTTGCGTGTGGTCTCGGCGGCCTAGTTTTGAAAGGGGCAGAACGAATCGGTAGTCCGTCAATAAGTCTTCTGGTGTTATCCCCCGCCATGGTCGCAGTAGTTCTTCTCTCCCTTCGTGTGAGCTCGCTGATTGGGATTCCTGGTTGATGATTTATCAGCGTTTGTCATCAGGAATTTTTAAGCCTGCGATTGCTGTTTCTCATCGCGACAATGAGTATGGCGAGGCAGGTTTTAAGCTCCTTTTAAGTATGCAAGAGCGGCACTTTTGGTATCGCGGCAGGCATCGGTTTTTGCTTAAGGCGCTTGATCGGTTCATGCCAAAGGCCTGCTCACAGCTCTCGGCCATTGGACCTGGGGGGGGTGTCGGAGGGTAGGTGCGCTACCTGGCAGACTACTGTGGCAAATACGTTCCGACAATCGTGTTGGCTGACTCTTCCTGGGTTGCGCTCACTATGGCTGGCAAAATTCTGCCTCCAGGTGTCGATCGTTATCAGATCGACCTTATGAATTCATGTTTAGAAGCTCAGAACGATACGAGAGGGAACACTTTATTGCATATAGATACGCACCTAACCAGTTCCATGCGTAGCTTTTCGTTTAAGTGCCATGAGGTTCCTCAGTTTCCTTGCGGCTGGCAGATGGCTGAGCAGCAGAAAACATGTGATAAATCAACTTTTAAGGTTGTTTTAAACTACGAATCAACGATACTTTCGAGTGCTCTATGAAGATCTGTTTAGCTTGTATGAACCGCATTTCCGGTGTATCTTGGAAATGCGAAAAATGTGGTTGGAGCCCTGTTCAAAATAGTGATGTAGTGTATTTCGCTCCGCATATTTCAGGCGCGACCGAAGGTTACGACCCAGCGTGGTACGGGGAGCTAGCAGGGCTCGAGACAAACAATTTTTGGTTTGTTGCCAGGAATCGCCTGATCCGCTGGCTGGCTCAGCAACACCTCCCGGATAGAGCGAACTACATGGAGTTGGGTTGTGGCACAGGTTTTGTTCTTCAAATGCTAAATAAAACCTTTCCGCATTGGCGCATGTCAGCGACTGAAGCGCAGCCCGAGGGTATCGAGTTCGCAAAGTCCAGGGTGTCCTTAGCCGTCAAATTTTTCCAATTAGACGCATGTGCCATTCCCTTTCGCGATGAGTTTGATGCTGTTGGTGCATTTGATGTAATTGAACACATTCGAGATGATAATAAAGCAATTGAACAGATTTACGTGTCGCTCAAACCGAACGGCTTATTTCTCCTTAGCGTTCCGCAGCATATGTTCCTTTGGAGCGCCTATGATGAGGCGGGCTGTCACTTTAGGCGTTACTCTGCTAGAGAGTTGAAACAAAAACTTGAGCAAGCAGGCTTTGAGATTCTCGAGTCGATGTCATTTAATTCGCTTCTTTTACCGCTAATGATGCTGTCTCGTAGTCGCAAAAAAAAGGGCCCAAGCGTCAATGTTGATGTTTTGGAAGAGTTGAGGTTGCCACGAACCTTAAACTCAGGCCTTTCTGCCATCCTTCGAATTGAATATTACATTCTCCGGTTTGGCATAAGGTTTCCGTTTGGGGGTTCTCGAATTGTCATAGCCCGAAAGATTGCGAGATGAGGTAAAAAACTTTGCTGCCTAATTTCTTAATCGCCGGGGGCGTCGCTACTGGCACATCATTCTTATCGGCTGTGTTGGCACAACACCCCGATATTTATTTACCGCGGATTCAGCGTCCTGAGCCAAATTTTTTTCATTATTCCTGGAAATTTAATCAGGGAATGACCTGGTATCAAGACACATGGTTTCACGAGGTGGGCAGCCAGCATGCTGTTGGGGAGAGATCATCTCTGCTGCTTCCAAGCGATGTCGCAGCGAAACGTATAAAACAAGTTTTGCCTAATGCAAAGTTGATTTTCTGTTTGCGTAATCCGATTGAGCGGGCTTGGGGAAACTATCGTTTTACAGTGCTTGAGGGACTTGAGCCCCTTTCTTTTGATGAGGCTGTCCAGAGTGAGGCAGAGCGAATGAAGCAGGCGGTAGGCAAATGGGCGGAGGTTCAGCCTCATGCATATGTCACCCGCAGCCGCTATTCTGCACATCTAGAGGAATTCTTTTCACTGTTTGAGAAAGATCACATCCTGCTGCTCAAATCTGAGGATCTTGGTCGGTATCCTAAAAAAAATGTTAAACGTGTCTGCGAATTTCTTGATGTGGACTCAAATATTTCACTACCGTCGCCGCCGAACTACTCAAGCCCATCTGTCATTGATCGTGAGATACAGATGGAACTTCGCAATTACTTCGGCGATCGCTTCCCTGAGCTTGTTGAGTGCATTCGGAAAGAGGAGAATGTTTCCGGTTTAATCATATCTGCTGAGGACGGTAAAAATATTGATCGGCTTCGAGCTAATCTGCGGGGTGGCAAGGATCCGCTGCCACAGGAGTCGCGCCAGCATCTTCGACAAGCGTTCGCTGCTGAAATTTCCCGACTCGCCAGTTTGGTCGATTTTTCTGTTGAAGACTGGGTGTAGCAAAATGTCTCCGCCGTACATTAGCATTGTCAGCCCCGTTTACCGAGCCGAAAACTGTATTTCCGAACTTTGTCGTCGGTTGAAAGTGGCTCTAACCCCGATTACAGAAAACTTCGAGATTCTTTTAGTTGAGGATCGTAGTCCTGATAATAGTTGGGCCGCCATTCAAGTTGAGGCATCTAAGGATTCTCGTATTCGCGGAATTCGGCTCTCCAAAAACTTCGGGCAACATCGTGCAATTACCGCAGGGCTTGATATTGCGAGGGGTGATTGGGTTGTCGTGATGGATTGCGATCTCCAAGACCCACCTGAAGAAATTCCTCGCCTGTACGCGAAAGCGCGGGAGGGTTACGAGATTGTGGCTGCTAAGTTCGAGGAGCGCGCTGAATCGACCGTTCGGCAGAAAATATCGCAAAGTTTCTGGGCTGCGCTCAGTTGGCTTGCAGGGATTACTTTCGATCACAAAATCGGAAATTTTCGAATTATGTCGCGGCGTGTGGTGAAGAATTTCCGTTGTTATCGTGAACAGTTACGCCTGCTTGGCGGTATCACTGCCTTGATGGGTTTTACTTCCATCACATTGCCTCTTAAGCGCAATGAGAGATTTGCGGGGGAGACGAGCTACACGCTCAGAAAGTTACTAGCTATTGCTATCGATATTGCGATGGCTTATTCAGATAGGCCGCTGAAACTTTCAGTTGCAGCAGGGTTAGTGATTTCGGGGCTAGCCATCTTTGCCGGTATTGTTATTTTTGTGCTCGGATTAATAGGTCTGATTGACGTACCGGGTTGGGCAAGCGTAATGGTTTCGTTGTATCTAATTGGCGGTTTAATAATTGCGAATCTCGGCATCATCGGCTACTACATTGGTAAGACCTTTGACGAAACCAAACGAAGACCGTTGTATGTTATTGAGAACACTACTTTTAATTCATCAGCAACAGAGGTCGAACCTGGTAGGCAGCTGATCGGCAGGGTGCTTTGGATTACTGGACTTTCCGGTGCGGGCAAGTCGACGCTCGCAAGTGAGGTAGTTTCCCGGCTACGTGCCGCGGGTGATGGAGTGGTAATGCTTGATGGAGACGAGTTACGTGAGGTGTTTGGAGCCGCTGCAACGAATGCCCAGAACTATGGTCGCGAAGGGCGCTTGGATTTGGCGATGCAATACGCTCATCTGTGTCGAGTGATTGCTGCACAGGACCTCACAGTGGTGATTTCTACGATCTCGCTGTTTCGCGAAGTGCATACCTGGAATCGCGCGAACCTTCCCGGTTATTTCGAGGTGTATTTGAAGGTTCCGCTTGAAGAGCTCCGCCGTCGTGATTCCAAGGGAATTTACAGTCGTTTTGATGCGGGGGAGCTGAGTAACGTAGCGGGACTAGATTTGCCTATCGATGAGCCGGAGACGGCAGATTGGGTAGTCGAGTTTGAGCCGAAGCAGACCGTCTTGAATCTGGCAAAAGATTTGCTGAATCGATTAAATGGAAGGAACGCAGCATGAAAACGGAATGGGATTACACGATGCTGGCAGATGCCTATTTAAAGCGTCCAGATTATGCCGACGCTGCGATTGATGCAATGCTGTCAATCGCTGGCGCAGAAAAGCACGATAAGTTTTGTGATGTGGGTGCTGGGGTTGCCCACCTTACCTTAATGCTGGCCGCGCGCAGCCTAGATGTAGTGGGGGTTGAGCCGAATGATGCGATGCGAGCCATTGGCGTGAAGCGTACCGAGACACTTGCTAACATTCGCTGGCATGAAGGGACAGGAGAGTCTACAGGTCAAGCCGCGCATGCGTTTGACATGGTGACTTTTGGCAGTTCATTCAATGTGTGTGACCGGCAGCAGGCGCTCAAGGAAACTGCACGGATTCTGAAGCCGCGTGGCTGGTTTGCGTGTCTGTGGAATCATCGTCAGTTGGATGACCCAATTCAGTCCGGCATCGAATCGATCATCAAGGAGAAGGTGCCAGGATATGGCTATGGAACGCGGCGAGAAGATCAGACGACTGTGATTGATGCTAGTTGTTTATTTGGGCCGGTAGTACATCTCGATTCCTGTGTGTTGCATCAGCAAACCGTTAAAGAATGTGTTGAGGCGTGGCGCTCGCATGCCTCTTTGGAGCGCCAGGCTGGCTCTGCGTTTTTACAGGTTGTCGGGGCCATTGCTGCATACCTTGACTCGGAGGTTTCGGGAGGAGGGGAGGGGTTAGATGGCTACATTAAAATCCCCTACCGGACTCACATCTGGGTCGCCCAGCTCAAATGACTTATCATCTTTCAAGGCTGGAGATTTCACTGGCCTGGCTTGCGATTATTCTCAGCATCGCCCAGATTACTGTCCATCGATTCTTAGAGTGTAATTGGGACTTTTGGACAAACCAGTCTTTGATGTCAATTTTGTCGATATTGGCGCTGGCACGGGTATTTGGACTCGCATGGTCCATGCGGCGGGTGTAAGTAGCGTGACCGCTGTGGAGCCGAATGACGATATGCGTACAAATGGTATTGCGGATAGTAGGCACACCTCAATCAAATGGTTGGCAGGTAGTGCTGAGCAAACTGGGCTAGCGGAAGAGTCTGCTGACTGGTTGACTATGGCCTCGAGTTTCCATTGGGCGGATTTTGGTTCAGCCACACGCGAATTTCATCGAGTGCTTCGCACCAGCGGGCGTTTTACTGCCTTATGGAATCCCCGCCTGATTGAGGTTAATCCGTTGTTGGTCGAGATTGAGGCTCACCTTGATACGCTGCGGCCGAATATCAAGCGCGTTTCCTCAGGCAGATCTGGAATCACCGAAACTCTTTCTGAAAGGCTTTGGGGCTCACCGTATTTTGAAGATGTGGTCTATCTAGAAGGGCGCCACTTAATGGAGATGACGCCGGAGCGCTACCTAGGGGCTTGGCGTTCTGTAAATGACCTGCGTGTTCAACTCGGTGCGCAAAAGTTTTATGACTTTCTCAACTTTGTTAAGCAACGTACTAGCGATTTGCAGGTTATTGAAGCCACCTATCTCACCCGCGCCTGGTCGGCACGTCGCAAGGATTAATTAGTATGGCGTTGGGGTTTTCCACGAAGGCCGGTACTCTGATTGCGTTGCAACGTTTGCTTAACACGGCACGAATTCCCCTAATACGTGTCTTTACGGTAGCGCAGTGGCGCGAGAATCGCTTGGAATGTTTATCTGGGATCGTCGATAGCTTGGGTGACGAAGCTTGGATCGTGCGTTCCAGTTGTGTTCGTGAAGATGGAGCAAGATCTTCCAACGCAGGGGTGTTTCTCTCGATTCTGAGTGTGGATAAAGCTGGTCTCGAATCCGCAGTAGAGCAAGTTATCGCTTCTTATGGGGAAGGGCTGCCAAATGACGAAGTATTGATTCAACCGATGCTGATGAATGTTCTGCGTTCAGGTGTAGCTTTCTCTCATGATCCAAATACCTGCGCACCCTATCGCGTAATTAACTGGTCAGAGGGTGTTGACACTACAGCAATCACGAGTGGGCTTGGTGGTCGGATCTGGCAGCAGGCAGCGAACAGCTCGGTCTCTGCGCCGCCGTGTTTAGCGCCTATCCTCACTCTTCTGAAAGAATTGCTCACCTTTTTTGGGAATACTCCGTTGGACTGCGAATTTGCGGTGACCGGGGAGGGTAAAGACGAGGTGCTTTGGTTGCTGCAGGTCCGGCCCTTGATTTTGTTGCAAAAGCCTGAACTTGAAACATTACAAGAGCGGCGTATTGAGAGCATTTACCGGCAGGTCGCCCGTGGTATGCAGCCCCACCCTTTTCTTAAGGGCCGACGCACCGTGTACGGCGTTATGCCTGACTGGAACCCGGCAGAAATTGTTGGTATTCGCCCCAAGCCGCTGGCATTATCGCTCTATCGGGAATTACTTACCGATTCTATTTGGGCCTATCAGCGACATAACTACGGCTATAGAAATCTCCGTAGCTTTCCCTTAATGCCCCACTTTTTTGGGCTGCCATACATCGATGTTCGGCTATCGTTTAATTCTTTTATTCCCGCGGATCTTGATGAAGGTCTGGCGGGGAGGCTTGTTGATTACTATATCGATCGGCTGTTAGCTGAACCCACATTGCACGACAAGGTGGAATTTGAAATCGTTTTTTCTTGCTACACCCTTGATCTACCGAAACGCTTGGAATGTTTGGAGGAATTTAGATTTTCAAAACAAGAGCGCAGCAGTCTTGCAAACAGTTTGCGAAGTCTTACCAATCGTATCGTGCATCCCAAAGAAGGGCTTTGGAAGGCTGACGCTTCTAAGATAGATGTACTTAACGCACGTCGTGACGAGCTCCTGAAATCAAGTGCTGATCCCATCGAAAGGATCTACTGGTTACTCGAGGACGCAAAACGTTACGGTACGCTGCCATTTGCCGGCCTGGCACGAGCGGGCTTTGTGGCTGTTCAAATGCTTAGGTCTTTAGTGGCTGTTGGGGTATTTTCGCAAAGTGACTACGATGCCTTCTTTGCCAGCGTGTCGACTGTAAGCGGACAGTTGGCACGTGATCGCGCAACGCTTGATAGAACCACCTTTTTGGGGCGTTACGGTCATTTACGGCCTGGCACTTACGATATTCGTTCGGCTCGTTATGACGAAAGCCCCGAGCTTTACTTTGACTGGAATCAGCGACCGCCAGCCTTTGATTCTGTCAAGCCCTTTGCGCTGACATTACCGCAGATGCAAAAAATTGGAACATTGTTAGAAACGCACGGTTTGCAACCTGATCCAGTGGGCTTGTTTGATTTTATGCGGGCTGGCATTGAATTGCGCGAATCAGCCAAGTTTCATTTCACCCGAAATTTATCCGATGCATTGGCGCTTATCGCCGAGGTTGGCGCTCAGTATGCGTTTAGCCGTGAGCAGCTCGCGTATTGTGATGTCGCGGCATTCCAGGAGTTGCATGTTGCAGCCGCGGATCCGCGAGATGTTATTGGCCGGTCAATCGAGCAGGGTAAAGCACGTCACACAGAGACGCAGAAAACCCTGCTGCCCCCTCTTATTGCTAAACCAGAAGATGTGTGGGCCTTCGAATGGCCAGAGACGGCACCAAACTTCATCACCCAGAAACAGATCACCGCTCCAGTAGTAACGTGCGATTTGCGAGAGAAACTCGCTGGCTCGATTGTATGTATTCCCAGTGCAGATCCAGGATTTGACTGGCTGTTCGCTCATCCGATTGCAGGCCTGATTACCGCCTGGGGTGGCGCTAATTCACATATGGCGATTCGCGCCGGAGAACTCGGTTTGCCCGCGGTGATTGGCGCGGGAGAGGTACTCTATCGCCGGTGGTCGTCAGCTCCGAGGCTGCACTTAGATTGTGGCGGTAGACGAGTCGAGGTGCTGGGGTGAAATTAGTAGCAATTAGCCAGCGCGTAGATCAAATCGTTGATCGCGATGAACACAGAGATGCGCTTGATCAGCGATTAGTTGGGTTTTTATTAGCCGCCGGTTATCTTCCTGTGCCGTTTCCCAATGTGTTGGGTGATGGTGTAAATAAATGGTTGACGGCAATCCAACCGAAAGCGTTCGTATTGTCGGGCGGTAATGATATCGGGCTTTGCCTCACTCGAGATGCCACTGAGCGCGAACTGCTTAGCTACGCAAAAAATAAACGATTACCGGTATTAGGCGTTTGCCGAGGAATGCAAATGATGGCCCATTGGTTGGGCGCTGAGCTTAAATCCGTTTCGGGACACATCAAATCTCGGCATCGTTTATCTGGGAATATTACGGATGAGGTCAATAGCTACCACGCTTTTACACTCGCTTCGTGCCCGGGAGATTTTGAGGTCTTGGCACGAAGTGAAGACGGTGAAATCGAGGCGATCCGGCATCGGTCCTTGCCTTGGGAGGGCTGGATGTGGCACCCAGAGCGCGAAACTGACTTCTCTGAGACTGATATTCAACGATTGAAGACGCTTTTCCAATGAAGGCTATCATCCTCGCAGCTGGTCGCGGCAGTCGCATGAAAGATCTGACTGATGAGCGCCCCAAATGTCTTATTGAACTGCGTGGCAAGGCCTTACTTGACTGGCAGCTGGAATCGCTGACTGCTGCCGGCATTTCGGATATCGGGATTGTTACCGGGTATAAATGTGAACTATTAGCCAATCGTGGATTGGTCGAATTTCATAACGCGCGTTGGACTGAAACAAATATGGTTTCATCGTTGGCGTGTGCCCAAAAATGGCTTCGAGCGGAGCCATGCGTCGTGAGCTACTCAGATATTTTTTACAGCCCGACCGCTGTACAGTCTTTGATGACTTACGATGTGCCTCTGGCAATTACCTACGACCCGAACTGGTTGGAGCTCTGGCGCCAGCGCTTCAGCGACCCATTGCTGGATGCTGAGACTTTCCGTTTGACACTCGACAACACATTGGCCGAAATCGGCAACAAGCCTGAGAATGTGAATGAGGTTCAGGGGCAGTACATGGGTTTGCTGCGGTTTAGTCCCGAGGGATGGGCGGAGGTAATGCGGATACGTGCGGAGCTTACACCCGAGCAATGCGACAAGATGCATATGACTGGGATATTGCAGCGAATAATCGACGAGAGCCGTATTCCCATTACGGCAGTTCCGTATACTGGTGAGTGGGGGGAAGTAGATTGCGCTGAGGACCTTGCAATATATGATGTTGATATCCAGGCACAATCGAAGTCAGATCAAAGGCTTATATCTTGATCCCGTTTAATAAACCCTACTTTACAGGCAATGAGCTTCACTACATTTCTGATGCGCACAGGCGCTGGCAGCTTGCGGGCGATGGCTTTTATACCAGGTGCTGCTCGGAATGGCTCGAGCAAACCACAGGGGCTAAGAAGGTGTTGCTGACGCACTCGTGCACCGCGGCGCTGGAGATGGCCGCGATTTTGGTCGATATCAAGCCCGGCGATGAGGTGATCATGCCGTCCTACACGTTTGTTTCTACGGCCAATGCTTTTGTGCTGCGCGGCGGCGTGCCCGTGTTCGTGGACATACGGACTGACACCCTGAATATCGACGAAACCCAGATCGAGGCAGCGATCACATCGCGCACCCGCGCGATCGTTCCCGTGCACTACGCGGGTGTAGCTTGCGAGATGGACACCATTATGGAGATCGCCAAGCGCCACAACCTGCTCGTGATCGAAGATGCTGCGCAGGGTGTAATGGCGAGCTATAAAGGTCGAGCCTTGGGGTCGATTGGCCACCTTGGCGCGTATAGCTTTCACGAGACCAAAAACGTAATCTCTGGCGAAGGCGGCGCGCTTTTGGTCAATGACCCAAGCCTTGTCTCTCGCGCCAAGATCATTCGCGAGAAAGGCACCAACCGAAGTCAGTTCTTCCGCGGGCAGGTAGAGAGGTACACATGGGTGGATATTGGTTCGAGTTATCTGCCGGGTGAGGTTATTGCGGCTTTTTTATGGGGACAATTAGAGGCGGCCGATGAAGTAACCTTAAAGCGAATTGAACTTTGGAGCGCGTACTATCAAGCTTTCTCGAAAGTCGAAGCCGATGGTTTTCTCCGACGCCCAATTTTATCAGCTGACTGCAAACACAACGCGCATATGTTTTATTTGTTACTGAGAGATCGAGACACTCGAAAAAATTTTATTGATGCGATGGAAAGTAGAGGTATCAACTGTGTGTTTCATTATGTCCCACTGCATAGCTCGCCAGCTGGACTAAAATTTGGAAGATCATCTGGAAGTCTATCACTAACTGATAGCTTAGCGGATCGACTTGTTCGTCTACCTATGTGGATTGGACTTGACAAAGTTCAAGAAAAAGTTATTTCAGCAGCTCTCGAGACTTTGGGGTGAGATTCATCCAGTCAGCAGCCTTTTTTTCAGAATTTTTTCCTGCGGCTACTGATAACGTAAGGAGCACACATTCTTCATCAGATACATTTAGGGAAAATCCATTGAGCTCTAGAGAAAGCTTGGCTGCAACCAAGGCGGTGCGTTTATTTCCGTCAACAAAGGGGTGATTGCAGGCAAGGCCGTGAAGATAAAAGGCAGATAGATCGGCCGCGGACGGCTCCCCGCCCTCGGGA
>Ga0194123_10005762_pt1 | contig 13096 bp, 9 predicted proteins | sample TA2MahsurfametaG_5_FD_155479 | JGI IMG/M metagenome (GOLD analysis project Ga0194123, IMG submission 155479) | Freshwater microbial communities from Lake Tanganyika, Tanzania - TA2015023 Mahale A surface | ecosystem: Environmental > Aquatic > Freshwater > Lake | place: Tanzania: Lake Tanganyika... | reverse complement strand
CGGGGGACTGCGGTCACTTCACGCTGTTCGGAGCAAGTCTGCCCGCAAACTACGCGCGCAGGCCGCAGGCCTAGCGTCCGACGTCGTTCGATCAGCAGCACGCTCGTACTGTGATCCCGGATGTTCGAGCCATCGAACAACCAGCAGGCATGCCATCTGCCAACCGGGATGGTGCCGGCGCTACCATCCCCCGGTCCGAGGTTGCAAAATGTCGCCAGCAGGCGGTTCGTAAGTTGCTGATGAGTGCAAAGCCTCTCAATGTCTGGTGTGTCCTCGACCGCAAGCCGGGCCATCGTTCGCTCGCGCGAGGCATGGTGGCGGCCATCGGTACGGCGCGACCGGTCGCCGTGACCGAGGTCTCGGCGGCTCCATGGATCTCCCCCGTCGGCAAGTGCCTGCAGTTCATCTGGCCATGCGCGACCCGGCTTGCGGTGGCCGCTTGCCCAAGCCAGCCGCATGATGACTCGGGTCCCGATCTCATCGTCAGTTCTGGCGGCAACGTCCTCTGGTTCACCGCTGCGCTTGCTCGGACGCTCCGTTCGCCCTCGGTCTTCGTCGGCTCCCGTCGACACCTTCCCATCGATGCCGTCAGCGCGTTCGTCCACTACGACCCGTCGCTTGAACGCGAGGGAACGCTCTGCGTACCGCTTCTGCCAGGCCCGGCCGGGCCGAAGGAGCAAGGCATCGCCTGGGGCCTGTTTGCAGACGATCGCGGGCTCGACCCGTGCCGCCGCCGGCTGGTGGCGTTGATTGGCGGCAACGGAGGTGGATACCGCTGGGATGACCTCGACGGGCATCGGCTTGGCCAAGCGATGCGAATGTGGCACGAGTCCACCGGTCGCGAGTGGCTCGTGACGACGTCGCGACGTACTCCGAAGCGACTTGAATCCGCGCTACGGGAGGAGCTTCCGCGCTCGGCGATCGCCGACGCCTGCTGGTTTCATGCTGGCGATCGTCGGCGGGTCGTCTCTGCATACCTCGGCGGAGCCGATGCGGTCTTCGTGGGAGAGGACAGTGGTTCCATGATCCACGAGGCACTCTCGTCTGGCCGTCCCGTGATCACCCTTCGACCAAGACAAGCGCAGCCGCCGAGTGCGCATCGCGACTACCTCGACACCGCTTGCAAGAGGGGATGGCTGGCGATGCTGCCGCTCGAACATGCACAGGACTTCAATGCGGGAACGCTCTGGGACCGTGGACTTGGTTATCCAGGCGATCCGATGGCGGAGATTGGGCGCATGCTGCTTGACCATCTCGCGCAGAGGGGACACACATTCGGCACAAGCTGATCGGGAAGGGCTCGGCTGACCTTCCGAATGCCTCCCTGACAGCCGACCAGACTCCATCTGGGGTCGCTGATGATCGAGCCCCAACGACCTCGGCGGATGTCAGAAACGGATCGCTACACGCTGCCCTTGGCACCGAAGTCTCGAAGCAGTCTCGCACGCACGACGTTCAGCGGCCTCGATAGGTCGCGTCGGATCGCGCGCAGCCGATCGTCTTGGGGAACGCACGGCACCGCGGCTGGTGCGCCGCGTACCCAACCCCGATCTCGATACTTCTCGAAGAAGAGAGCATCGACGGCATTCTCCTCAAGGATCTGCTGCTTGAGAGAAGCTGCAATGGTCTCCTCCGTCACGACCTTGGTTGGCGTCACGTTGCGAGCCTTGAACTCTGTCTCGATCCCGAGTTCTTCGCTCAGCGTTCGCAGGAAGCCATCACAGGATCGGTAACTTGAGACAAACGCAAACTTCTCGAGGGCGTCGTCGAGGACCCTTATCCTATCGCGGGGCTTCAGTTGCCAGAGCTTCGTATGAGGCATCTCAAGGTAGCGATTGAGAATGAAATGGGTGACTGGATTGAGAGGTCGGGTTCGGTACCAGAGTTCGAACCCGATCTGGTTGACGCCCTGCCTCGCATATCGGCTCATCCGGTAGTTGTAGTGCGAGAGGAGAAATCCCAATGGATCTCGAATCATCACGCATTCACGGATCTCGCAGTCTGGAAAGTGACGGATGATCGACCGACCGAAGGGATGCCCGATCACGACCCGGGCCTTGGTGAGATCCCTTGACTCGGGCATCGTCCAGTACGGGCGCGAGAGATAACGCGCCGGCGCCTTCCGGCGTGAGGGCTTGAGGACCTGATCGGGCGGCAGGTGCTTGCGGAGGTGCTCCTCGACCGTTGTTCCCGCGCATTTCGGCACGTGGACCAGGAGCCAGATGGTGCGTGGTCCAGACGGAGCGTCGGTGGAAGGCTTCGCAGGCAAGGTGTTTACTGACATCGGTCGCGAGTGTATCACTCGACGAGCGTACGAATGGGCCCTCGGAAGACATGAGTTCGAATGATCGAAAGGCGTAGTTCGTGGTCTCCTCGCACATGCCGGATGATCTCCATGCCGTGTTCCCGCAGTGAAGTCGGCTACCAGTGGTTCATGCAGCGCGAACGCTCCGAACGCTTCTAGGCAGCTTCCGCCGTTTCCAGCGAGCGTGCGCTGACGTACGCCGCCCCGGGTTTCCCGCTAGCGACGGAGTCAGGGCGTCCATGGTGGCGCAGTGGCTGATGCGACGCTTGGGGCGCATGAACACAACGTCAGGCTCGATGACTGATTCAGTTTCGATCTCGGCTACTGGTCATGCACCTTGGACGCGGCTGTGCCGTGCCTGAGGGGAAGATCACGATCGAGATCTTGAAAGCAGTCAGTTTCCATGTGTGCACACCGGCGATCGGTGCTTCGGCACCTGAGGGTTGCCAGGGTCACATGCGCGAAGGCGCGCTGATCCCCAGGAGCGAGAGCCCGTCGGCGAGCGTGCGGCGCGTGAGGTGCGCAAGCCGCAGCCGGCTCGCGCGGACCCGGGCGTCGTCGCACTTGAGCACTGGGCACGCCTGGTAGAAGGCGTTGAACGCGTTCGCCAGCGCGTAGAGGTAGGCGCAGATCGTGCTCGGTGCGCAGTGATCGGCGGCGCTGCGCACGGCGGCGGGGTAGCGAAGGATCGCGAAGCCCAGCGCCTTTTCCTCGGGCGCGGCGGGATCGATCGGCGCGTCGGTCCACGCAGCAGCATCGCCGGCCTTCGCGAGCATGCTCGCGATGCGTGCGTGCGCGTACTGCAGGTAGGGGCCGGTGTCGCCCTCGAACGCGACCATGCGATCGAGGTCGAACACGTAGTCGCGCGAGACCTCGCCGCCGAGGTCGGCGTACTTCACCGCCGCGATGCCGACCGCCTGGCCGATCGCGTGGAGTTCATCGGCGCTCATGCCGTGCGTGGGGCTGGCCGGGTCGGCTGCGCGCGCCGTTACCTCACGCACGCCGCGGTCGATCGCCTCATCGAGCAGCGCCTTGAGCGTGAAGTTCTCGCCGCTGCGGGTCTTCAGCGGCTTCTTGTCCGCGCCGAGCACCGTGCCGAAGGGGACATGCACGAGCTGGCACTCGACCTCGACGTCGTGGCCGTCGCGGCGGCGCGTGAGCCTGGTCCAGCCGATCATGCGCACGGCATCGAAGACATCCTTGAAGTGGTCGCGCTGGCGTGCGTCCACGCAGTAGATGACGCGCTCGGCGCCCAGGCCCTGGATGCGGTGACGCAGTGCCGCAAGGTCGGTGGTCGCGTAGAGGAAGGCGCCGTCGGACTTGCGGATGAGCATCGGGCGCTCGCGCTCGGGATAGCGCACGACCAGCGCACCCTGGTCGATGGTCGCCAGGCCCGCACGCTCGAACGACTCGACGACCGGCGCGAGCTCGTCGCGGAAGCTGCTCTCGCCCTTCTCGCTCGCGGGATCGAGCCGCACATTGAGGAGGTCCGCGGCGGCGTAGACCTCGCGCATGGTGACCTCGATGATGCGCTCCCAGTCGCGCACGAGCGAGGCATCGCCCGACTGCAGGCGCACGAGCGTGGACTTCGCATCGGCGATGGCCGCCGAGGCGCCCTCGTGCTGGGCCTCGAGCTCGGCCAGGCGGTGCGGGCCGCAGCCGCAGGCGTGCACGGCCGCGAGGCCGGCTTCGTCGTCGCGGCCCTCGGCCTGCGCCGAGCGGTACGCCGCGTTGAGGTCATCGAGCGTGAGCGTGGCCAGGTCCGTGCCGCGCCGACGCAGGCTGGCGAGCGTCATCGCGATCGGCAGGCCCCAGTCGCCCAGATGGTTCTGGCGGAAGACGCGCCAGCCCAGGCGTTCGTAGGTGCGTGCGATCGTGTCGCCGATGATCGTGGCGCGCAGGTGGCCGACGTGCATCTGCTTGGCCACATTCACGCCGCACAGGTCGACCGCGCAGGTGTGGGTGTCGGCAGGGGGCTCGATGCCCAGGTTGGGTGCATCGAAGGCCTGAAGCGCGGCGCCCAGCGCAGCGGGTCGCAGCGTGATGTTGATGAAGCCCGGACCGGCGACCTGCAGCGGCTCGCAGCGGTCCGACAGATCATCGCCCAGGCGCGCGATCACCGCCTGCGCCAGATCGCGCGGGTTGCGGCCGCACTGCTTGGCGAGCGCCATCGCGAAGTTCGCCTGCAGGTCACCGAAGGCCGGGTTGGCGGCAGGCTGCACGCGCGGGTCCGCGTTCGCTGGATCGATGCCGCACTCGGCGGCGATCGCCGCACGCAGGGCGCGAGCAACGGGTTCGGCTGGGTCGCAAGTCATGGGGCGCGGATCGTAGACGCAGGACGCCACGCCCATGCCCTCAAGCCGAGGGCGACAGCACGCGCTTCTTCTGTGCGTACAGGGTTTCCATGGTCTTCCTGCCATCCCAGGCGATGGGTCTGGCGAGGATGGACGCAGCGACCAGCAGCATGGCGGCCAGGCTCGAGCAGTCGTCGATCGAGACGAACTCGGGACCCATGCGCGCCGGGCCCAAGCCTGCCTCCACGCGCTCGAGCCGTTCCATGTTGTGGTAGTTCCCCAGCGGCAGGCAGAGGCACACGCTTCGGTAGCCGTAGCAACCGAAGGCGGTCGTCTCGCACCAGCCGCCGGGCATGAGCTTGCGTTGGCAACGGAAGTCCGGATCGGCCTTGGCGAGCCGCCCGAACTCGGCTGAGAGCGCATTCACGATGCTCGCATCGAAGACCGTGGCGCGGTCGCCGATGCGCAGGATCGCACCGGCGCCGATGGGCGAGTCGTGCAGGTAGCTGCGAGAATTCTCGAGGTTCAGGAGCAGCGCGCGCTTGGGGATGAAGCCGTTGCGTGCCGCGTGGATTGCCCCGATGAAGCCCACTTCTTCGGCCACGGTGAGCACGAGGCCCAGATGCGCCATGTCCTTGCGGGCAAGCGTGGCATCGAGCACCGCGAGTGCGATGGCTGCTGCGGCCAGGTCATCGCACGCGTGCGTACGCAGGACCTTCGTCCGGCGCGAGCGCCCGCCAGGGATGAGCGCGGGCAGCGCCTGCGTCGCCACATGCGCTCGCTCGGCTCCACGCGAACCCGACCAGCGCCAGCGGGCGATGTCGCCCACGGCAAGATCCTGCAGCGCGCGCGCCTTGGCGGCCGCGGTGCCCGTGGGCACGGCGATCACGGTCTTGAAGGGCGTGGCCTTGAGGTCAGCACGCTCGATGCGCAGCGCATGATGCGCATCGCCCGCGTCGATCGCATCGAGCCGTGCGCCCGCGAAGTACGCGTCGAGCACGCCGCCCCGAAACTCCAGATGCACGCGGCCGCGCTCGATGCGCGTGATCACGAACGCTGGATGATCCAGATGCGCCGTCATGAGCACCTGCTGCGCGCCGCGAGGAAGGTCGCGCCGCGTGATCAGGTAGTTGCCTGCATCGTCACGCGCGACGGCGAGCCGGTCGGCGCGCGCAGCGAGCCACTGGTCGATCCATGCCATGACGCGATGCTCGCGGCCTGCGGCTGTGGGCAGATCGGTGAGTTCCAGTAACCAGCGCTGCATCGTGGCGCGTTGCGATGGCGTGAGCTTCGGCGCGCGCGGCGCGACCGCGGGCTTCGTGGCCCGCTTCGACGCGGTGGCTAGGGTGCTGGTGCGACGGGCTGGCTTGGGCATGCCACGATCGTACGGCGCTCGCGGCTACGCTTTGACTTCCATGCCGCTCAGCCCCATCCCTGAGATCCTCGACGAACTCCGCGCCGGCCGCATCGTGGTCATGGTGGACGACGAGAACCGGGAGAACGAGGGCGACTTCGTGTGTGCGGCCGAGTCCCTGACGGTCGAGCAGGTGAACTTCATGACCCGCGTGGGCGCCGGCTACCTGTGCGTGGCGCTCGACGGTGCATCGTGCGAGCGACTGGACCTGGTGCCGCAGGCGGCGATCAACACGAGCCTGCGTGCGACGCCCTTCACCGTCAGCGTGGATGGCCACCCACGGCACGGCGTGGGTACGGGCATCAGCGCGCGCGACCGCGTCAAGACGATCCACCTGATGTGCGAACCTGCCTCGCGGCCGGATGACTTCGTGCGCCCGGGCCACATCAATCCGCTGCGCGCGCGCGACGGCGGCGTGCTCGTGCGCACCGGCCAGACCGAGGGCAGCGTGGACCTGTGCCGGCTCGCCGGACTGCGGCCCGCGGCCTGCATCATCGAGGTCGTGCGCGAGGATGGCGAGATGGCCCGCGTGCCGGACCTTGAGATGCTGTGCGCGCAGCACGGGCTCAAGATGTGCTCGGTCGAGCAGGTGATCGAATGGCGACTGCGCCGCGAGAGCCTGGTGCGCCGCGTCGAGCCCGTCACGGGCGAACGCGTGATGACGCCCGAGGGCGAGTTCACGGTGCTCGCCTGGCACAGCACGATCGATCCGCAGCCGCACCTGGCGCTGACCTATGGCGGCGTCGGGATTCCCGGCGCCGACGGCACCGTGGCGCCGATCGACGAGGCCGTGCTCGTGCGCATGCATCGCCGCGATGTGCTCGGCGACATCTTCGGCGCGGCTGCGGTCGGTGATCGCAGCGGGCAGGAGACGATCCGCGCCTCGCTGCGCGCGATCCGCGCGGCCGGGCGCGGTGCGCTGGTGTACCTGCGCCCCGAGGAGACCGATGACAGCCTTCGCGCACGCCTGCACGCGATCCGCCGCGCCGCCGGCGATGACGTGAATGCGCCAGACCTCACCCGGCCAACTGGGATCGGGGTCAAGGCGCAGCCCATGGGTGAACGCGAGTATGGCATCGGTGGGCAGATCCTGCGTGATCTGGGGTTGTCGCGACTGCGTCTGCTGACGAACCATCCGCGTTCCCTTCCCGGCTTGCACGGTTTCGGCCTGGAGATCGTGGGCCATCAGGCCCTGACACCCTGAATCGCGTCACATCTGCAGTGTGCATGATTCGTGGGTGAGGGACGATCCCATGAAGGGGCGCTCCGTATGATCTTTCGATCCCCTTGGAGGCTTTCATGCGCACCCTGATCGTCGCTTCGTCATTCATCGCTGTCCCCTTCCTCGTCGCCATGTCGCGGCCCATGTCGAGTGCGCCATTCGGAGCAGCCGCACCGATCACGCAGCCGGCGGTTGCGGGCGAGCTCACGCTCGATCCCGTCCACAGCATGGCGCTCTTCCGGATCCAGCATCTGGAGGCAGGGCAGTTCTGGGGCCGCATCAATGCGCTCTCGGGCAGCGTGGCGTGGCCGATGGATGACTCGGCCGCGCCGATGATCAAGGCCGTGGCTGAGATCAAGCACATCGACACCGGCAGCGAGAAGCTCGACAACAACCTGAAGGGTCCGAACTTCTTCAACGAGAAGGAGTTCCCGTCGATCTCGTTCAGCTCGACCGGCGGTACGCGCGTGGCCGAGCGGCACTGGATGCTCTCGGGCGACCTGTCGCTGCATGGCGTGACCAAGCCCGTCCAGGTCGACTGCGTCGTCACCGGCGTGGGCAAGGGGCCGACGGGCAAGAAGGTCGGCTTCGAATGCATGGTCACGATCAAGCGCAGCGACTTCGGCATGACCTGGGGGATCGAGAAGCCGCCGAAGGCTCTTGGTGACGAGGTGCGCCTGGTGATCGGGCTCGAGGCCGACGAGACGAAGGCCGAGTGACGCATGCTGCCTGAGGTTGCGCTCTATCTCCTGACGGTGCTCCTGCTGCCGGCATTCGCCGGGATGGCGGTGGGCGGCTTCGGCGTGGTGATGGTGGCGCGACGTGCCCAAGCCGACCGCCAGCAGGCCGTGCGCAGAGCGCAGGTCGTTCAGGCCATCGCGGCGCCGATCGCCTTTCTCGCGAGCTTCCTGCTCGAGACGGGCCCGGTGGGTCTTCCGCTGACGGAGCGCTGGCATGTGCTGCCGTACGCGGTCGCGGTCGCGGCGATCGTGGGTGCGATCGCGTCGCGGATGCGCTTGCCGTGGTGGCCGTGGTGGGTGCAGTGGTCGATCGTGGCCGCGATCCTGGGTGGCTTGGCGTGGAAGTTCGTGGTGTTCCCCGCGAGCAACCCGTACCTGCAGGCAGGTTTGCTCGGCTCGATCGTGCTCGTGGGGTTGCTCTGGTCCGCCGTGGCGCGCGATGCGTGCAGCGTGGGCATGGCGATGATGGCCGCGATCGTCTTTGCGGGGCTGGGCGTGCTCATGGTGCTGGCGAACTTCGCGAGCCTGGGCGTGATGGCGTTCGCCGTGGCCGCAGCCCTCGCGGGACTCGGCATCGTGAGCGGCGTGCTCAACCTGCGGGAGGCAGCTCGGCTGCGCGCTGCTGCCTCGGCGCAACCGGTTGCGGTCGGCGCGGATCCCGCCGGCGCGGCCTGCCCGGCTGAAGCGGCGTGTGAACTCGTGCCGTGGACCGCGGCTGCCGCGACCACGCTGGCGGCGATCGCCTGTGTGCTTGCCCTGTGCGGTCATGCGTACAACTACGGCGAGGTGCGCCCGCTGCATTGGGCCGTGATCCTGCTCTCACCATTCTTCGCGCTGCTGGTCTGCAAGCCATGCCTGCGCGGTGCGAAGCCCATCGTTGGCGTGGCGTGGCGTGTAGGACTGTGCCTGGTGGTCGTCTTGGTGACGCTCATCAACGCCGTGGGGCGCGGCAACGCTGTCGAGGATGCAGGCGAAGGAGCAGCGGGCAGCGATCCGATGATGGACATGCTCGAGGAGTCCAAGTGACGATGCACGCGTTTGCGGTGCTGGCGCTGGCCGTGGCGTGCTCGGCGCCGCAGGATGTGCCGCAGACACCGCCGACGGGCTCAGAAGGCGCGGAGCAACAGGCTGCATCGGCGCCGCCTGCCGCCGCCGGCGCGCCTGCGGACGGTTCGGCTTTGGATGCAGCGAGCGAGAGCATCGTGCGCATCCTCGATGCAGCCGAAGCGGCGGGCGCGCGACTGGATGCGATGGCGTGCACCGTGATCATCGAGAAGCGTGATGCACTCACCGACGATGTCGAGCGTCGTCGGGGCCGCCTCGTCCTACAGGGATCCGCCGGGCCCGCGCGACGGATCGCGTTGCGCATCGATCAGTTCATCGATGGTTCCGGCCGCGCGAGTGCGGACCGTCGGCTCTTTCTCTACCGCGACGGCTGGCTGATCGAGCGTGACGACGCGCGCAAGCAGCAGATCGAGCGGCAACTTGTGGCTGACGGCGCAAGCATGGATCCGCTGCAGCCGGGCGAAGGCCCCCTGGCGCTGCCGGTGGGCGCGCGTCGCAGCGAAGTGCTCGCGAACTACGCCGTGACGGTGTCCACGCTTCCCGAGAGCCCGCTGTGGAAGGACCTGCCGCCGAACGACGTGCTCTGCCTGGTGCCGCGTCCCTCGTCGCAAGCCGCGCGCGACGCGAAGCAGCTCATCGTGGCGTGGGACCGCGCGACGGCACTGCCGATCGCGGTAGTGCGCGACTCCACCGAGGGTGATCGCACCATCGCGCGGCTGCGCGCAGTCGAGGTCGGGCAGCTCAACGATGCCGATCGTGCGCTCGTCGAGCTGCCGATACCACCGCAAGGATGGACGGTCGACCGCCGTCCGCTCGTGCCATGAATCGTGATCGCATCACCATCCGATCGGCAGCCGTGATCGTCGCTGCGTTGATGGTGACGGCCGTGGCCAATGCCCAGGATGGCGCCATGCCGTCGAGGCGGCAGGACCCAACCATGATTCCGCGCTCGGCGGCGAGCCTGGCAGCCCTCGATTCGAAGGCAGCCACGCCAGATGCGCTCAAGGACCTGCGCGTGCGCTACGGCGCTTGGGAGCAGGGCGATCTCGACACGCCGCTGCGCGCAGCCGAGGCAGCCGTGTGGGCGTGGCGCTGGGATGAGCCCGCGCTGGCGGATCCATCGGTCCCCGCCGTGATCCGCGCACGCGCACTTGTGCAGCGAGGCGCGTGGGCTGCCGCAATCGATGCCCTCGCGCAGGATGCATCGCCGCGCGCGACGGCGCTGAAGGCCCTTGCGCTTGCGGGTGCGGGGAGGCTGGCTGAATCGCGTGCAGCGCTTGAGCCCCTCATGGCCGAGCCGATGCCTGCGGTCGTGCGCACGCAAGGGCAGCGGGAACTCGTGCTGGCCAAGGCCGAAGCGCTCGAGGCCTGGTCGATGACCGGTCGCGTGGCGCCGCAGCTCTACGAAGCCGTGATCGAGGCACTCGGTGCCGCACGGGCGCTCGACCGGACCGACTGGGAAGCCATGCTGCTCGAAGCGCGCATCCTCGCGGCACGCCACAACCGAGCCGATGCGTGGAAGGCGCTCGCTGATGCGCTTGCGCAGCACCCACGCCTCGCCGAGGCCTGGCGCATGCGTGGTGAACTCAGCGCGGGCGCGCTCGAACGCGCCGATGCCCTGGCCATCGCCGATGGCATCGATGCCTTCTCCCCGGCGTGTGCAGCGGCTGCGCTCCTGCGTGCGCGCACGGCGCTGATGCAGGACGACGCCGACGGTGCCGAACCGATGCTGCGCCGAGTGCTTGCGCTCGCACCCACGCAACCTGATGCGCTCGCGTACCTGGCCGCCATGCATGCGGTGCGCTTCCGGCCCGAGGCGATGGAGCAAGCCCTCGCCGATGCCGATCGCGCCGCGCCCGGCAGCCCGCACGCACCGCTCGAGGTGGGCCGCATGCTGTCGCGTCGCCGTCAGTACGAGGACGCGGCGGTGCTCCTGCGCCGGGCGTGGGACCGCGCACCGGAGTGGAGCGAGCCCCCGATGGAGCTGGGCCTGATGGACATGCAGTCGGGCGAGGATGCGCGTGCGCTGGAGGCACTCGGTGCAGCCGTCGAGCGTGACCCATTCAATGTTGGCGCGACGCTGAGCCTTCGGTTGCTGAAGGACATGGCCCCGTGGCCGGTGCGCGAAGGCAAGCACTTCACGGTGCGCTCGCAGCCGGGCATCGATGATGCAATGGCCGATGGCATGCTGGCGCAGCTCGATGCGATGCACGACGAGGTCTGCGCGCGACTCGGCCATGAGCCGGCGCGACGGACACGCATCGATCTCATGCCTGACCACGAGTGGTTTGGGGTGCGGCTCACCGGCCTGCCTGCGATCCACACGATCGCGGCGTGCACGGGCCCGGTGATCGCCATGGAGGTTCCGCGCGAGGGCAGCCGCAAGAAGCACCTGGGCCTCTTCGACTGGCTCGATGTGGTGCGCCACGAGTATGTGCACACGGTCACGCTCTCGCAGACCCGAAACCGCATCCCGCACTGGATGACCGAGGCGATCGCGGTGGACCTGCAGCACAAGCGCCGCGACTACAAGGATTGCCAGATGCTGGCCGCCGCGGTCGAGGGCGGCACGCTCTTCGACTTCGACTCGATCCTGCTGGCCTTCGTGCGACCCGTAAAGCCGACCGACCGCGCCCAGGCCTACGCCCAGGGCCACTGGTGGGTCGAATTCATCCGCGAGACCTGGGGCGACGAGGCCTTGCGCCGCATGCTCGCGCGCTACGCCGAGGGCGCCACGGAATCGCAAGTGCTCGCACAGGTGCTTGAGGTCTCGAAGGAGGAGTTCCTGCAGCGCTTCACGCCGTGGGCGCGTGCACAGGTGAAGGTGTGGGGGCTCGCGCCTGAGCCGGCGGCGGATGCGCTCTTGGGCAAGGACCGGGTCGAGCCCGTGAGCGACAAGGAGCTTGAGCTCCTGCTGCGCACGCATCCAGACCATCCTGACCTCCTGGAGCTGGCCGTGCGACGGCGCACTGAGCGCGGCGAGGGCGATGCACCCGAGGTGATCGCGCTGCTGGAGCGCTACAGCCGCGCACGCCCGGTCGATCCCTTCCCGCACCGGAAGCTGGCCGAAGTCGCGCTCATCGCTGGCCGTGATGCCGATGCCGCGCCGCACCTGGAGCGACTCGATGCCGTGACCGACCGTGAGAACTCCTATGCGATCGAGCTTGCACGCATTGCCCGCGGTGCGGGTGACGGCGCCCGAGCCGGGGTCCACATTGAGCGCGCCGTACGCATCAATCCCTTCGATCCATCGCTGCGGGAACTCGCGGCGGCCACGCAGCTCGAGGCCGGCAACCTTGCCGCGGCACGCGTGCATGTGGTGGCGCTGGGGATCCTTGAGCCCGCGCGCGAGCAGCATCGTCGCCGACTTGCCCGACTCGATGAATTGATGGCGAGTGCCCGCTGAAGTGCCGGCGGTCCATCGGTGCAGCGTGCGTGCCTAAGCGGCTCCGCGTGCCGCATCAGCGCGTTCAGCTGCCGCGCATCCACGGCAAGGCGTCAAGATCGACGTTGCCTCCGCAGAGGACGATGCCGGTGGAGACCGGAGTCCGCGCGCGGAACGATTCCTGCACCGCGACGGCCACGCCCACCGCACTGCTCGGCTCGATCACGATCTTCATGCGTTCCCAGACCAGGCGCATGGCCGCGATGATCTCGTCCTCGGTCACCGTGACGACCTCGTCGACCAGGTCGCGCACGACCGGCAGCGTGAGCTCTCCCAGCGGCGTCCGCAGCCCGTCGGCGATGGTACGCGTGGGCGGTACAGGTTCGATGCGACCGGTGCGCTTGGCGATCACGGCATCACCGGCGTTGAGCGGTTCGGCGGCGATCACGCGCAGGTCGGGGCGCAGCGCCTTCATCGCGATGGCGATGCCGCTGATGAGCCCGCCACCACCGATCGGCACGATGACCGCGCCAAGGTCCGGACACTGCTCGAGGAACTCCAGCGCCACCGTGCCTTGGCCTGCGATGATGTGAGGGTGATCGAAGGGCGGGATCAGGGTGGCGCCCGTGTCCTTGACCACGAGATCGGCTGCCGCAGCGCGTGCAGCGGCG
>Ga0194123_10005757_pt1 | contig 13108 bp, 10 predicted proteins | sample TA2MahsurfametaG_5_FD_155479 | JGI IMG/M metagenome (GOLD analysis project Ga0194123, IMG submission 155479) | Freshwater microbial communities from Lake Tanganyika, Tanzania - TA2015023 Mahale A surface | ecosystem: Environmental > Aquatic > Freshwater > Lake | place: Tanzania: Lake Tanganyika... | reverse complement strand
AGATGCAGGGTCTGGTCGATGCGCAGGGAGTAGCGCTCGCGGCACTTGACGAAATCAACGAGGCCATGAACGAGCCATTCCGCCAGACCGAGCAGGGTGCTGCCGGTAACCACCGCCACAACAAACCCATGGATCGCAGCGTGGGAGGCAAGCCACAACTGCCAAGGCAGGGTGATGTCCTTACCGGGGCGTTTCTCCACCGCCATCCGATCGCTCTGGAGACCGAAATCCGCCACGAAGTGACCCATCGCCAACAGCAGAAAAAGGTCAAGCCCCGAAGCGATCGACGGCATGGCGGATGAGCAGGTGAAGCCTAAGGATGACAACTACTGAACGCAAATGCCATGCAGCCGCCTGGGCGGATCCTCGGCAGTCTGCTGCTGATTGCGCCATACAGGCGCGACGAAGCTCGCAAAAATCCAATTGGTTGGCGCCACCATCATGACAGAGATGCCAGCAGCGGAGGCAGGCCAGCTGATACTGGTGTGGCAGGCAGACCTAGTCTCGTGGATAGCCAACCCCCGCAGTCTGTGCAGCCTGCAAACAAGGCAATACCGCTAAAAGCTCAATCCAAGACAATCAGACCGTCACATTCAGTAGCCTCTGGTAAGGGGAATCTTCGGCTTGGGCCATCTCGTCGTGGCGACCCTGCTGCACCACTTGCCCGGCATCAAGCACCAGAATCAGATCGGCGTCGCGGATCGTGCTCAGCCTGTGGGCCACGATCAGCTGGGTGCAGCCTCGGCGACGTAAAGCCTGATCGACCAGCAATTCGCTGGCGGGGTCTAGGGCTGATGTGGCCTCGTCGAGCACCAGAATGCTGGGGTTCTGCACGAGCGCCCGGGCGATTTCAAGCCGTTGCCGCTGCCCGCCCGAGAGATTGCTGCCTCCTTCCCGCAAGACGGTGTCAAATCCTTCAGGTAGTGCGAGCACAGTGTCGAGTATCTGGGCGTCAGCGCAGGCCTCCCGCAGCTCCTTGTCGGTGATTTGTGGATTCCACAGCGACAGGTTGTCGCGCACACTGCAGCCATAAAGATGGATCTCTTGCTCCACCATGGCCAGGGACGACACCGCGATCTCGCGCGGGATTGCTTCCAGTGGTAAGCCGTCGTAGAGAATGGCACCTGCTGTAGGCCGATACAGCCCGGCGATCAGCCGCGCCAGCGTGCTCTTGCCCGAGCCGCTGCCTCCAACAAAGGCAATGCGCTGGCCGGAATTGATCCGCATCGAGAGCCCTGCTATCAATGGTGGCTTGATGGGCACATAGCCAAAGCTGAGATCATTGATCTGGACTTCGCCAGACAAGCGGGTTCGGACTCCTCCCCAGCTCTGCAAAGGCGGCGCCTGGGTGACAACGGCATCGCGGGGCTGCTCGAGCACATCTTCAAGGCGCAGTACCTCGGCTTCGAAGTCAGGAAGGCTCTGCACAAATTCGATTACATTCTCGATTTCTCCCTTGAGGCTCAATGTGATCGCCTGGGCAGCCAGGAGCATGCCGAGGGTCAGCTGACCCTGGATGACAAGCCAAAACCCCACCAGCAAAATCGCAATTTCGTTGAACGTAGTTAACGCGCTGGGTATAACTCGGATTTTAGCGTTGAGCAACGCCAGACCCTGCACAGTGTTGAGTAGACGTGTCTGGTACCCGGCAAAGCGTTTGAAAATGTCGGCCTCAACCGCCGAGGCTTTGACGGTGTCGATGTGGCGAATCGCGCTGACTACAACGGCCTCGGCCTTAGCCGCATCCTTCTGCAATTTGAGGTTGGCGTCCTTCTGGACGCGCAGATTGAACACAACCACAAGGGCATTGACCCCAGTTGTAATACCGATGATCAGCCCCAAAAGGGGGCTATAGAGCATGGTGAGGATTAGGTAGAAGACCAGCAACACCAGCCCAGTAAGCATCGGGATCAGCCGCTCACCAATGAATTCGGCAATGCTGGTGTTGCTTTGCATACGGCTCGCAACGTCTGCCGCATAGCGCTGGGCGTAATAACTCTCGGGCAGGGCCAGCACCTGGTGCTCAAACTGTGCCGAAAACCGCCGGGCAAGCCGCTTTTCAAGGCTGCGACTGCCCACCAGCTGTAGGTGCATCATCAGTGCCTGGGCCGAGATGGCTATGGCCATGGCCCAAAGCATCGGCTTGAGCCAGCTATTGAATTCATTGCCGATAATTTCATCCATGTAGATCTGGGCGAAGATCGGCATCACCAGCTTTGGCAGGATCAGCAGCAGGCCGGCCAGCAGCACAAAGCCCACCCCCAGCGGCTCGCTGCAAAGGCGCCGCCACACGATCGGCCATACGGATGGTGCTCGGCCGCCGCGCTCGAAACCAGGGCCGGGCTCCAGCACCAGGGCAATGCCGGTATAGCTGATATCAAATTCCTCAAGACTCACTGTGCGTGGTCCGAGGGCCGGATCATTGAGCGCGACGCGCTCACCGGCAAAGCCCTCAAATACCAGAAAGTGATTAAATTCCCAGAACAGGATCGCCGGCGGTTTGACCTTGGCCAGGGCGGTTATACCCTTTTTGAAACCCTTGGCATTCAACCCAAGGCTTCGTGCGGCCAGAACCAGACTCGCTGCGTCGCTGCCATCGCGGGAAACCCCGCATAACTCGCGTAGCTGGGTCAGCGGAACATAGCGGCCGTAGTGCTGCAAGACAATACTGAGCGACGCTGCACCGCACTCAGTGTTCTCAAGCTGCAGCACCGTCGGGGTGCGCACCAGGCTACCCTGCATCCGCGCCTGGATCGGCTGCAAAAGCTGCTGCACCAATTGGATCAGGGCCACGGTCATGGCAATGTCAGTAGATGCCGCTGAGATCCCGCAGCAACGGGATCACATAACTGATCGGCCTGCGCTCTTCCACCAGCACCCGCACACTGGTCGGTGTGCCCGCGGTGAGGTTGAGATTGGGTCCATCACCGCTGCCCCAGTCATAGCCGCTGAAGGTCGTTGGTTTGCGCTGCAGGGAGGTGAGCACTTCAATCAGTGGTCCTTCGGTTTTGCCGCTCAACGCTTTGAGCCAGGCCGGGTTACCTAGCCGGCTGGTTACGGCTTCCTCGCTGACGGGCAGGGCGCGGATCTGCAGAATCCGCCCTTCGATGCCGCCATGGCGTTGGGCCTTGGTGCTGGTGGGCGTGATCTGCACCCGCTGGCCCGGTTTGAGCCGTTTGCCATCACCGGGAGCAAAAAATGCCAGGCTTTGCAGGGTAGTTGGGCTGCTGCTGCTGTCCAGCTCGAACAGGGTGCTGCCTTGCTGCACCACCTCGCCGAGTTTCACCTGCCGATCAACCACACAGCCGCCTTTCGGTGCGCGAACGATGGCCGTGGCCAAGATCGATCGCTCAAGGTTGCGGATCTGATTGCGTTGCTCCTGGATCTGCTGTTGCCGCTGATTGTTTCGCCCCTCAAGCTCGAGGCGCGTGGTGGTGAGCTGCTGCTGGCGCTGGGCCAGGTCGTCCTGACTGATGGCTCCACTGCGGGCCAAGCCCTGTACCCGGGCGAGCTGCTGTTGTAGTTCACGTTCGCGCTCTGCCGAGAGGGCATCTTCGCGGCTGTCCTGACTGAGCAGCAGCTGCAACTGACTGGCGGCCTTCTGGCGGTCAAGGTCCTGCTGAGTCGATTCAATGCGGGCCAGCGGGGTTCCCTTGCTGATGCAGTCGCCCACCTGAACCGTGAGCTCCGCGATGCGACCAGCCAATTCACTTTGTACGCGCTGCAGGCTTTCAGCACGGATCAGAACCCCCTGGCCATTGATGCGTACTGGGAGCCTCCCGAAGATCGACCAGATCAACAGACTCAGGCTGAAACCTGAGAGAGCCAGGATCAAAGTCCAATAGCTGGGTCGCAACAGTTGCATCGGTTGGTCGAGCTGTTCGGGGGTATTAAGCGCATCGAGCGCATTTTTACGAAACAGGCTCATGCGATTTGACGCTCCATCATGCGGGCAAACAATCCGTCTTCTGCCAACAGAGTGTCGAAGCCTCCCTGCTGGCGCACCTGGCCAGCCTGAAGCACCACAATCTGATCAGCATGGCGAATGGTGCTCAGGCGGTGAGCGATCACAACGCGGGTGATCGAAAGTTTCTCCAGGCTCTGGCTGACCACCGCCTGGGTGCGGTTGTCGAGGGCGCTGGTTGCTTCATCGAAGATGAGCACACGGGGGCGCCGCACGATCGCCCGAGCAATGGCGACGCGTTGACGCTGCCCCCCCGAGAGCGTGCCACCACCCTCCGGGATGACGGTTTGCATGCCCATGGGCATCTGCTGGATGTCATCGGCCAAGCCAGCCAGCTCTGCTGCCTCCCAGGCCTGCTCAAGACTGATCACCTCGCCGCCGGCGATGGCCTCAAACAAATTGCCACTAAACAAGGCATTGCTTTGCATCACCGTCCCGATCTGCCGCCGCAGACTATCGGGCCGCAGACCATTTAGCGGTTGACCATCATAACAAATTACGCCATCCTCGGGCTTATCGAAGGCCAGCATCAGGCGCACGACCGTTGATTTTCCGGACCCTGAAGGGCCCACAATCGCCAAAAACTGCCCGGGCCGCGCATGGAAGCTGACCGTGTCAAGCACTAGAGGTAGACCGGGCTCGTAGCGATAGCTGACACGGTCGAATTGCAGACCCCCCTGGAGCACAGGCACCTCGAGCAGGGCTTCAGAGACTTCAGGCGTAGCTTTAAGAATCGGCTGAGCACGCTCATAGATCACGGGCACATCAAAAGCTCCAACCAATAATTCAGCAAAGCTGGCCATGGCACCGATAAAGGTTCCGAAGGCAGAGAAAAAGCCAAGCAGCTGGCCGGCATTGGGAGCGGACAGGTTCGGCATTGATGCGGCCTCGGCCAGCAGCTTGGTGATCACCACATAGAGCATAAGATTGCCCAGATTGGGAATGATCGAGCCCAGCAGTTTGCCTATTGCTTCCTTGGCATCAAGCGCTTGTTCAAGCACCACAGTACGCCGGAACTGCTCGGCCCACCAATGAGCGGCTCGCGTCTCGGCCCCCGCAAGGCGCAGCTTTGAGACTGAGCTGATCAACTCAAGGTTTCGGCTCTGGGCCTGGCCGCTGATCTCTTCCTTCCTGCGCTGCAACGGACGGCTCTGGATGCCGATGATCGCCGTTGGGATCAGCAGCATCAGGGCGATCACAAAGGCCAGCAGGGTGAGCTTGACACTGATCTTGAGCAGGAACAATACGTAGATGCTGCTCAGCACCACCTTCAGCAGGCCTCCATCCACAGGCCTCCATCCAGCAGCGACTGAATTTCTTCACGCAGCTGATCAAGGGCGCCGAAACGAAGCTGTAGATCGCCGATCGAGTAGGTGCCGAAGAAGCCAATCGGCAACGACAGCATCCGCTGGATTGCAGCCAGTTGTGACCTGGCAGCCCCCTGTTGCTGTGGCAGCAGCAATGAACGGCTTTGGGTCCACTCCAAAGCCACGCGCGTTAAGCCCGCGGCGATCAGGATGCCGGCGATCTGGATCAATAGGCCAAGGTCCCGATCTGGCAGGGCCTGGTTGGTGATCACGGTGTTGAAGGTGGGCGTGAGCAGGCCCAGCAGCGTGGCCAGCAGCATCACGGCGACGCCGACCCGAAAGCCGCCGCTCAGGAAGCCGAGGCTTGCCCCCATTGCCAGCCCCGTGAAGCCCAGGCCAAAGATCCACCGGGCGGCGCCCACCTCGCGGCCGATGGAGAGCAGAAATCCCAGGGCCAGGCCGAGCAGCAGACCACCGATCACGAAGGGGGAACGGTGCTGGGGGTGGCCGTAGGCGAAGCGCAGCAGCCCGATGGTGGTGAGGTCCTGGGGTTGAAGAGCCGGGGTGACCGCCACGGCCCGCGGAGAGATCTGATCCAGGAGCCCGGGAACCTGGCTGAGTGGCCGTGGTTTGGCCATGCGGTCCGGCAACCACACCTGGTAACCCGCCGGTGTTGAGTGCAGAAGCAGGGGCGCTGAGCTCGGGTCGCCTAAAAAAGCGATCAGATCCCCGCAATCCTGGTGGCGAAGGTCACCTTGCAGGCTGACCTCGCGTCCGATCAGGCCATTGGCGCTCAGCAGCTGCTGCAGCTGCACGCGTGGTTCGGCGGCCGGCTGGGGTGGGAGCTTCAGCGTTGCATCGAGGCTTGGTTCAGCCCTGCGGCCCATCAGGGCCGTAACACAGGCCTGCAGTGGGTCGACTGTTGCGCTGATCTGCTGGTGCGCGATGCCTTGGCCTTGCAAGGCCTGCTCCAGATGCAGAAACAGCCGCAGGTCGCTGCCTGGATCCAGGGGTGAATGGGCAGTCTGGAGCCGTTTCAGGCGGCTTTGGGCCTCGGCCCAGACGGCCTGAATCACGGCTCCTAGAGGAGGTTCGCCAGCATCACCCCACCCCGGTGGCTGCGGGAGTGCTGCGTTGAGGCGTTGCCGCAGTTCCTGATCATTGAGCACTGCATCGGATTCGAGCGGTTCCAGCTCGCAATCGTTCAGGGCGCGGATCCGCAGTTCGGACGTTGCATCGAGCCCAGCAGGGCGCCCTGGAAGCACAGCCTGGCCCGTCAGACTCACCAGGGCCTGGCGTTCAAGAACACTGCCCTGGGGTGAGAGCTGCTGGAGCACCAACAGCAGCTCACCGCTGAGCAGGGTTTGGTTCTGCAGCGGCCAGGGCTGCTCTTGACCGGCACGCAACTGCATCGCCCTAGCCCTCCTGGTTCTGCAACTGACGGCAGAGCCAGTCGAAACGCGAACCTGCGGTGCTGATTCCCGTCAGCTGACCCAGGTCGATTTCTTCATCATCGCGCTGGGCTTCCGCCTGGCGACTGGTTGCGGCCAGCCCACGCTCCAGCAGCTGATCGCGACTTCGCTGCGACAGCATGCGGGCCAAGGCGCGCCAGAATCGGCTGGCTCGCGCCGGATCCCCTGCCAAGGCAGCCAGCAGGGCATCGATGTTGATGTTCAACAGTTCCAGCCCATCCAGGGTGTCGACCCCATCGATGTTGATGTTCAACAGTTCCAGCCCATCCAGGGTGTCGACCCTGGCGCTGGCTCCATGGCCGCCACGGTTGAACAGGCTCATTTCACCGAGCAGTTCACCGCGCCTGGAGCTACCCACAACCCGCAACTGGCCTTGGCTGTGAACCTGTACACGGGCATCGCCTGCCAACACCAGTGACAGGTCGCTCACCTGCTGGCCTTCGTCGATCAGCACACCGCCGGGGGGCAGGCGCTGCAACTGGCCGAGGTTGCGCAGCCAATCGACATCCTGCTCGTTGAGGTCGGCAAACAGCACCAACACCTTCCGTAATGGCTCGTGCTGTGATCCCGGAAAACGGTGAACCCAAGCATTCTGGTTCTGGATCTGAAGGCTGAGTTTGCTGCCTATCGCCTGGTAGAGCAGGGCGGCGACAGGATGTCCGTCGCGTCTCAGGTCATCGAGAGATGCGTGGCTCAAGCGCAGCAGATGGGATCCGGCAGCAGCCCATACGCTGGCGACGGCGGGGCGAGCCTCGAGCCAGCTCATCTCCCCAACAATGCTGCCGACGCCGCCTTCACCCAGGGGCACGCTGCCGCCATCGACAGCTTTCGTGGCAATGCGCAGCTGACCGCGCTCGACGACAAACACAGCACCGCCTAGCTCTCCCTCGCGCACGATGCAGGCCTCATCGCCGAGTACTAGTGAGTGGGCGTTGGCACGCAGCCACGGAATCTGTTTCAAGGGCCACTCTGCATTTAAGCCTACGTTTGAGGAGATGGAGCCGCAAGCTCGATTGAAGCCCCAGGTTCCTGCCCATGCTCTTATTGCGAGGGAGGACGGGGGAAAGCTCCCCCAGGGCCGCAGGCCATGGGCAGACGGGCAACATCGATGACCGCGAATCTCGCCAGCTATTGCCAGGGGTTTGCCCGCGCCGGAGAGCCCTGGCCCGAGCTCCCACTGGAGGAGGAGCCAGAACTGGACTGGTGGCGCCGCCTGATCGCCAGCTCCCCAAGAGGCGAGCTGGCTGGTTTGCCGCTGCTGAGAGCTCTGGGAGCCGCCCTACCGCAACTGCATCTGCCTCAGGAGGAAGGCATCAGCCACAGCGAGCGCTACACAGCGCTGGTGCTGCGGGGGGAAGGGACAAAGGCGATCAGAGATTCAATGGGGATGTCAGGGGAGAGCGCCATGCCCCGATGGCATCAGCCCGAGGCACTCAGGCTGTGGGTGGCGGCGCACCCCTGCGGGGCGATGCCGGTGCTGGAAACACCTAGCAGATTCGACTTTGTGCGGATGGTTCGCGCCTTGGCACACCAAGGCGAACCCATACCGATGGCCGACGGGGTGCACGCTCAGGCGATCAGCGGTTTGATCCACTGGGGCCTGATTCACCGGTTCGGACGCCAGAGCCGGGCCCGCCTGATCGTGTTGCATCAGGCCCCCTACAGCTCCGTGGCCGCTGGCGAGCTGCCCGCCCAGCTGGGGGAATTGGGCGAGCAAGCCTGGTTAGCTGCCTCCAGCACTCTGCGTCTGGAGCATGAACTCACCCATCTGGCAACCCAGCGGCTCCTGGGCGAGATGCGAGTGAACCTGCTCGATGAGCTGATTGCCGACTGCATGGGCATGGTGGCAGCGCTGGGCTGCTTCAGCGCCGAACTGTTTGGCTGTTGTCTTGGTAGCAGCAAGCCCGGCGGCCGCTGGAGCACATACACGGTGGGGCTGACCGCCGCGGAGGCCCATCAGGCATTGGAGTTCGTGATGGCACGGGCGCAGGAACTGGAGCATCAGCTCAGGGGCCGTCCGGCATTGCTGGATTCCACGAATGCCATGCAGCGACTGCAGTGGCTCACGAGGCAACAACTCAATCAACCCATCCATACCGCGCCCACCACGCACTAGCCACCGCCCGTGCAGACCATGTGTTCAAGATCCGAACACTGCCAGGAAGCCCATTGATTGGCCTGCACAGTGCTGGCCAGGGGCTCCAGGTGACGGCGACAAATCTGCAGCATTGCCTCACTGGCGGCTGCCACCCCGAAACTGCCGGACAGGTAAGCAGGCTGTGCCAGGAGGGCATCGGCAACCGCCTGGTGCAGGAGCACCAAGGCCAACCCACGCCCCTGCCACTCGGGAGCCACCCACCATTGCGTGACGCGGAACAAGGAGCGGCCCACCCGATGGGCGATCAACCAACCGATCACCACATCGCGATCGAGCAACACCTGGCTGATCTGATCGTCGCGCTGCCCTAGGAGGCTGTTGCACGTAGCCAGCAAGCAGTGTGTTGCCAGCATTCTCAGTGGGTTTCGATTGCTTTGCCGGTCTTTCAATGAGATAGCCAAGGACCTGGCAAGGGAGTGACGTGATCGAGAGATGTATTGCTGGGCAGTAGATATGCCCAATTCAGCTGCCGACGAACCTGAGAGCTAATGAGACAGGCATGAGATGCAATTGGTTGTGCCGTAGGGCAAATCTCGTTGATTGGCCTTTGGTTCGCCTACGTGCAACAGGCTCCTAGAGGCTTTGGTTCGCCTACGTGCAACAGGCTCCTAGAGGCGTATCGGCGGATGTTGGCCAAGCCCAGGGGGGGCCTGCTGTTGGCGCTGCTCCAAGCGGCACCGCAGGTCTGCCCCCATCGCCTGCCAGCGCACCAGCGAAAAGCGACCGCTGCGCAGCCATCGCAACGCCAGCGGCGAGAGCCTCTGCACCAGGGCCGCAGCAGCAGCGCGATCGAGGTGCACCAGGCGCAGCCCCGGGCTGTGCTGCCAACCGGAGGTGAGCCGCTCCATCGCGGCAGTGGATCGGTGTGCCAGCGGATAGCTCAACGACAGCGACGTGAACCCCAGGCGCTGGGCCTCAGCCTGGAGCCACAGCAGCAGCTGCCGGGCCAGCCCCAGCCGGCGAAACGGCACGGCCACCACCAGGCTGATCACTTCCAAGGCTGGATCGGGCGCCGGTTTGATCACCGCCATGGCCGCCGGCAAACCGGCAAAGGTCTGGCCTGCGGCCATCAGGGCATCGGATGGCACCGAGGACGACGCATCGGGGCCCACCACACCATCGAGGGCGTGGGCCAGCGACGGCGTGGTGAGGTGAGCAAAGCTGCGTGCCTGCTTGGGCGCCAACCAATGGGGCATGGGTCAAGCGGACGGAGTGCGGCAAGAGAACACCGCCCAATGAGACGTTAGCGGCACGGATATCTATTCGTCTGACACATTGTGCACTACACGTCCACCTATGCCTCCTGGCTGAATTAGGTGGAGCGATGGTTCGGGATCATCACGCAACGCGCGATCCGAAGCGGCAGCTTCTCCAGCATCAAAGAGCTGATCGCCAAGGGCAAGCCAAGGGCACAAGCAGTTCGAGCAGTTCGTGGCGGCCCACGACAAGACCAAGCCCCCGTTAAAGTGTTCCGTTAAACGAAACGCAACAGCGGACTCAATCCTGGAGAAGATCCAGCGGCTTTGCTCGCGCTCGCGAATTTCCGGGACGACGATCTACGGGATACAAGGAGCCTGTCGACGTTTTTGCACCTCTTAATCTCACGCCACCAATCTCACTCTGCTAATCTCAAGCCCTTTACCGGGTGCGGCAGGCCCTACATGTGTAACCATTGTTGGACATTTTCGGCCCTATCGTACCACGGTTTTTGTAATTTCCACCGGCCACAACCTCTAACTCCTTGTCGTTCAACTCCGAGCTCTGTAAGCCAATTTCGTCTTGGTACTTAAGCCAATCAGCCTTGCTCACGTCAAAACCGGCTTGCTGCACCAAAGCCTCAGCAGCGTCAAGGTCTTCAGCGCCTTGAACCTTCTCCCTGAGGTCGGCATCCTCTTGGAGCTTGGCAAGCAGGGCAGCGAGTTGCTCTTCTGACATATTACCGAATCAATTCATCTTATGAATAGCAGTGCTCATGGCTGTCGTCGACGGATATTTACATGCCCACCCCTTATGGTCGCCGCCCAACCCAGAGGCTTTCCTGCTTCTTGTCCAGCCGCCCCTGAGGTCAGGGCTCATTAGAAGTCAGGTAGAACTGAGTGCCTGAGCAGGTTCTCGCCAGCCCAGCAGTGCCAGAAGCCCCGGATGTCATGGGCCAGGGCGGCCAGCCCCTCAGTAATCGACCGGTAGCCATCGAGCCGCAGGGCATTCATGGCCAGGCTGCGAAGCGTGGCCATGATCCGCACGCCGTTGCTCTCGCGGTAGCGATGCGCGTCCTCCCGGAGCTGGGTGTCGCGGGGCCAGTGCCAGGAGTTCTCGATTGACCAGCGGTCGCGCACGTGCTGGAGCAGAGCCTCGTCTCCAGTACGCAAACTTGAGACACAGTAACGGGTCTCATCGACCGGTTTGCCGTCGCGGATACCTTTGCAGCAACCTTCCAGGATCGTGGCGCTACCTGGCCAGTTCTCGCCACCACCCTCGCCGGGGCCTGCATGCCTCGCAGCGTCAAGGTGATGTCACGGGAGTTTGCGCGGTGACTTTCAGGAAACGTACCAGTACAGCTCTGCACGCCCTCGCGTCCGAAACACCCACGGCCAAATCCAAAGCCCATAGCCACACTGAATTTGGGGAGGCCGGGCCATGACCGATGTCATCTTTGGAGGTTCGACCCCGAAAGGAAACGTGGTCTGGGTTCCCACAGCGCTCCCTGCCCTGGCGACAACACTGCTAGATCCTTCTAATGGTGTTGATCCCGATTAGGAAATTGTTCACTCCTTTGCGTGGAACCTGCCAGGCCTCCCTTCTTCATCAGAAGTCGCAAGCCAATGCCAGATGCCTCTCCATCGCGCCGCCGTCGTGCGCGGCTCAAAGTAGTCAATCCACGATCTGCTGGAATTGATATTGGGAGTCGATTCCATGTTGTTGCAATACCCACAGAGCTTGATGACGAGCCAGTTCGTAAGTTTCTGAGCTTTACCAGCGACCTTCAGCGAATGGTCGAGTGGCTACTCGCTCTCAACATCACGACCGTGGCGATGGAGTCAACCGGAATCTACTGGGTCCCTTTATACGAAATACTTGTGGCTCACGGCATTGAAGTCTTTTTGGTCAATGCTCGACATGCCAAGAATGTACCCGGCAGAAAGACAGATATCAATGATGCTCAATGGCTCCAACAGCTCCACAGCTATGGCCTTGTTCGAGCAAGCTTTCAGCCTGACCCCTGTATTGCAAGGCTCAGGGCCTATTTTCGGCAGAGAGACGTCCTGGTGCGCTATCGCTCGTCGCACCAGCAACATATTCAAAAAGCACTGATGCAAATGAATCTGCAGTTGCATCACGTGGTAAAAGACATCACTGGCCTGACGGCTCGCAGGATCATTGATGCCATTCTGTCTGGTGAAAGAGATCCCAAGACGCTAGCTGCACTGCGTGACCGACGCTGCAAAGAATCTGTGGAGACTATTGCTGCTGCCCTTGAAGGAAACTATCAAGAAGAGCATCTGTTTGAACTCAAAGTCGCTGTCGAGATGTTCGATGTTTACTCGGCAAAGATCCAAGAGTGCGAACTGGCTGGGCAGTCAGTGCTCCAGGAGCTGGCTGGAGATGACTGCATAGAACCCAAGCGACAAGCGAGCGACTGGCGAATCACGGGAAATGGCTTCTCGTTTAATCCTCAAGAACTGATCAAATCAGTCGCAGGCCACGACCTGTTGGCTCTTCCTGGTCTTGGCCCTGCAACGGTGATCACCTTGATCAGTGAATGTGGACTCGACATGACACGCTGGCCAAGCGCTAAGCATTTCGTCTCCTGGCTTGGGTTGAGCCCACAAAACAAGATATCCGGAGGGCGTGTGCTGTCCTCACGCACAAGACAGGGAACAACAAGGGCCGGTAGTGCCTTTTGGATGGCAGCAGTTCCTCTTAGTAGAACAAGCACAGCGCTGGGTGCATTTCAGCGACGGTTGTCTGCACGTGTTGGCAAAAGCAAGGCTTTGATTGCCACTGCCCGAAAGCTGGCCATTCTTTACTACAAGACCATTAGATATGGCATGGAATTTGAAGAACACGGAGATTTGGCTTACCAGCAGGCATCTCGCGAACGTCAAATCCATGGTCTGGAAAAACGTGCAAGAGCACTGGGTTACCAACTGGTTGCTACCGGCTGATAGGCGGAGATCCTTGATGGCCGTGGGTGTTTCTTAGGAAG
>Ga0194123_10005754_pt1 | contig 13113 bp, 20 predicted proteins | sample TA2MahsurfametaG_5_FD_155479 | JGI IMG/M metagenome (GOLD analysis project Ga0194123, IMG submission 155479) | Freshwater microbial communities from Lake Tanganyika, Tanzania - TA2015023 Mahale A surface | ecosystem: Environmental > Aquatic > Freshwater > Lake | place: Tanzania: Lake Tanganyika... | reverse complement strand
TTCAGTTTATATGGTAAGTAGTAGTGGTACTGCATACACAATTACTCTTGGTAACAGTGGGGTATTTACCGGACAAACTGTTACTTTTATTGCAACTGCTATTTCTGGAACTATTACTATCGTTGGCGTAACTTCTGTTGCTTTAACAGCAACAAACAGTGCAGCATCATTCATATATGATGGCACAAGTTGGTATAATACTTCAAAGAATTTCTAAAATAATTTTTTAGTGTAAAAAAATAAATTTTATTTATTTACTAATATTTCACACATAATTTTCTTACTGGTGTGCTATCAACAACTATTTTCGAACCATTCGAAGATTCATAAGTTCCCTCAACAAATAACCCAGTTGTATATACTGCAGGAACCACAAATGTTATATATGCTAACACCTTCTTAAGATTTTCTTTTTTAACAACCGCATAATTAGATGTTTCAATAACTAATCCTGTGGTTAATGAAATATTGCCACCTTCAGTTATATACAATATATACTCTACTCCATTCTTATCAGTTGCTGGAACTGATTTCACAAAAGAAACACCTGGTGTTGGATTTAAGGATTCAAATTTAGTAGATGTAGTTAAACTTGAATCATACGTCAATTGTAAACATTGCACCATTTATAATATACACAATATTTTTTTACTAAAAGAGAAAAAAATAATTATTTTTCATTTTTACATATTCCCAATTCATCACATCCCTTTTCCTCCACATAATCCCCAATCTTCCCCAATAATTCCGGAACCGTATTATTCACCGCAGAAAAACATATATCCTTCGCATCCGCAGGCAAAATATTACATATATTGTCCAATTCACTCTGAGCAATTTCTATCAAATGTTCATTATGAAATAATTTATCATCCAATTCTTTAGTTAAAAATTGACAAGCAGCACATTCTAAATTATTTGAACGCACACTTAAAACAGGTTTCACAACAGCAGAAACAAATTTAGTTTCCTTAGAAACAACTGGAATAGCAGATTCCACAAACGAACTCACGAAAAATAAGTTAAAAAGAATAACAATGGGAGTTACTTTCATTTTATAATATAAAATGAGAAATTTATTTTACGCATTACCACCAAAATCTTTATCAACGTGGGTTAACAATATTTTTGTATTTTCCAACATTATCTTCAAATCTGCCTTCTTATCTAAATCCCTAACACCCTTCATCTTATCACTAATACTACTCTTCAACTCTTTCACCTCTTGTTTATATGCATCTACATTATATCCTCTCTCGAAATCAACAACCATCCATCCTAATTTCTGGAATAAACTATCATACCATTTATGCAAACATTCATATGTCAAACTCGACCCAGAGTTTTTACCTTTCATAATAACTATAATATTTTTTTCTAAATTATTATTATGAATAAATTCATTTTTACTGATGCATTATTTTATGACGGATTTGCTTGGAATTACCTTAAATATGACAAAAATACTGATAAAATCGATTGTCACATCATTCTTAATGACAAAACCAGCTATAATGGATATATTTCTTACTTAAATATTGTCGACACAAATGTCATCCCAGAAATAGACGGAAATAATCTAACTCTTACATTTGATAATGGAAATTGCATTGTTAATTTGTCAATCATCAAAAGGAAAAAACTATTTTTTACGAAAAAATACGTAAAATCTAGGTTTGAATATATACCTAAAAATTTGGTATATTATGGTGAAATTAAACATAAAAAAAAATTACCAGTCATAAATAACCCAAAATGGGATATCATAGCTAATTTTCTTAATTCATCATAAAAAATTGATTTAAAAAATTATTATATACTATTAATAAAATGAATAATGACTTCTACTTGACTCATATCTTTAAAGAAAAAGAGATTCAGAAAATCGCAACCAAAAAAAACATTATTACAATCGAACCTTCACAAATATGCACTTATACACATACGCAAGTTTTTAAAGAATATTATGCTAAAATTGACAATGTAATAATTTTTGGTTTTACGATGATTACAACTGACAATCCTATTTCTACAAAAGGCAAAAAAGATGAAACAGAATATTTATTGAACACTGAAGAGGAAATGGAAAATTTTGTAATAAAAATGCAGAATTTTGCAATAAAAGTTTCTAATGATTATTACAAACTATATCAGAATTTTTATATAAATGATTATTCTCTTTTTCAAGATGAAATTTATCTAAAAATTAAACTTTTCTCAAACAAAAAATATAACCCAAAAATTAAAATAAATCTGAATAATTACCTTCTGCAAATTAATGAAGTTGATTTAATCAGTTTTGACTCATTAAGTGAACTTATGGAATCGAACGAAATATTAGACTTGAAAAAAGATTTTTTACATAGTTTATTATATTTCCTTAAAATTTGGTGAGAAATTTTCTATTATAAATTATGTCCAATCATTTTCTAAAAACCTGCAAAAAATGTCTACTTAATATTCACCCACTATTCCATACTTGTCCAATTTGTAAAACCGACAATCCATTCATTACAAATACTTGTCCAATTTGTTTAGACGACGTATCTGAAAAAGATATGCATATTTTATCTTGTCAACATTTTATGCACAAAAAATGTTATTTGAAATTACTAAAAGATGCAAATAAAAAATGTCCAGAATGTAAAAGAGAAATATATAATCAATATAAATGTTCCATTTGTTGCAATTACCTAAAACTAGATGAATCAGATTGTGATACATTTCGATCATTAAAATGTGGTTGTTTATTTCATTATGATTGTATAAAAAAACACAGAAAAATAAATTGCAATAATTGTTTTACAGAAATAAATCATAAAAATATGGAACCATTATCTTATATTTATTTTGAAAATGCATATAAAAGATGGATTGGAAAAATACAAAAATGCAAAGATGAAAATTGCAATCAACAAGGTAATCCAATTAGATATGGATACTGCATTTTTCATAAAAAAGAAAAAATACCTGAAACAATATTTATTAACGCTCTTACATTCTTCTCAAGATTTATTATTGAAAATGATGAAAATAAAAGAATAAATGAATTCTATAAAATTATTGATTTTTGCTCTAAAAACATAATAACAGAAGAAAATATCAATGAAATGTATCAAAAATACATTGAAATAAATTCTTAATAAAATATATGCATAAAATTAAAAATTTTATTCAAGCACACGAAATGTCAAAATGTTCTGGGTCTTATAGAAAAGGAGTGATAATTGATGAAAAGATATGCAGAATGTTTATAAATTTTACTACTTCTAAAATGGATAAACATAATGAAAATTACACTGAAATATATTACGCAGGTAGAGGTAAAAAAGATAAAGATAAATATTTTATTGAAAATACAATAAATAATAAAGAAAATATCAAAATGAAAAATAATAAAGATGATTTCCCAATTTATATAAAAAATAATAATGGATATTTTTATTTAGGTCAATTCAAAATAATAAAAATTATTGAAAAAAAACAATATAATCCCAATCTAAAAAAATACTTCAAAACAATCGGCTTCCAATGCTTAAAATTATAAATTATATTTCATTAATCCATTCCATATCCTTGTCCATTCCTAAAAAGAAATTCCATTTTTCTGCCTTATCATTTGTCATTTTACTTCCACCCCTTGTTTTACGAGTAAATTGTCTTATATTCAAATTTATTTTTTCCAATTTATCAATCAACTGACTGACAGATTGATAATTTGCATTTATATGATCTAATTTTGCTCGTATCTTGAGTATAAATTTATCCTTGTCAATATGGGGACGTAATTTACCCCAAAAATCGCATTTCTTAGATCCATCCATATAATGAAATCTATTCGAAAATTCGGTCAATATATCTGATAACTCATAACTTACATGTTTCTCTATCTCAAATATTTTGCGATTGTTAATAATATGCAGTAAATGCATCATATCATTATCGTCATCAACAAACCACAAAACCAAAGGGAACTTAAATTCTATATTCTGTTTTTCAATCAACAATAATCCGATAGCAGTGATTCGATGTTGTCCTTCTAGAATTTTCAATTCATCAGTATCCTTATTATACGCAACATGAATATTGTCATAAAATGGAATATTTTTTCCTTCCTTCAAATTTCTTGAATAAATCTCATATAACTCTTTCACATGATTATTATCAATTTCCCTGTTCAATTCCCATCTCTTATTATGTATCAATCTAACTGCATTTGCATCAGCAATAGAAAATATTCCTGCGTGTGAATTATTCGGATATGGAATAATATTGGATAAACTTGTTGATAACTTATCAATGTTCAATGGTTCTGGAATAATTTCTTCAGTTTCTTCAGTTTCTTCAGATCTTTCTTCTATTTTGATTGGAACTGCTGATGTAATATACTTTGCTCCTTCTAAAATCTTATCTTTAGAATAGTTAAAAATTTTTGATGAAAGTTTCATTTTTATATACATTTGATCATCAAATAAAAAAATCAATTTTTTTACAAAAAAATGATTTAAAAAAAATCTAAATATTCCTTATAAAATGTCATCTCAATCAATTACAACACCTCTAAGTAATGGAGCAGTTCAAATTTCTTTACTAACGTTTAATCCACAAGGTTATTGTATACAATCAATAATTGACACTACAGTTGATGGAATTTTAGTTGATAAAAGAGTATCATACAATTCATATAATTCGAATTATACTGTAGAAACATCTAATTGGACAGATGTTAATTATTTGAATAATACGAATATACAAGGAACAACAATTTCAATTCTTAATTAATTTTATAATTTTTTTCAAAGATAAATTTTTTCTAATATATTTTTGTTCAACATCAATTTTTATATTATCCATATATTTTTTATACATTTCTTCTAATTCTATTTTCTTATCAAATTTCTGCACCATTATTTCTTCAGAATTATAATCTATTTTATCCAATATATTATTTTTCACTTCAACTTTTTTATTTATTTTCGATAATACAGCTAATACTTTAAATTTATGTGGTAATATTTTATTATCTACCTCATTATCAAGTTTTTCCTTATTTTCAATTATACATTTTATTATCATATCATTAAATGTTCTTGTCCAATATTTATATAAATAAACTTCTCCTCTAAAAACTTTTATATCTTCCTTGGTAATATCTATATCATCTTCAATAATTTTCATATCTTTGCATACTTTTACCATAACTTTTCCCTTTCTTTTATGAAATCCCATTTCCTTATTAGAAATTCCATCATTCACTACAATAATCCAATCGAAATAGTATTTATCATATTGAAAATCTCTTAAAAAACCTTGAATTCGTCCATAATTTCTTGATCGTAATTTTAAATTCAAAAATTCATTTGTTTCTATAAAAAGTAAATAATCTTGTGTAAAATTTACACAATTGAATTTTACATATTTTTTATATATATTCAAAAATTCTTTTATCACATATATTTCCTTTTCTTCACACATAAAATAAAACATCCTTATTCCCAATTTTATATAATATTCCATAAATACATTTATATACGGTAATTCTCCAATATTTATCTTACTCAAAATCCCCACTGAAAAATCCATATATTATATAATATTTTATCCTCTCAAAAATAATGTAATCAATGGTCCATCTCCAATCAATTCACTATTGTGTCCATGCACATTTTCGTCAAATTTCTCCCCTTCTCTTAACACATCATTCGAATAAAAATATTCTCCCTTGCCAAATATCCTATAACTTCCATCTCTCAATCCTATTTTCATATTACCACTCAAAATAAATACCCATTGTGGTGTTGTAGTTACATGAAATTCACTTCTAAATCCAACAGGACTATGTCTAAATTGATAACCTCCCGATGACATTAATGAAGTTAATTCTGATTGAGGTTTACCCTCTGTAAAAGGTATTTGTTCATCTCTAAAACGTGCGAAACCGTCAGAATCTGTAAAAAGAATTGTTTTGGTAATATTCATAACTAAAAAAATGATTTTTTATTCTTTTATTTTACTTACTATAAAATGAAAAATAAACCTAAATGTATACATAACATAATAAAATATTACTGTTATCCTTGTGGCGGAAAACAAGTTTGTCAACATAAAAGACGTAAATATCGTTGCATAGAATGTAAAGGTGTAAGCATATGCATACACAACAAAGATAAAATAAGATGTCGTTATTGTGGAAATAGTTATTGTGAACATGGAAAAATAAGGGGAAGATGTAGAGATTGTGGAGGCAAATATTTGTGTATCCATCAAAGGGAAAAATGCAGATGCAAAGAATGCGGAGGTAGTCAAATATGCATACATAATAAAGATAAATCTAAATGCAGAGAATGTAAAGGAAGTCAAATTTGTAAACATGATAAATACAAATATAATTGTAGAATTTGTAAAAATTCTTCTAATTATTGTGAACATAATTTGGATAAATTTGAATGCGAATTTTGTTCAAATTCTATAAATATTTAGTCCGAATAAAATATAAAAATGCCAAGATTATATCTCTTTCGCATTACCAAATTAAATGTTGGAATAGGTCGCAGAGTTGCAATTATAACTAAGGAAGATAAAGATCCAGAATTATCCAAAATAAATCAAGGAACTATTACTAATTATTTTGATGCTCAAAAACTTCCAAGTGATGGAGTTGATTATAAAGGTTCAATCGAAGTTTCTTTAGATACTTATAACAAAATAATCGAAAAAATTGAGAAAACTGGAAAAAATCCAATTTTAAAATTAATTAATGAAGGGTCGAAATTTAATTTATCCATAAATGGAGAAAGTATGTTCATCGCAGGAGTTTATTCTCAGAATCGAAATTTTATTGAATATCCTTTTGTTTTTATAAAATAAAAATATTTAGATAAATTATATGAATACAATTAGCTCCTATCTTGTCGAATTTATCGGCACTTTTATTTTTATGTATGTTATCATTACTACTGGTTCAGCAATTCCTATCGGTGTTACTTTAGCAGCTATGATTTACTTTGGTGGAAAAATTTCCGGTGGTGCATTCAATCCTGCTGTTACATTAATGCTTTTCCTTAACAAAAAAATTAATGTTGCCTCATTTATAATATATTTAGTTGTCCAATTTTTAGCTGGGTTCTTAGCTTATGGTGCTTATTTAACTTTTAAAAATACTTAACATACTAAAATATGTTGTCCTTTGACTACTTTGCGGTTGAATCTATTAACTCTGGCGAATATCATATATTCTTTATATTGATTCTTTCTGATAATTTTATCAACTATTTTTTCTTTAATTGAATCCATATTCAAAAAATTCCTACTCGTTTTTTCCATCATCTTTATTGATTCAATTTCTATCTCCTCATTTTTGACAATTTCATAGTAAATATTCTTTTTCTTATATTCCAATCCCTTACTCGCGCAAAAATCAATTAAACTCATATCCTCAGTAACTTCAAATATTACATCTGTTATCACTTCTGAAGTAACCTCACTCTTATCCTCCAATAATGTTACCTCAATTTTACTGTTTATTTCCTCTATATCAGTATTTTCAGTTACCACCCATATTGCTCTACACATAGGACAACTTCTATGACCAGATGTTAACCATAAATCCATACAACTTTTATGTAACCAATTTTTACAAGTTGTTATACATTGGATAGCTTCTTCTGTTTCTGTTATTTCTTCAAAACAAATTGGACAATCTTTACCGCCGGCAGAATGTTTCGTAGATTTTTCTACTCTATTTTTCAATCGTTCTTTAAATGCTTCAACCCATAATCCATAATTTGTTTCATTCCAATTAGAAAAATTATATTGAATTTTTGATGCAATATCTGTCTTCTGAGCTACTCTAGCAACTAAAAATAATAAATGTTTACAAAAAGTTCCTCTAGTTTTGTGATCTGGACAAGAACAATAAAAATGTTCTGGATTTAAACGTTGATCATATATATTTTTACTTTGTCCTTTAATTTTGAAAACCCATTGATCTTGAGATTGTTGTTCAACTGACAAAAGGTAAATTCTTTCTGTTAATGATTTATGCAATCTAAACATTTATGTATTCTAATATAGTGATTTTTTTAATCATTTTTTTACTATATAAAAACAAGTAAACAAAATAAAATATGAACTCGCCTTATATTTATTATGAAGAAACTTCAAGTATCACACTCTATGAAACAGTTGATGAAAATATAATTACAGAATATTTACCAAAAATAAAAAATCTTTCACTTAGCCACAATTTCAACGCATTCATTGATTTTTCTAAATTTGATAATATTGAAAGATTGTTTATTTATAATGGAAGTTATAACCAATCATTAGATAATTTACCTAAAAATTTAGAAGAATTATATATCAGAAATGAAAAAAGTATGTCCATAGATAATTTACCCAGCAATCTGAAAGGTTTATATATAAGAGGTAATTTACCCATGTTAGATTTCCTACCACAATCATTAGAAAAACTTTCACTGAATTGTAGTATGGAAAGCAGAAAATACACTAAAAATATTTTTAATAATTTACCAAAAATTAAACAAATGCTAATTTTTATGTATTATGGTGAACCTTTTATTGAAATTCTACCTGACTCAATTGAAGAATTATATATTGATTTATATAAATATCCCATAACAAAATTACCCAAAAATTTAAAATATTTTTCATTTAAATCTTTGTTCAGTTATTATCATTATGATTTACCCAAAGGAAATTATATAATAGACGATTCTTATAACGGGAGCAAAATATGTAAATATAGTTTCTTTATTTTATAAAAAAAAAATTGATAAAGAAATATGCATATTTTATCAAGTAAAATGCAGACAAAGACATTAACAAAAGAATTTATACCCACATATATAAATTCAACTATAGTTTTTACATTATCAATACATTCAAAACTTGATATAGATGCGATTATTTCATTATTTCCGAAAGAAATAACAATCAAAAATATGATTAAAATATCAAAAAAAAATATATCTAACTATATTCTAGCTATTCTTATTCCAATGGGAACAAAAGTTGATGAAATAGAATCCTCATTACCTCCTTATGTCGAAATTAAAAAAATGTCTATAATCGCCCATTACAATAATAATGGAAAAATTGTTGATATGAAAATTATGTAAAATAAAAAATTTACTGTTATTTTTTACAATCAACTTTTTTATAAATAATATTGTTTTACTATCGCGTTTAAATTTTAAATTTTTTTTCTCATTAAAGACTAATGAAGACAGAATCAGAACTGATTTATATTCCAAAAATTGAACCAATTTACCTATGTGATTGCGGAAATACTTTTTGTAGTAATATTTTTCTGATGACGTTTCCATTGAAAGTAAAATGTCCCAAATGTAAGAAATATATAAATGTTTACAAATAAAATTTTATAGTTTCCGAATAGCTTAAAAAATTGAATATTATAAAATATAATGGAATTACCTATTGAAATTTGGCAAAAAATTCTTGAAAATACAACAGATAAAAATACTTGTCAAAATCTTTATAACTCATTTGCCCAAAATACTAGAGATGAATTAAAAAATATTTTTTCTGAAAAAATTATGCAATTTGAACAATATGTAGGAATATTGACTACAAAAAGTGTTTTTATTTACAATGATGAAAAAATTTCTGAATTAGATGGAGATTATATCAATATAAAATTTAGACCCAAAACAAACGAAATAATTATTCTAAAAAGGGACGGAAAAATTATTTTATATAATTATTTAACAAAAAATATAGTATCTACTGCAGAACTTCCAATATTGGAGAATTATCATATTGTTAGAACGAATATGGATATAACTTTAGATGGTAATACCTTGATTATATGCAGACTAAGTTATGAATTTAGTTTATATGTATATGAAATAACTCAAAATGGGATAAATTTTGTAAAAAGAATTGAAAATAATTTTTATTTTGACATTTTTGGATATCCCAAAATAATTATAAATCCAACTAAATCAGAAATAGCAATTTTAATTTACGGACATTATAATTGGGGAGATATTTGTTTTTTATTGAATATATTTGATTATAAAACAAACGAACTTAAATATTCAACTGATAAAAAAATAAATCTAATCAAATATAGCGAAAATGGAAATTTATACATTGGAATTAGTAAAAAAGGAATCTATAAAATTGAAAATAATAATTTAATAAAAATAATAAAAATTAAACATTTTATATTTGATTTTGCTGTAAATATAAATAATATCTATTTTTCAATTAGTAATACTGATCGATATGGTTCTGAAATATATAGTTATGATATAAATTCTAAAAAAAATGGAATAATACATTTTCAACAATCTACAAGTATATATAATCTTAAATTAAAAAATAATAAATTATGGTTACAAAAAATGAATGGCATATATACAATCAACATTGAATCATTGGTAAATTATGAATGTATTTGTAATGATGAAAAATACTTAGATTTAGAAGATATTATTGATTATGATTTATAATTATACTAATTTTTTTTATTTTTATATTTATATGTCTAATTATTTTATTGTTGTTCCTGTAGGATATCATTGTGCGACTACATATGTAACTCAAAATTTAAAAATAAAAAAAGAAACAGGCTTATTTGAATGGTTAATAAGTCAAAAATTAGATTATATATCAGATTTAATTATAAAAATAAATAAAAGTATAAATTCAGTTAATATAACTCAAAGAATATTTGATATCACTATTAATGAAACAATCACAACTAGTCATTATAAAGCAAACGACTATAAAGAAATTTTTAATAGAAGAGCAAAACGTTTTTTAAATTTAATTAGAAATAATAATAATTTAATTTTTTTAAGAATTAATCCTTTGGGACAAAAAACCACTGAAAACGAAATAAATAGATTTTTAAATGTTATTAAATCAATTAACCCAAGTGTAAATCCGAAATTCTTATTAGTTGAAATAGTTGATAAAGTTAAAAATTTTAAAGAATTAAACTATGGTCTGATTCCAAGCTTATGTTTACACAGATATTTATTATCAAAAAAATGTCCTGATGAATACTTAGGAACAAATATGGATGCTTGCAATTATATTGGTCAATTATTAAAAGACCTAGGATATAATAATCCAGAAATGTATCACATTGAATTTACTGAACATAATTAAAAAAAATGATTTTTATTTCATTTATTACTCTAAAAATAAATGAAATATTCAGAACTTGAAGATGAAATTATTATTGATGATGAATTTAATGAAAAATTAACAAATATTGAAATAGTTATCTTAGAAAAATATAAAAAAGTAACATTTGGGAAAAAATTTAATCAATCTATTGATTCTTTACAGGAATTGAATATAACTCACATTATATTTGGTAATGAATTCAACCAAAATATTGATTATCTTCCCAATACTATAATAGAAATAACATTTGGGAAAAAATTTAACCAAAATGTAGACTATTTACCTGATTCTACAAAAATGCTATTTTTTGGAAAATACTTTAACAAAAAAATAGACCATTTACCAGAAAACTTAATTGTTCTTACCTTAGGATACAAATTTGATCAAAATATTGATTATCTACCCAATAGTCTTAACATACTTAAATTAGGTTCATATTTCAATAAAAAAATTGATAATCTACCCCCAAATTTAATTGAATTAATTACTGGTCACACTTTTAACCAAAAAATTGACCATCTACCCAATTATCTTAAAATTCTTAAAATGGGATTTAGTTTCAATCAAACTATCGATTATTTACCCAGAAATTTAAATATACTTGAACTTAGTTACTGTTTTAATAAAAAAATTGACTTCTTACCAAATAAATTAATTAAACTTGTTATTGATGGAGGATTTAACCAGACTATTTATTCATTACCTGATTCAATTGAAGAGATTATTTTTTTAGGTGATTTTAACAAATTTATTTACAAATATCCCAAAAATCTTAAAAAAATTACTTTGAAATATTTTTTTAACCATAATATAGATAATTTACCTTTCGGATTAGAAAAATTAGTTTTAGGTCCTCATTTTGATCAACAAATCAATAACTTACCTCTGTCAATCAAAGAATTATACCTTGATTACTCCTTCAACCAACCAATCGATTATTTACCCATTGGAATGAAAAAAATTGTTTTTAGTGATTTATTTAATCAATATATTGATAATTTACCTGATTCTATTGAAGAAATAACTCTAGGAAATTCATTTGATAAAGAAATTACAAAAATCCCAAAAAATTTAAAAAAAATTATTTTTATAGACAATCCTCGCTTTTATTATATACCAAATATTGATATAGTATATGAAACCGAAGAAAATGATTATAAACCTTTTTTATACCATATCTGATCACCACATCTTCCATATGGACAAAACTTTTCACCACTTCTTACAAACCATTCCTCTATACTCTCCCTTCTATAACTCGTATAACATTCACCACATATTACTATATCACTTCCCTCCAATTCTTCATGTGATATCGCACATATTTCATCCCCCTTAGGTAATACTTTATTCCTATACATTTCCTCACTAATTATCCTATATTTTATATCAATATTGTCACCAGTTATTTCCCTTCTCAATCCAATATAATTCAAACCAGATATTCCCGATTGAATAACTAACAAATTATAATTTATCGTCGTTAATGTCAACTTTCCCTCTATTTTCTTATCAAATTCAATAATAATATTATTATATAAAAATGTCTCATAATAAAATTTTTCCATAATAAATCCATTTCCAATAAAAGTTAAATCATTCTTTGTTAAAACCGTCAAAATACTATTATTCCCATAAATCGTTATCAAATTAAAATCAACAGCTCTATCAAACTGAAATTTCAATAATTTTATAAAATTCTCTCTACTCAACAATCCATATCCATAATTTATATATATTCTATTACCTCTCAGTTCCATCTCATATCTCTCATAATGTTTCATCAATATATCATGCCGCATTTCCATGCAATTTAACCTTAAATCATTATCCAATAAACCCTCCACCAAATATCCATTCAAATTCAAATTTTCCATATTAACTCCATTTACTCTAAAATATACTGCATGATACATCAATCCTATCAAT
>Ga0194123_10005752_pt1 | contig 13117 bp, 13 predicted proteins | sample TA2MahsurfametaG_5_FD_155479 | JGI IMG/M metagenome (GOLD analysis project Ga0194123, IMG submission 155479) | Freshwater microbial communities from Lake Tanganyika, Tanzania - TA2015023 Mahale A surface | ecosystem: Environmental > Aquatic > Freshwater > Lake | place: Tanzania: Lake Tanganyika... | reverse complement strand
GGTAATTTCGAACCCCGGCTCTCCGCTAGCGCCAGACTTGCACGAGTCTTAGTCTGTCAACTATATTCGCACTGTGAGACCGAGCTAAGTCAAAAATGCGGCATTGTACGCCAGGGATCTATGCTTTGCCACTAATCGCCCCTATCTGCCCTTAGGTGTCCCTAACAACTGCTAAGGAAGCCGTAACCACCGCAAAAGTGGCTGAGCAGCTAGGCGTTTCGCAGCCGAGAGTGTTCCAGCTCAAAGCTGAAGGTCGCTTTGACGGAGCATGGACCAAGCGCAAGGGGGTGTTGCTTTGGGACCTTGAGCTTGCGCAGAAGTGCTATGACAGCGGCTTTAACCAGCGGCTGAAGGAGGAGAGCCCTACCAGGAAGAAGACAAAAGACCTTGAGATCCCAAACTTCAATGAGAGCAGGGCCAAGTCAGAGCATTTCAGGTCTGAGCTGGCCCGCTTGGATCTTGAGACCAAGGAGGAGCAACTGGTTGAGGCTGCTCGTGTTGAGCTTGAGGCTTTCAGTGCTGCTCGTGCTGTACGGGATGCTTTGGGTAATATTCCTGACCGGGTTAGCAATCAATTGGCTGCTGAGACCGATCCAGTCGCTATCCACCAACTGTTAACGAAGGAGATCCGCCGTGCGCTGGAGACTTTGACAGATGCGTGATGGTGCCGCGATTTACCGTAAGGCGTTTGTAGAGGGGTTGAAGCCTGACCCTGACTTGACGGTGAGCGAATGGTCTGACGCTTACAGGATGCTGAGCAATAAGGCGAGTGCGGAGCCAGGGCCATGGCGCACCGACCGGACACCGTATCTGAAGGAGATTATGGATGCGATGTCTGCCAACTCACCTGTGCAGCGGGTGGTGTTCATGGCGGGTGCGCAGCTTGGCAAGACCGAGGCGATCAACAACATTGTGGGGTACATGATTGCTCATGCACCAGGGCCAGCATTATTTGTGCAGCCGACGATTGAGATGGCAAAGCGCCTAAGCAAGCAGCGGCTGGATTCATTGATTTATGAAACGCCTGCCTTGGCTGGGCTGGTGGCACCACCAAGGAGCAGGGACGGGGATAACACGATGTTTAGCAAGTCCTACCCAGGCGGAATCTTGCTGTTGACGGGTGCCAATTCTGCAACTGGCCTACGGTCTGCACCTTGTCGGTGGGTGCTGCTGGATGAGGTGGATGCGTTTCCGAGTGATGTTGATGGTGAGGGAGATCCGTGCGCGTTGGCTGAGCGGAGGGCGTCAACGTTTTCAAGGCGAAAGATCATTTTGACTTCGACGCCAACGATCAAGGACATGAGCCGGATCGAGACGGAGTATGAAGCGTCGGATCAACGGCGATATTTTGTGCCGTGTCCGCATTGCGGGCATATGCAGTGGTTGCAGTGGAAGAATTTGCAGTGGCGTGAGGGCGATCCGCGCACTGCCGCTTATGTGTGCGAGGAGTGTGGAGCGCATATCCCAGAGCACTTCAAAAGCGAGATGCTGCGCAAGGGTGAGTGGCGAGCGCAGGCGGTGAGTCAAGACCACCGAACAATTGGTTTCCACCTGTCGTCGCTGTATTCACCTGTGGGTTGGAAGAGCTGGGAGCAGATTGTGACTGAGTTTTTACGTGCGAAGAACGATGCGCCTCTGCTGAAGACTTGGGTGAATACGGTGCTGGGCGAGACTTGGGAGGAGGAGATTGGAGCAAAGCTTGGGGCGGAGAGCTTGGCTGAGCGTGCGGAGTTCTATACCGCTGGGGAAGTACCAGATGGTGCGAGCATCCTCACGGCTGGGGTAGACGTGCAGGACAACCGGGTGGCTGTAGGTCTGTACGCATGGGGCACGGGGGAGGAGTGCTGGCTGGTGGGTCACACCGAGATTTATGGCGATCCAGCCGGTCAGAAGTTGTGGGAACAAGTAGACGACCTCGTGCTTAGGGACTACCCACACGCGAATGGCGGTCGGGTAAAGGTGTCAGCGATAGGGGTGGACTCCGGCGGGCACTTCACAAGTGAGGTGTATGCGTATGCGAGGAGCCGTAGAGGGAAAGCTGTGTTTGCGTTGAAGGGGTCATCAATCAGGAACAAGCCGCCGATTGGAAAGCCTTCTAAGGTTGATATTAACTACAAGGGCCAAGTTCTCAAAAATTCAGCGGAGGTGTTCCCTGTAGGCACCGACACGATCAAGTCAACGCTGTTTGGACGGTTGAAGCACAACGAGCCAGGGGCAGGCTTCATCCACTTTTACGCGGAAGCTGGCCAGGAGTATTTCAGGCAGTTGACGGCTGAGCGGCAGGTGGTGCGGTATGTGAAGGGCTTTGCGGTGCGGGAGTGGAAAAAGAAAGCAGGTGATCGAAACGAAGCGCTGGACGTATTTTGCTACAGCTATGCAGCCCTGCACTTTTTATACATGCGGTTCAACCGCAACACTATTTTTGAGCAGTTTGAAAAAACGCGGCAAAGCGCAAAGCAAAACCCGGTTGAGAAGCCAGTACAATCAGGCTATCGGCCTCCGCAGCGTAGACTGCAAAGGCAGGCTCAATCCTTTGTGACAAGCTGGTGAGCATCCTCGTCCCAGACTTAATTTACGCAGGCGACACTCTTGTGTTCGACGTGCCTGATTTCAAGGATGCGATTGGCAACAGCATCTCCAGCGGCACCTACACCCTGACGTGGTACGCGAGGTTTAACCACACGCACGAAGGCGCGACTGTTGTCGGGACAGCCCAAAGCGGCGGGTGGCGAGTCACTGTTGCTGCTGCAACTACTGCCAATTTCGATGCAGGGCTATGGACTTGGCAGGCAATCGCCACCAGTGGCGCGTTGACCCATACGGCTGGGCGAGGTCAATACACGGTCAAGTCAACAGCGGCATATACGGGGCAGCCTGCTGCCTATGACGACAGATCTCGTGCCGAGATCGACCTTTCGCATGTGGAAGCCGCTATCCGCACGTTGGCGGAGGGCGGGATGGTGCAGGAATACAGCATTGGCAGCCGCAACTTGAAGCGGTTCAGGATGGCAGAGCTGTTGCAGCTTAGGGATGAGCTTAAGAATGAGATTGCCATGGAACGCAAGCGAGAGAAAATACGCCAAGGCCTTGGCAACCCCGGCCTAGCAAAAGTGAGGTTTACCTAATGGCTATTTTTGGCATTGGCCGCAAACGCAGGCTGGAGCGTGAACTTGAGGATGCCAGGCAGAAAAATGCGTACCTGAAGCGGGCGTATGCGGCTGCGCAAAACAATCGCCTCACTTCTGACTGGATCAGTCAAGCCACCTCAGCAGATAGCGAGATTAGGGGCAGCCTCAGGACGTTGCGCAACAGAGCGCGGCAACTGGTGCGCGACTCTGATTTTGCGAAAGCAGCGCTTCGTGCAGTCAGGAACAACGTTGTCGGTACTGGCATCAAACTGCAAGCACAGGTGCGGATGCAGCGTGGCGGTCGGCTGTCAGAAGAGATCAATAAAAGGATTGAGGAGGAGTTCAAGGCATGGTCTGCTGCCAAAAGCTGCAACACTGCTGGCAGGTTGACGTGGCAAGACATTCAGCGGTTGTCGATCACATCAATGCTGGAGTCGGGCGAGGTGTTTATTCGTTTTGTCAAGCAGCCGTTTGGTAACAGCAAGGTGCCCTTGGCGTTGGAGGTCATCGAGTCAGACCTGCTTGATGACGACTACAGCGGGATTGCTGAGAATGGGAACCAGATTCGTATGGGTGTTGAGGTCAATGAGTGGGGCCGCCCTGTCGCTTATCACTTCTGGGATTACCACCCTGGCGACTACCAATTCAGCTATGCGCAGGTAGCGGCAAAACGTCGGGTGCGAATCCCGGCAGAAGACGTGTTGCACCTGTATTCAATCGAGCGTCCGGGCCAGACGAGGGGGGTGACTGCCTTTGCGTCAGCAATTATGCGACTGCGCAACCTCAGCGGATATGAGGAGGCTGAGATTGTGGCTGCTCGTGCCAGCAGCGCAATGATGGCATTTGTCAAGACACCAGATCAAGAGCTGTTTGAGGACGGCACTTTTCAAGAAGATTCGGTCTTGGACTTCTCGCCAGGAAGCATCAGGAGGCTGGCGCCAGGCGAGGAGATGCAATTCTTTACACCAAGCCGTCCCGACGATGCTTTTACGCCATTCGTTCAGCAAATGTTGCGGGCTGTGGCGTCTGGTGTTGGTTGCTCCTATACGCAGGTATCAAGCGACTTCTCTCAGAGCAATTACAGTTCCTCACGTCTTGAGTTGCTTGAGACGCGGGCGCATTACAAGACTTTGCAGCAGTACATGATTACTGCCTTGTGCCGTGAGGTGTACGAAAAATGGCTTGAGATGGCCGTGATGGCAGGCGTATTGGACTTGCCTGGCTACGACACCAACCCCGCTAGATACACGGACAGCAACTGGATGGCCCCGGCCTCTCAGTTTGTTGACCCGCAAAAAGAAGCATCCGCATACAAGGATTTGGTCCGCAGCGGGATCATGACCCTTTCGCAAGTAATCGCTTTGCACGGCGGTGATTTTGAGGATCAGATGCGTCAACGACAGCATGAGCTGGCGACTGCCGACGAGTTGGGCATTGTGCTTGACACCGACCCATCACAGGTATCAAGCAATGGGGTGTCCCAATCGGTGCCAGTACCCCCGACCGAGCATCCCGCAGATCACGAGGAGGATGAGGACTAATGGCAAAGGTAGGCGGCACCAAGATTAATCTCACGCCGACTGAGGGCATGAGAGCTGAGGCGAGGCGCTACAAAGCGTGGAAAGCAGACGGCAAACCCGGCGGCACCAACGTTGCGGCCAACCGTGCAAACCAAATCTTGTCTGGCGGTGAGTTGTCGCCTGACGTTGTAATCCAGATGAACGCATGGTTCGCTCGCCATGAAGTAGACAAAAAAGGCAAAGGCTTTAGCCCCGGTGACGATTACCCCTCTCCTGGTCGGGTAGCATGGGCGGCATGGGGGGGCGACCCCGGACAAACATGGAGTGCTATGAAATCAACTGCCATTAAAAACGCAGAAGACCGCGCCATTGAGGGGCTCGAGGAGGGCAATGCGGTGGAGGAGCCCTATCGAGCTGAACCCGGCAGCTTGAGCGTCGGTGATTTTGTGGAATGGGACAGCAGCGGCGGTATGGCTCGCGGGAAGATCACTCGCATCATCCGCGAGGGATCGCTTGATGTACCTGACTCCTCATTCACCATCAACGCAACAGAGGACAACCCTGCTGCCTTGATTCGGGTGTACCGCGAGGAGAATGGCAGCTACAAGGAGACTGACCGAATCGTCGGGCACAGGTTTTCAACGCTCACCAAGATCCCAGCACTGCGTTTCCATGAAGGCAAGCTACTGAGCAGGGCGATCTCTACGGAGTTTGCTGAGGCAGATGATCGCCGCATCACGTTCTCTTTTGCAAGTGAAACACCCGTAGAGCGTTATTACGGGATGGAGGTGCTGAGCATGGACGAGGGGTGCATGGATATGTCACGCCTCAACAATGGCGCTCCTCTGCTCTACAACCATGACGCAGACCGTATTATCGGCGTTGTTGAAAGGGCTTACATCAAAAAGAAGCGTGCCTATGCCCAGGTCAAACTGGCCAACAACGAGCTAGGCCGTGAAATGCAAGAGCTGATTAAAGACGGGATTATCCGCAACGTCAGCTTTGGCTACAAGATCAATGAGATGGAAGAGGATAGGACCACCACCCCAGTGACCTATCGTGCTACCAGTTATCAACCCTTCGAACTGTCGCTTGTAACTACGCCCGCAGACAGCTCAGTCGGCATAGGCCGTGCCTTCTATCATAATGAAGACACACACGCGGCTTCAGCCGTCCAATCACCACCCAACAACGGAGTCCCAACCGTGGATCAACCTGTCAACCTTGATGTTATCCGCGCTGAAGCTGGTCAAGCCAAGGCGAAGGAATTTGCTGAAATGATTGCCCTTGGGCAACGCACCGGACACTCTGAGCTTGCTCAGGAGTTCATTTCCAACTCTCGCGGCCTTGACGAACTGCGCTCAGCTCTGCTTGAGAAGATGGGCGTCAAAGAAAAGCCTGTCAATCCGAAGGACGCTGAGATCGGTCTTACTACCGCTGAGCGCAAGCAGTTCTCCTTCCTGCGTGCCATTAATGCATTAGCTCACCCGAACAGTGTCGAGGCACAACGGGCGGCTGCCTTTGAAATGGAAGTTAGCCGTGCTGCACAGCAAAAGTCTGGCAAGGAAGCTCGTGGTTTCCTTGTGCCTGCTGATGTGCTCGGCTATGGCCGCCGCGATCTGACGGTTGGCTCTGCTTCTGCTGGTGGCGATTTGGTTGCCACGGAGCTGCTTAGCGAAAGCTTTATTGACTTGCTCCGCAAGGCACTTGTTTTGCAGACCGCTGGCGCAACCGTGCTGACTGGTCTTCAAGGCATGATCGCTCTGCCTCGGCAAAGCGGCGGCGCAACTGTGTTCCACGTTGCTGAGTCTGCTGCAATCACCGAATCAGCTTTGTCTGTGGATCAGGTGACGATGCAACCGCGCACCATCGGTGCATTGACTGACTATTCGAGGCGCCTGCTGCTTCAGTCCACCATCGACATTGAAAGCCTGGTCCGCCGTGACCTCGCCACTTCAATTGCGATTGAGGTTGAGAACCAAGCCATTAACGGCACTGGCACTGGCTCGCTGCCCCTGGGCTTCCTGAACACCACCGGCATCAACACCGAATCTGGCGTCACAACGTTCCTTGATTATGTGAACGCGGAAGCCTCTTTGAGCACTGATAACGCGCTGCTTGGCAGCTTGGGTTATCTGATGAACTCAGCTCTGCGTGGCACCCTGAAGACGACTGAGAAGTCTGTTTCTGGCACCAACGCAAACTTCATCTACGAGGCAGACAACACTATCAATGGCTACCCAGCCTATGTCTCAAACTCAATGCCAAGCAACACTGCTGTGTTTGCCAACTTCAGCGACATTCTGATTGGCTTCTACAGCGGCCTTGACATTATGGTTGACCCGTATACCGGCTCTGCTGCTGGAACTGTGCGTGTGATTGCCATGCAGGACTATGACGTAGCCATTCGTCATCCTGAGTCGATCTGCAAGATGTCCTGATAATTAAGGAGCAGCCAATGCGCATCCAAATGCTGCGAAGCACCATTGTTGACCTCAAGCAGGTCAGCGTTGGCGACATCGTAGAAACCAGTGAGCAAGCCTCTCGTTTGTTAATTGGTATTGGAAAAGCAATGGCAGCTCCTGTAATTCATCAAGTTGTGATTACGGACCAAAAGCCTGAACCCGCTAAACTCACCTCTAAACGGAGAAACTCCAATGATCCACAACCTCGGGACTAAAACGACCCTGGGCAGCTTGCTCCCAACCCTGTCACGCACGGCCAATGCCAATGGCACTGGCTTTGACTTGCAAGGCAGCAACGATGCCGAGGGCGATGCTGTCGTAATCCTCGATTGCGGCGCGGCAACTGCCGGTACAAACCCTACCTACAACGTCAAGCTGCAAGACTCGGCTGACAACTCGGCGTTTACCGACATTACTGGCGCGACCTTCACGGAAGTCACAAGCACTGCATCGCAGCAAAAGCTTAGCTTTAACACGAACGACGTTCGCCGTTACGTTCGGGCTGTAGCAACCATCGGTGGCACCAGCTCGCCTGCGTTCACTGCTTCCGTGACCCTGCTGTTCAGCAAGAAGTACGGCGTCTGATTCTGATGGCGATTTCAGATACTCTTGCATTTCTTAACACTGACGAATTTGGCGTTACTTGCCAAATTGGTGCTGGCGCAAGTTTTGTTGGGATTCTGGATTCGCCAATGGAGCAGCTAGCAGGCGGCATGGCGCTGACGCGGGAGTATTTGCTTTATGCAAAGACCTCTGATGTCAGCGCCACCGTCCGTGGCACCGCAATTACGGTTGACGGCGCTTCTTACACGGTCAGGCAAAACCTGCCAATAGACGACGGATTGTTTAGCGAGCTGTTGTTGAGCAAGGTGTAGCCATGGCTGACACGCGCCGCGAACTGATCCTCGCAAGGCTTAAGACCAACCTAGATGCGATTACTGGGGCAACGGTTTACAGAAGCCGCGTAGAGCCTCTGTCCCGTGGTGAAGCGCCTGCTGTAATCATTGAGCCAGTCTCCGATCAGCCTTTAGAGCAATTTTTCACGGTTTTGCAATGGAGCTTACGAGTAAGAGTCTCAGTCATTGTTCGCGCAGGCCTGCCTGATGATGTGTCTGACACCTACTCCCAGCAAGTTCATAACTTGATCATGCTCGACCCAACGGTCAACGGCTATGCAATTGACATCGATCCTGACCGCGTAGACTTTGCTTTGTTTGAGGCTGACGTTCCCCTTGGCATTATCAGCATGGACTTCTTGATAAGCTACCGCTCTGGTCGTACCGACCTAACAGCTGCCAGCTAAGCCATGCCTAAGCGAAAATCACAGCAGATACCAAACCCTGGCGTTGGCGGGTCATACCTGTATGATCCACTGGCCGGAACCCTTACACTGGTAGAAGAATCCGACCCTTCACTGAAGACACCTGACCATGGCAAAGACTTACCGCAAGAGGACACTTCTGGTCAAGATTGAGGCTAGCTACGGCACAGACGCAAGCCCTGTCGGCAGCGATGCTTGTCAGGTAAGAAATCTTGAAATTAGCCCTGTTGAATCTGAGGTCCTTAGTCGCGAACTGGTTCGCCCCTATCTGGGGGCGTCTCCGCAGCTTATTGCTAACACCAGGGTGCAGGTTACGTTTGAGGTTGAATTTGCTGGGTCAGGCACTGCGGGTACGGCGCCTCGGTATCGTTCGTTGCTGATGGCTTGCGGCTTCAGCGAAACGGTTTCCGCTGGCGTAAGCGTTACTTATGCCCCGGTCTCACAATCGTTCAGCTCTGCCACTATTTACTACTCAACCGATGGCATCCGGCATAAGATTACAGGCTGTCGGGGGACTTATAGCTTGAACCTTGAGGCAAATCAAATTCCTGTCATCAACTTTACGATGACCGGCCAATATGTTGCTCCAACAGACACAGCAGACCCCACCCCTGTATTCACGAACCAAGCAACGCCAAAAATCTTTAACGACACAAACACCCCCACGTTTGAACTTTTTAGCGAAACAAACTTAGCGTTGCAGACGATGACTCTTGACGTTGGGAATGAGATTGTATATCGGGAATTGGTAAATAGCAGCAAGGAAGTGACACTTGTTGACCGTAGCGGCTCAGGCAGCTTGGTGATTGAAATGCCAACGCTTGCCAGCCATGACTTCTTTGCTGATGCGGTGGCTGCTACCGCTGGCAACTTAGAATTTGTTCATGGCCTTGACGCTGGCAACATCATCACGTTTGCTTCTGCTGCAAACGCTGTAAGCTTAGGCAACCCCACCTACTCAGAATCTGATGGTGTGGTTATGCTTAACTTGCCGTACACCTTAGTGCCTAGCACTGCGGGTAACGACGAATTTACACTCGTTTACACCTAGACCATATGGCCTTTGTCCTAAAGAAAACCGCGACTTACAAGTGGCCGATCAAGGTAGAGATACCTGTTGACGGCGGCAAGTTTGAAACTCAAACGTTTGACGCGGTATTCAAAAAGATGAGCCGCAGCGCCTTTAACAAAACAATTGATGAAGGCGACGATGCCCTAATTGATGCCATTCTGCAAGGTTGGGATGGCATTAAGGATGAGGACGGCAAGGACATTCCTTTTACGGAGAAAGCTAAAAAAGAAATCTGCGACGATCATGCTGTTGTTAAGGCTTTGGTTTCGGCATACGCTGAAAGCATTGTTGGAGCACCAGCAAAAAACTAAAAGACGCCGCACTCTTTTGGTGCGGCGTCAAACAGGCTGGGGAGGATGAAACAGACGATGATCTGAAGGCGCTGGGCTTGATGCCTGACGCTATTGATGCGTTGCAGTCAAAAAAAGAATCTGAGACTTGTGAGGTGTGGGAAGAGAACTGGGACATCGTGATGATGTTCCTACGGCTTTGCACCCAATGGAACGTTGGCATGAACGGGGCTACTGGCCTCCACTACCCAAGCTTGGAATGGTTGTGTAAGCTGTATGCAGTAGCAGATCCTGTCGCCATGTTTGAAGGCGTACAGGTCATGGAGCTAGCAGCACTAGCAGAAATGAACCGGAAAAGCAAATGAGCATCGCCACCGAGATCCGGCTCCGCATCAAGGCCGAGGGTGAAGCTGTATTGAAAGGTCTTGGCGACGAGCTGAACAAGATTGCTGCAAACGCAACCGCTAGCTCACAGAAATTTAGTGTCTTAGCTGGTGAGTTAAGAAAAGTAGAGGCAACAACTGGCCGCAGCACAACGTTGCTGAAGCAATACTCCGCTTCTTGGCGAGAGCTTGCGGGAGCTGTTGATATTGCAAGCAAGGAGTTCAAAGAGGCTACCGCTGAGGCGGCTCGACTTGATGCGCAAATTGCCAAGGCTGAAGGCAGGCAAGGCAAGCAAGGAAGCCGCCTTAAGACTGGCGCTCAAGTGGCTGGCACTGCTGTAGCGGCTGGCATCTTTGGCGGCCCTGAGGCTGCTATTGGAGCTGTCGCTGGAGGCATTGCAGGAGGCTTACCAGGGGCGCAGGTTGGCGCAGCCGCTGGCGCGACCGTATCGCAATTACGTCAAGCTCTAGCGGCAACCGCTGCGTATGAAGCGGAAATCAAAAAGCTTGAAATCGCCTTGAAAGGCGTTACAGCAAATCAAACTGAATATAATGATGCGCTGAAATTTATTAAAACGTCTACCGATAACTATGCGGTTACGCAAGACATCCTTACAAGGCAATTTACGAAGCTCCAAGCCTCAGTGCAAGGGTCAGGTGGAAGCCTGCAAGACGCAAAGGTTGTCTTTGATGGCATTGTTTCTGCTGTTCGCGCCACTGGCGGCTCGTTGCAGGATGTTGATTCTGCACTTACGGCAACAGCACAGGTTTTTAGTAAAGGTAAGGTTTCGGCTGAAGAGCTAAGGCAGCAGATTGGCGAGCGACTGCCCGGCGCGTTCACCTTGTTTGCGAAGTCAATGGATATGACGCCGCAAGAACTTGATAAGGCACTTGAGGACGGCAAGGTTAGCTTGCAAGACTTTATGGTGTTTGCAAAAGATTTGTTTGATAGGTATGGAGAAAACGCAAAGACTATCGCTGATAGCCCAGCTGCTGCTGGGGACCGCTTACAGATTGCGCTGAGCAACTTAAGCAAAAGCATAGGCGTATTGTTGCAGCCAATTGGGGCAGCTTTTCAGGATACATTTACGTCTATTGCAGAAAATATTACCCGCGCTACTAACGCTTTGAACAAATTTTTTGGTATTAGCGGCGAGGCATTATTAGAGAAAAACACACTACTAATACAAGCGCAAACCAAGGTCATACAACTAAACAGAGCCGAGCTTGCAAGAATACGAGAGCGCCAAGGGCCAATTACAGTACAAAGGGAAAGTAGAGGGAGTACGGACATTGCGGCAGGCCTCGATTCGATTCGCATAAGAACGCTTCAAACCAACATAGACAATGCAGAGAAACAAATTGATAAGCTGCGAGCGCAAATAAATGATTCTCAGCGAAATCTCCTTGTTCAGCCAAGCGCAGACGGCAAAGGCCTGCCTGGCATTGACCGTGGCGCAGGCCCAAAACCGAAAGCCCCGAAGGCCCCTAGCCGCTCCATGGCTGACGCGATGACCGACCTTGCAAGCAGGAAATTAGAAGTAGACCTTTCTGCGCAAGCAGCGCAATTGCAAATTGACATTACTGCGGCAAAGAAAGAAGGCCGTGATTATATGGTTGACATTCTAAATAGCGCAAGCGGTTTTCAAGTTATAGACATTAAATTAAAAGCACTAGAGGAGGACAGGCTCAAGATCTTGCAAAATCAAAGCAAATGGGAGAAAGAGGGAGTAAAATCCGGTCAAATTAAAGCCAAGCTTGCCGGCATTTTGGCACAAGAGGCATCACTTCGCAATCAGCGGCTAGAAGAAGAACAAAAACTAACCCAAGCTAATATAGATAAAGAAAAGGAACGCAAAAAGCAAGAAGAGGAACGCAAACAGCTTGCGCTTCAGGCTGCTCAGCAAATTCAAGACGTACTTATAGCTTCTGGCGCAATTTCCAAAGAAGAAGCCGCCAAGATACAGCTTGACCGCACTGTTGCTAATTTTAAGGAGCAATTCAAGTCCTTAGTAGACGTAGACGCCTTAAGCGAGCAATTGCGCAAGGCTTTAGAGCAAGCAGCTATTGACGCCAAAGACTTCGGCAAGCAATTTGCCAAGTCATTTCAAGATGGCATCAAATCAATGGGCGACCTAGCTGGCAACCTAGGCTCCTCCTTCTCATCAGCATTCCAAGGAATGGCCGATCAGCTAACTGAGTTTGTTACGACAGGCAAGGCTAACTTCAGAGACTTTGCTGCGTCTGTGCTAAAAGATATATCTAGAATGATAATTAGATATGCACTGTTCCAAGCAATGCAGGGCATTTTTAGTTCTATTGGTGGTTTCTTCAACCGAGGCAACCTAGGCAGCTCTGCTGACAACGTGGCCAAGTACGCCCCGCTAGCCAAAGGCGGTGTTTTTGCCCAAAACGGCATCCAAGCCTTCGCTCGTGGCGGCATCGTCAACAAAGCCACCGTATTTCCCTTCGCCAATGGCATCGGCCTTATGGGTGAAGCCGGCCCTGAGGCCATCATGCCCCTGCGCCGTGGCCGCGACGGAAACTTAGGCGTGATGAGCAGCGGCGGCGGCGGCACCACCAACGTGGTTGTCAATGTGGACGCATCAGGCAGCAGCGTAGAAGGCGATCAGCAGCAAGCCAAGGCGCTTGGTAATGCCATTAGTGCCGCAGTACAATCGGAGCTGGTGAAGCAAAAGCGTCCCGGAGGCTTGCTTGCATAATGGCTACTTTTGACGATGCCACTGTAGGAACAAGTGCAAACGGCACAGTGCCCGATTTTGGTGTATCAAAGAAAAGTGAGCCGGTGGTCCGCAATGTACAGTTCGGTGACGGCTATAGCCAAAGAATTACTTTTGGCTTGAACCAAGACCCCAAGGTTTGGGATCTAAAGTGGGCTAATAGGATTAATGCTGACATCACGGCAATAGAGGCGTTT
>Ga0194123_10005748_pt1 | contig 13120 bp, 12 predicted proteins | sample TA2MahsurfametaG_5_FD_155479 | JGI IMG/M metagenome (GOLD analysis project Ga0194123, IMG submission 155479) | Freshwater microbial communities from Lake Tanganyika, Tanzania - TA2015023 Mahale A surface | ecosystem: Environmental > Aquatic > Freshwater > Lake | place: Tanzania: Lake Tanganyika... | reverse complement strand
TCGTATCTTTGTCACGAATCTTTTTAGGGAATGGATCCTCCACATAAACATCAGGATCTGCTTTTCCAGAATAATACTCATATCGTTCGTGTCGAATGTTTTTTCTTTGTTGCTCTGCTTTTTTTCTTAGAAGAAAGATGGTATTATATAAATCAAAGTATTTTGCATGAAGAACGGGAATATTTAAAGACTCTGTATGTAAATTATCTGGATCTACTTTTGAATCTTTCTCCCACATTTCTTGAATTTTATCAAGATCAACAATCATAAAGGAGTGCCGCCAAGTGTAGTTATATCATATACAGTATACTTGAAACTTACGTCTGCTGTAAAGTATTGAATATCTGTGTTTGTTGCATCAAATGTTAATGTGGAGAGAGAATATGGAAATAAGTCTTTAAAATTAACATTAAACTTTGCAACTAAGTTACTACTTAAAATCTGTAAAGTTCCATCCGAGTAAATATTATCTCCTCCTTTCGCATAACTTGTATTTGGAAGAACTGCACCCGACTCTAAATCATGAAATTGTTTTAAACTCTCTGGATAACCAAGACCACGAATCCAGTTTTGAATTTCCATGAAGTTAGTAAGATCTTCATCCACAAGAAATCTTAAATTTAAATCACCAAATACAACTTTATCTCCAGGTGTATCGATGTCCTTTAAGAATGTTGGTTGAATTGCCACACCAAGAGTTAGATCTGGTACGTTCGCTTGGTTACAAAAAAAGGCAACCTTTGGACTTCTTTTTAAAGAAAACTTGAATCCTGTTGGAGATAGAAAATTTCTATTCTCAATTTGATCTCTAGTCATTAAATTACTCAGACATTATGGTGCACTTAGACCATCCACCATTTCTACCATCACTATTTTCCATTAAATCTCTGGCTGCGTTTTCACTTGCATAAAGTGCTTTTTCATTAAAATTGTCTGACCATCTTTTAGCACCTGCATAATACACAGTTATGTTTGAATCGATTAGACTTGGTTTTTGAATATAAAATGCCATTTTAAAAATAAGTTTTTAAGTATTTAGATAAAAAAAGAGGGTCTCGAAAGACCCTCCAAATAAACTCTGTGAAAAAGACTCACATGAGGTTCTTGACAGATACTCTTCTGTAGTAACGGTTAGTGTTAACTGTGAGAGCACCAGCACCCTGAGTTGTTCCTTCGGCAAATGGGTTTGCGACCATGCCGTAGCGGGTCTTAAATCCAATTTTGGGCTGGAAGCTATTCTCGCCAACAGCACGTACCATCTGGAGAGGTACATATGGGCAATAGAAGAGACCAGCATCATATGGGGAAGTTCCCTTATAACCAACAACATAGTACTGGTTACCAGGAGTTGCGTTACCTGAGGTCAGGTTAGCAGCATATGGGTCAATGTATACACGGAACTTACCGAGGAGAGTACCAGCAAATGTGTTGCCAGTATCATCAACATTTAAGTTTGCGTTGAGTGCAGGGGTGTAATCGAGAACACCAGCCATGGTTAGTGCTGAAGCAACGTCAGCAGAGCACATGATGATGTTGCCCTTTCCACGACGAGTTCTCTGAGCGATTGCGTTAGCATCACGCTCAATCTGGAACAGAAGACCCTTGAACTTCTCAACAGACCAACGACCGTTAGAGTCAACGTCGAGATCGAAGACACCAGCAGTAGCAGTGTTCTGAACAGCACCAGTTTCAGCAACCTTATAGATGGTTCTGATGACTTCGCGGTTGATTTCAGCAAGAATCTCAGTTGAGAGAATGTTTGCTAATTCCGCTTCAGCATTCAGACCGTGGATTGCCTTAAGATCCTGAGCAAGCTCTAATGAGTACTCAGCTTTCAGTGCGCGTGACTTTGCAGTAACAGTGACTTTCTCGATTGAGAATGCCATCTGGTTGAAAGCCTCAGCACCAGTGCCATCAAGATTTTCTGCATCGGCTGTTGCAAGTCCCTGACCAACGCTATATGCAGCTTGAGTTGCTGTCGTTGATGGGTTTAAAGCACCTGGATTTGTACCGCTTTGGGCAGTAGTACCAAGACCAGTTGCAGCGCCAGTGAAACCTGCGGTTTCATCGAATCCGGCATCTTGACCCGAGAATGCAGTATCAACTTCGTTGTAAAATGCCTCGGTTCCGCTTTGGTTAGTGTAGCGTGAACGCATTGCGAAGATAAGTCCAGTAGGACCTGTCATTGGTTGAACGCCAGCGAGGTCATAGGCGACCAGATTAGGCATTGAGCGTCTGATCAGTGAAATCAGAACGGGGTCAAAACCAGCAACAGGACCAGTTGCAGTAGCACCGCCACCAAAACCACCCGTGCCGGCGGAGTTAGTTGGTGCTTCTGCCAAGAATGAACCTGATGTTGCGAAGGCGTTTTCTTCTCTTAAAAATTTCTCTTGGTTTTCTAGCAGGACTGCGGTTACCGCTCTACGATGTGAATCTTTGATTGAGTCAAGACCCTCATAGTTGAGGAGAGGTGCCCACTTTTCCTGCAGATGCTCGTTTTGGAACATTTGCGTTTACCTTTGTAGTGTGACTGTTTGCGTTTGAATTATATTAAATTCAATTATTTGCTAAATTTTGAAAGAGTGTTCAGATAAACGGACATTGAACCAGAAATTTCTTCTGGTGAACTGTCTACTTGCTCTGAGAGAGACTCTGATTTAGCTTTTGGAGCACTTGTCTTTGAAGGGAAATATGCTTCTCTTAAAGTCTCCAGTTTTTCACGATATTCTTCCTCACTTTCAAACTCAACACTTTCGGCAAGTGAAGCGAGCTTGTCTTTCTGAGTGGCAGCTAGACCCTCAGAAACCTGATCTAAGATTCCATCAGCAACCGACTCTGCGAGACGCTTGTTGAGTGAAACATTTTTCTCAATTTGCTCGTTGAGTTTTGTTTCCATATCATCAAGTTTTTCTACCATACTCTCAAGGACATCGTATTTATCTTCAGGGATTGATACATAATGTGCTTCAAAAAGTTCCTTCATGCCAGCCATAAAGGATTGAGTCAACTCTTCCTTCAGACCGCCTTCAATTGCGAGTGTATTCTCAGTGAACCACTCGTCAGCAACATATTCAAGATAGGAGTCAACACGAGAAGCAAGTGCTTCTTTAATTTCCTCTACTTCCTCTAGAAGAGCTTGTGCATATTGCTGCTCTAGACCTTCCTTAATTTGAGCAACCTTCGATCTGATTGCTGTCTCAAAAATAACTTTTGCTTTTTCTTGAAACTCTTCAGAAAGATCTTCACCCTCAAGGAGAGCATTAACATCTTCTTCAATATCAAACTCTTCTTCTACAACTTCTTCTTCCTCTTCGTCCTCTTCTTCATCTTCTTCGACTTCTTCAGTCTCTTCTACTTCCTCTTCCTCATCTTCTTCTTCAGAGATAAATTCCTCATCGTCGAGTTCTTCTTCTTCCTTCATTGCATCAGCAGCCGCCGCACCCTTGTTTACAACATCCTTAACTTGCTTAAGGGTTGTGCCAGGTGTTTTCAGTTTTGCTGAATCATCATCTGGTTTATAGTTTTCTGGTGTAGGACCGCCAAGATCTTCATATGATCCAGCAACTGAGGTGTCCATTGGATCTGCTGCTTTTGCGCTAGCATTTACAGCGGTCCTGGATTGCTTAGTGCCTGCTTCCATTTCTTGTAATTGTTTGCCACGAGACATTTGAACTCTCCGATTTTCCTGTATGAAATCTATATTTATTTATAATTTAATAAATTACAATGAATTTAAGAATTCATTGAATAAGTTTAATTTATTTTCTTCTAGACGCCTTTGGTCTACAAGAGTATTAATACTACTTCTAGCGTTTTCTGCTGCTTTTTCTTTCAAAATACCACCATCCCATACCCATTCTTTACCTTCCATAATTCCCTGAACAAAAGCGTCAGGTGCAGATGGATCAGCGACAATATCAGCAGCAGTTGCTAGCATAAAATCTTCACCAACTTCACTATATCCTTCTTTTGTTGGTCTTAGTGAACCAATACCACGAGAAGAAACGCCAAGAGTGACTCCTTCTTTAAGAAGTGACTCTGCAATTTTTCCCATTGGAGTAGAAAGAATTTGTGCTTTACCAATAAAGTTATTTCCTTCTCTTTGAAGAGAAACAATTTTATGGGAAACTCTATCCAGGTTTACAGTTGGTCCATCGGGGTGACCGAGTTCTCCAAGAGCACGTCCTTTTTGAACATACTGCTCACTGTAACGCTTAACTTCTCTTTCCATAATAGAAAGGGGATACATTCTCCCGTTTCTATTGACACATTCTGATTGTAGAAATGGTCCTTGAATGTAGAGAGTTTTTTTACCGTTCTTTTCTTCGGTAATAACCTCTACTGATTCAATTTCTTCGGTAATAAGTTTCATTATGCTTGACCTGAAATTTGAACTTGTTGGAAATAAAGAATTCCTGATCCAGAACCATAAGCTGAGACTTTATTTGATGCAGATATTGATGCATCTGCTGAACTAAATGCTGTTACAATTCCAGCACTGTTGTAATCAATTACCATTCTTGTTTGATAATATCCACTAACATTTGATGAGGTATCAACAGAAATTACCCTTTGGTGCGTGAAATTATAATATGATTGACCTGCTGCAGTCAGTGAAACATAATCACCAACACCAAATGGAACTTGAGTTCCTTCTGGTACATTAACTGTTGTTGTCGCACCTGTAGTAACACCAACAACTCTGTTTGATGCTTTGGTTAAAGCAAGAGTTTCTGTTCCACCTGAAGGCACATAGTAATCTGCTGATGTTGCAGATGGAGTTGCTCCAACAGAAATAAAAGCAGCACCACTAACAGCAACTACTCTCAGAACACTTGACTGAACAGTAAATGCTGATGAAGTTGTTGCAGTGCCTGTTGTGAATGTAAATGAGGATCCAGCCCCAACTGGTCTATGGGTCATTATTTTTAATAATACACTTTTAGTTATTTATTAAATTTATTCTTCTTCATTCTCTACTTCTTCACCATCAAAAACATCTGATGCTACAACAGGACGAAAAGCATCAATTTTTTCTGCTGACTTTGCAAAAAGAAGTTCTTTGATCTTATCACTGATCTGCGAAGGTGATTCGTCCGTAGCGATCATATCCAAAAGGTCATCCATTGTTAATACCTAAGTAATTTCCTTTATTTATATCTCACCACCCTTGGGCATTTCTGCTGCTTTGCCGTCTGCTTCAGTTGCAGCACCCTGAGCATCAAGATTTGGTTCCATCACTGGTTTCCCCAAATCCATACCTGCAGGTTGTTGTCCAGGTGCTAATGGAGCACCGGTCATTGGATCAACAGGTGCATTTGGATCAGGAATGGTGCCATCTTTGATTTCTTTTTTGATAATTTTATCCTGCTCAAGAATTTCTTCATCAGTTTGACGAAGAATCTTACGTCTTACATAGTCCTGCGAGAAATACTTACCAATATAAGGTTCTGCAACTTGAACTATACTGAGTCTTTCATTTAACAGTTCTGCATCTTTGAGTTCTGCAAAATGATTATCATAAAGGAAATCGTATTGAATATGTTCCTCCATAATCTCCCAGTCTTCTGGAGTAATAATATTTTTAAGAATTAGTTGAGTTCTGAGCATATCATTGAACATGTAAGAGAATCTTTTTCTCAAACGTGCAACAAACTTACTAAACTTAACTTCATCACGAAGAATTTCAGATGAACGTCCTAGATTAAATCCACCCTCTCCATCCATTCTTGATGGTGGAACATTCAGAGAACGATATAGTTTTTTCTTAAAGTATTCAATATCAGTGATTTCTCCAAGGTTTTGCCCGCCAGGAAGAGTAGAAATTTCAGTTCCTCTACCACCTTCACGGCGAGGAAGCCAAAAATCCTCAAGCATTGCCATGAACTTTTTATCATCACGAATTTCACCCGTGTTCGCATCATACACAAGTTTATTACGATAACGCATCATAACATCACGAAGATATTGTTCTGCCTTTACCTTAGGGAGATTGCCCACATCAATATAGAAGATTCTTCTTTCTGGGGCACGAGACAAACGATAGATAACCAAAGAATCCTCAATCATACGAAGTTGATTAAGAGATTTAATTGCTTTGTGAAGATATGAAAGGGTCGATCCTTTATTTCTATCAACAAGTCCAGATGTGCAATATGTGATAGAATCTTTACTCATTTTAATTCCACCAAGTCCTCCAAGAGAGGATGGATTGGTGGTTGGATAAGTTATTTTTGGATTATAAACAAAATATTCTTCAATCTCAGGAAATTCATATTCCATGGGATTGTCATTATTCATATTTGCAAGTCTATATCCGTCTTTCCCTTTCTTTTTAGCTTGACGAACATAACGCATTTTCATTGCGTCAATGTATCTTAATTCCTGAATACCTTCTTGAGGATTTTTAAGATCGATAACCTTATTATAATAAAGTCTACCATCAATATACCAATTTCTATAAATTTCGTGAGATTTTCTATCAAAATCTAATAACTCTAAAATATGTTTAAACTCTGCTCTAATTTTATTTTTGATTCCGTCGCTAGCATTTAAATTTGAAAGTTCAATTGAGACCGGACTATCATTACTATCGGATACAATTGCCTCGTTTACAATATCTTCAATTGCACTATCACATTCTGGATGAAGCGCCATCTCACGATATCTTTTAATTAGATCAAATTCAGTTCTATAAATTCCTTCAATATCAACATATGAACCAAAAAATCCACTTGACAGATAATGATCAACCCCGTCCTCATTGTTAGGAGGAACGGGGGAAACTACCGATGGTGATACTGGTTCAGTATTCTCAATAGAGAATCCAAATAATTTTGCCATAATTTATTGTACTAGCGAATAGTTTTCTAGTATTTATGGTAATAAATCAGGCGAGATCTCTAGTATATGCTCCAGGTTCCCAGTATTGAATTTGGAATTCAACAGTATATTCCTCAATAGCATCTGAAGAATCATATGAAAGATCAATTGCAGATATATTAGTTGGGAAAATATCGTAGAAAGTATATGTTTTTAAGGGAGTGATAGCAGTTCCATCAGCTGCAGGAGAATTTGTAGTTGATTCAATTCCTCTATCAGCACCTCTTCCAAGTTGATGAACAAGAGCATATGTCATGTAGGAACCAGGATTTGTAGCACCGGTGTTGTTGCTATTCTTGCTAATTCCTTGCATCCAAACTTCAAACGCATTTCTGAGTAGGAAGTTTTCGTCATTAATGACGGTAACGGTCCAAGTATCAAACGTTCTATCACCAGCAACTTTTAGAATTCTTCCTCTAAAAGGAACATCAATTGGAGCAATGTTTGATGCTGGAAGTTGTGCTGCCTTGCATAAGAACTTAAAGGTATCAGCTTCTTGATCTGAACCTGTTCTCCAAACATTTGCCCCAGCAGCAACTGGGAATGATGGAATTTCAACTTCAAATAAATTAGGTCTTGCGCCGCCACCTGCAAGTTTTGATTTAAAAGCGGTGATTGTTCTGAGAGTAGACATTTTGAGTTCCTCCTTCGTTAATTAGTTATGTAAATTAAACTCTGCCAGCCACTTCTTCAAAACTTACACCAGTTCTTGTGGCAACAAATGTAAGGGTGATGTAATTAATTGACTTGGTTGGTTTTAAGAAAATATCAGCTCTAAATTCATTATTATCAATTACATCAGGAGTGTTATTAGTTTCATCGCAAATGACTAAGAAGTCATAAATTCCTCTCTTTGCTTGAACATCACGTAGGTAAGGTTCAACAATATTAACAAAGTTTGATCTAGTCGTCTGGTCGTTAATTTCAAAGAGTTGAGCTTCAGCTGATCTTTGTAGTGCTTGTTCAATTGTGAGGAACAGTCTACGTACATTGATTCTGTCAAAGGCAGATGCATAGGAAAGTGCTGTTTTGTCACCAAAGAGAAGAACGCCAATTCCTGGTTGATTTACAACAGCATTTACTCTTGCAGTGTAAAGAAGATCTCTCTGTGCTTTTGATGGGTTGTATGCAAGTTTTGTCGCATTGTTTAGAACACCTCTTTGTTGACCAGCAGGAGAGAACCAAGGGAATGCATCAATATTAGTTCTAGTCATCAGTCCAGCAATATCACCATTGCAAGGAATATATCTGAAAGTATTATTAAAACGGTCATAAGTGTACTTGTAACCACTATCAAAGATTCCATATGAAGATGAAGTGATTGCACTGAAGAATCTGATTACATTATTTGTTTGTGTGGTCGTGTTAGTAATGTCAACAACTTCAGCTCTGTGTGGAGAAATTACTGCAACACAGTCTTTTCTGCTTTCTGCAACTGCAATCAATTTATTTGCCTTTGCTTGAGAATCTGCTTCTAGAGTTAGACCAGGGCCATTTAAGAGATAATCGACTTGAATTTCATCTTTATTTGAGAACAAATCATAAGCAGTCATCAGATTGCCCAGAGATGCTCCAAATCCACCAGCAGCAGAATAATCGACGCCACCTCCAAGATTGTAAGTTTTATTACCCAATGCACTAAAGGTAACTCCTTGTGCATTTTGACCCCAAAGTCCAGCTCCAGTTGAAATTGGTGTAAATGAAGCAGCCGCAACACCAGAATAAGTTGAGAATCCTGTTGCTATTGGACTTGTTCCATTGTAACCATCAACAGCAGATGATGGATTTTGACCTGCATAAATGTAGTTTGAAACATCTGCAAGATAATTTTTGTACCAAACTTTTTGTGGCGAATTGACTTGAGAAATAGCATCTAGTGCTTTAGAAACAGAAACATGTTTTTCAAGAATGTTTCCTTGAATTCCTGTTACTGATCCAGTGTCATCAACAACAACAACGTGCATTGCGTCGTTTTTGCCGTTTCTATCAAGTGAATATGAATTAGTAGATGGTTTTGGTGCTATGGATTTCCAGTAAATTGTTGAGTTTGTGAGACCAAGAGTTTGTTGATCGTACCAATCATTAACTGCACCAAGAGAGACTCCAGCATTTGCATTGAGTCCAGTATTAACACCTACATTGTTAACAAAGAACATTGTATCTGCTTGCTCAAATGATGCTACAGAATTTCCGTTAGCATATGTGATTTGAGTTTCAGTTCCTGCAGAAGAAACTCTGGAAACAATCTTTACGTCAATTGTGCTATTTCCATTTGTAGTATCTGTAGAAACTCCAGTAATGATACCTTTTAGATATCCTGTAAATGATGTTGTTGTTCCTACACCAGCAATTGCAGTGCTAGTGATCGCAGTTGTTACACCAAATCCAATTTGAGCGCCAACTGTTCTTAAGTTTGTTGTTGTAATTCCAATTCTTTGATCTGCAAGATCGTCAATAAAACAAACTTTTAAATTGTTTGCCCAAGTTCCTGGATTCTTTGCAGCATATACAAATTGTACGCTATCACTAGACCAAGAATTATTGTAGTTATCGTAGTTTTTAATTTTTGCGTTGGTAGTATATGCGTAACCTACAGCAGCGTTTGCGTTATTAAGAGTGGTTCCATCTACTCTTGCTACCTTAAGAACTCCGCCGTAGGATAGGAAAGAGGATGCGGTCATCCAATACTCATACTGAGCGTCGGTAGAAATTGGTTTACCGAATGTATTGATGAGTTGTTGCTCAGTTTGAATATCAATTGCTTCCTCAACTGGTCCAATTGCAAAAGGTCCGGCAATAGCACCAATGTTATCTAAAACATTATCAGCTCTCCCAACAGTTAAATCAACTTCCCTAGTAAGTACACCGGGAGATAATTGAGGAGTCGCCATTTTTTTCTCCGTGATCTCAGTTTATCTAAAAATTATTTATTAAAAACTTACTTTACGAAGGGAAAACGTGACGTGAACTACCAATCGGGATATGTCCAATCTATAAATGGAAGTTTCTTTTTTCTAGACTCTATAATTCTTTTTATTGAACACTCCTTACATTCATACGCATAAGAAGATGCAACAGGTCCTCTATTTTTATGTGTTCTATAAAAACTGTCTATAAGATTTTTTGTTTCTCTACAAACTCTACATGTTCTGTCGTTAAGCAATAAATGACCTAATTTTATTTGTTTATCAATATCCATTACATATATTCCCACATATAAGATCGATCTCCATATTCATCGACAAACCACCTATCACCTTCAGCATCAACAAAACTATTACTATCTAATCCATCTGATACAAATCCAAATGGAGACATGTCTTGTTCAATTTGATTTTTTTGTTCTTCATATAATCTCTTTCTTACGTCTTGATCTGTAAGTTCCTTAAAATAGTCTTGTGCTACTAACCACGCATAAATGACTAAGCACATTGCAAGGTCGTCATTACAACCTTCTTCTGCTTCAAATGAGTTATGTTTCTGAATGAATGTTGTAAGTTCGGATATAATTTCATAATCATTTAAAAATAATTTATTTTCCTCAATCATTGTTTTAAGATTGAGACATCCAACTTTTTTAACTGTCTTGGACATCTTTACTCCCAGTTGAGTTTTTTTTCCAGAAAATCCTTGCCCAACAATTTGTCCTGCTCTACCTCTCATTGAACACATGAGCAAGTTTTTATATTCCAAATCATATTGAAGAATACTTGCTACCTGATCTCCGACATCATTAACTTCACAAAGAATATATGCTTCGTTATAACTTTTTCCAATCTCCTCTATTATACTTGGAAAAAGCATGGGTTTTATTTCATTATTCCTATATTTGGCAACAACTTTATGTGGAAACTCTGTAATATCTACAACAGTAAATGCTGAATAATCGTTCCCTACACCTCTAGCAACGTCCACAGTGATGAGATAGTCATGTTCTTCAATTGGGTCCACATATACATCTAAACCGCCACTACGGGTCTTAGGATGGTCATACACGAGGGTTCTAAGTTTAGATGCAGCAATCAATGTATCAACAGAACCTAAGAACTCGCATTCAAATTCAACCTTGAATTGTTGTTCGGAAGTGTTGGCAATTGTTTGTGCTTTCCATTCACTGTCTCTTCCTGGAACTTCGGACCAGTGAACGTCTGTGAAAACATACTCATTTTTACCACGCTCTGCATCATGCCACATACGGTAGAAATGGTTCATACCGTGTGGTGTAGAAACTATGATGACTTTTGTGCTTTTACCAGAAGTAATAGTAGGATAAACAGATGCAAAGAACGAGTCTGCAATATGGTTTGGAACGAAAGCGAATTCGTCGAGGAAGAGGATATTAAACGACATGCCTCGGACAGCACTCGCAGATGTAGAAGCTGCCAATATCTTACTGCCATTTTCTAACTCCAACGATCCTTTGTTCCAAGCAATAATACCTTGCTGCATCCACTTTGGTAGGTTTTCATATGCAGTTTGCAATCTATCTAAAAGTTCTCTTGCAGTTGCCGCTTTGTTTGCAAGAATACCAATGTTCACGTTATCATTGAACACAGCATAATGCAAGAGAAATGACACAACAGTTGTTGACTTACCAGTCTGTCGTGGCATCTTACAGATATTAAATCTGTGACTGTGGAAATTATTAACTAACTTTTCCTGAAAAGGATACATTGCAAATGGTTGTAATCCCTTATCAAGGGTCACAATTTTTACATAATTATTTGCAAAATAAACAGGATCGTCTTTGCACTTAACAAATTCTAGAATTTGTTCTTGTGTAAATTCAATAGGGGTATTTGCTTTTTTTAGTAACGGATTACCAAGATAAACATCACTCATGATAAATTCTCTTTAAATCAACAATTCCACTTTCTTAATGAAAGTGCTTTTCTTGTAGGACGACCTTTTTCATCCTTCATAGGACCAGGCATTCCGCCCATACGAGCGCAAAATGACTTTCTTCTTTTTGCTGCTTTAGAACCTGGTTTTAATTCTGATGGTGGTGTAGTTACTGGTGGTTTTAAATTATGACCTTGTGCTCTAGCAGAAGCTCTGCCTGCAGCATTTAATCCTCCTGTTGGATTTTTTCCTTCTTTACGTTGCCATGCAGGACTTTCTTCATCAATCTCTTCATATTCCACTTCTTCCCCATAAGGTTTTACATATTTTTTTGAAGGACCTGGAGATGCTAGCGAACCACCTTGAAGTCCTGCTTGAATAAGTGGTTGCCCTGGAGTGAATTCAGAAACTGAATGAAGAACAAGTTTTGCGCCAGGATAAACCTTTTGAATCTCATCAGTTACATCTTGACGAGATGGAAGTTTTGCTTGAGGAAAAAACATTCTCATCGCATAGTATTTTCCTCTCCACATGATAGTAACAGCAACAATATTACCATATTGAGATTGCAATCTAGTTGCTTCCTCAATCTGACATTTAAATCCTTTAATTGGTTCTGGTTGAATTAAATCAACAACTTCAGCAAAAGTGTTTCCATCTGCATCTTCAATGGTTACATCTTCTGCTTTTACACAGTTTGGATATCTCTTTCCAAACATAGTTTTCATACCTTTTTTCTTATAACCAGGCCAACATTTTTCGGATAAAACATCATCTAAAATTTTATCAACTAATTTTTCTTCTGATGCTGGAACACAATTAGGAACAATTTTTTTTCCTTTCTTTTTCATTCCCACTTGCTTATATCCAGTCCAACATGCTTCTTCCATTTCTCCACTTGCAACATAATCTGCTGCAGTGTCAATATAATCTGCTGCTTTAGTGATCTTTGATTGTACCCATGCTTCCAAATTTCCTTCACCCTTTCCCACTGTCATTCGAAGTCTTTTTATTGCATCTTCAATGGTTTTGAGTTCTGATCTTGCCATCGAATACTCTTCATCTTTAATGGAAACTTTATCCCACACTTTTTCGCCATAAGAACATTCTGATCGAGTTTCTCTTTTATCACATAAAGGGCAATATCTTTCTTCTTCATGCATTTTCGCTTCTGACTTAGTGCCCCAATTATCCGCACCAACTTTACGGCACTTGACTAATGCTCCTGATGCATAAGCACTTGGCCAGACGCTGTAACGAGACTTTACTTTATGGTAGCAGGCATCTTTAGTACCACTACCCTTTCCTGGTCTATCTTTTACTTCTTGTAAGTCTAATTCTTCTTTCATTTTTTTGGGTTTATCTGTTGGAACATAAGTTGGTTTTGCTGCATCTG
>Ga0194123_10005743_pt1 | contig 13125 bp, 16 predicted proteins | sample TA2MahsurfametaG_5_FD_155479 | JGI IMG/M metagenome (GOLD analysis project Ga0194123, IMG submission 155479) | Freshwater microbial communities from Lake Tanganyika, Tanzania - TA2015023 Mahale A surface | ecosystem: Environmental > Aquatic > Freshwater > Lake | place: Tanzania: Lake Tanganyika... | reverse complement strand
AGTAAGCGGTTTATTATTGTCTATATGGTATTTAAGTCCCTCAGACAATATTTCGCGCGGTGCAATTGATTCGTTGAGTATAGGCGCTAAATTACGTTTATCTTCACAAGTGTTACAACCGCAAGAACATGATTTTTTCTTTAAGTTGTATCCTTGGAGGGATTCTTTAATGAGTTTACGGAGTGTATTCATGGTTATAAATATTAAAAAGCTTTAACGAATACGGAACTAACGTTAGTTTGTGATGAAGCATACCCAATAATATCTGAAATAATTTTATTTTGATTTTTTGAATTTAATATAGCATTAGCTATTTCTAAAGCTAAAAATTTAGAAATTCTGTAGGATTCATTTTGGTTTAATGTCTTTTTATAATCATCATAATAAGAATTAAAATCTTCAGAAGCTAGTTCTGGGAAGTTATTCCAAAGTTCTTTAAATTTGGTTTTAAAATCAGGATTGTTTTTTTCTACTTGATTTTTTATTTCATTAGGATCTGATAGAATAATACCATTATCAGCAAATGCTTTTTTAATAATAGAATAACCAACTTTTCCACCAGCTGCTTTCTTTAATACTAATTCTCCTTGAAATCCTGTTAATCCACTAAAATTTCTAAATTCAATTTTAGAACCATCTTTTAATAAAATATATGATTTAGCATGAGATGGTCTAATATCTATTCCATCATATTCGTATTCTGGTTTGAGTAAAGTAGAATCATTATAAATTTTTAAAGTAGCTTCTTTACCTGTTTTTTTTAATGATACTCCAATAATTAAACCATCATTAAATTTATTTAAAAGTAAAGTATTTATTTTAGCTAATGTGTCAGGCCACTGAATATCCATCTCACTAGGATTAACCATCCAAATATCTGCTGGATTCCATTTATTAATATCTTTTATTCCTTCATCTTTTAATAAAGGTTTAACAGCATTATTTAATGTTTGAACCCATGCTGATCCTCTATGGTGAATAAAAGAACCAGGAAATGAATTTGCTAAAGCGTTAGCTATGCTAATACTAGAAATTAACCAATTTTTATCTGTTTTTAATAATTCAGCAGCAGTATCAAAATCTGTTACTTCTACATTGCTTTTTGAACTTTGTATAGATTGATCTGTTATATCTTCTTCAGTAATTTCACCTGAGGAATATCTTATAGCATTGGCTATACATTGAGCTGATTCTGCTTTAGATGTTAATTCAGATCCTCCTCTCATTCCTCCACCACCACCAAAATCTGCTGTCTTTTTTAGATTGGTAGTAGTAATAGTTTTACCATCTTCATCAACTCCTAAAACTATAGCTTTATCTATTTTAGTTTTACCTTGAAGTTGTGATAAAACTTCTTTTTTATTTTTTACAACAAATGTAGAACCATTATTTAGTTCTAATTTATCTCCATTTTGTATTTTTTGAATTAAAATATTAATTCTTGGAATTTTATTACCTTTTGAAAAAGTAGCATCTTTATTTAATTCTGAGGGAGTAAGGGATGTTTCTTCTAAATTAATTTTTTCATTTAAAATTTTGCTTAATAAATTCTCCAACAACAAAATATCCTGCTCATTATTCATGTCAGGATATCCTTTTGGAAATTTATAAGCAAATTTCTTAAAAAATATATCGTATGGGTCCATTATATTTTTTTAGTAAAACGATTATCTATTGCAGTTTTAAGAGCAGAAGTATTTACTCCAGTAATTTTGGGATTAATAGTATTTAGTATGTATTCTAAAAAAGATGTAACCTCAGTAGGCTGATCAACTTTTTGTAGAGCATTTATTAAAGAAGTATTACTTTTAATTATTTTAGTAAGATTAACTACATCAGAAGGTGTTTGTATTTCAGATAAAATAATTTCTCTAATAAGTTTGCGTAGTTGTTGTATTTTCATGTTTTCTTTAATTCCAGTTACAGTTCTTTGTTTATATTTTTCCTTTAAATAATCTACCATTTTTTGATTCATATTAAAATCATCTTCTAATGGTTTATTATCTGGTTCATTTTGTATAGCATCAGCCATAGCTTGCATAAACCCATTTTCAACAGTATCGTCTACAATAGCAGACATTTCATCATCTATATCTAATTTATCAAGCCATGTATTTGTTTTTTTACTATCGGGTTTAGAAATAGCTGTTTGAATAAAACTATAAAGAGTTTTAGCATTAGACGCCCCCGGGATAAATCCTAATACTTGATCTAATGCAAATTCTTTTCCTTTAGAAATTATTTTTTGTCCTTTTTGTTTTAGCTTAATATTATCTATAAGCTTTTTTAAGTCTCCATATGTTTCTAAATTAATCATACTTTATTAATTATTATGCTTCTGCAGGTGTTTCTTCTTCAGCTGCTGGTTCTTCAGCAGGGGTTTCAGCAGCAGGTGGTTCTTCTCCTGTTTCAGCGGCAGGTTCAGCTTCTTCAGTTGATTTAGCTGGTCCAAAATATAATAATCTTGAAATTGCTTCGGCAGCTGATTCTTCTTCGTTTAAATTTAGTAAATAATATTTTTTACCCTCTACTTGAGCTATCCAACTTCTTTCTGTAAATATTAGATAAAATGTTTCATCGTTTTGTAATATGATTCGAAAGGTTGTAGGGCGTGGAGCTACCCACTCAATATCCGAAAGGAATATTTCATATTGAGATGTAAGTAGATCTTTTATTGTTTTTTGTAGGTTTGGGAATTTTGCTAAGACAGGAAATTTAACAGGACCTAAAGAAATAGGAGATGGTGCATCCAAATCTACCGGGGCAGATTTAGGTTTATATATTTGTTGTACAACAGCACGGATTTTATCTCTTAGTTCTGCTTTGGTCATTTTTTATTCGGTTAAATACTCTTTCTAGTAAAGTTTCTTCTAAACCTTGTTCACGACGAAATTGATCTTCATCTTTTTCTATTTCATCTCTAGTTACTTTATTCATAAATGCTTCTTTGAACTGGGGGAAGCTATCTGCTGGTTCTCCATATAATTCAATAGTTCCATCTTCTATATTAATGTAGATATCAGCGGTTTGGTATCCCATATCCAATATTAATGTATTATAGTTTTTGCCAATAGCAGTTCCACCAGTAATTCTAGCACCTATTCTTTCAGCCCATCCAGCTACTTTATTAACTAAAGAAGATACACCTTTTCTTTTAGCAAATTCTTTAATATTTAAAGGAACATATGCTTCTGATAGTTTAACTTCATCTACTTTTTTATCTCCCGTAATAGATTCAAGTGCTTTGATGATTGCTTCTTCAGTTGAATTCGGATCAGCCATCCATTTCATAAATACGTCTTGAGCATCTTTAGTGAGTTTACCTTGTTGGAGTGCTTGACTGATAAGTGAATATATTTTGTCTTTTGATTTATTTTCATCTATGTGATGCCCTTTACCCAAACCCATATCAAAAGCCCCATCATATTTTCCTGGTTGTTTTTTAGAAGGAACTAAATCTGCTTTAACATCTAGATAAGAATATTTAATAGGTTTGTTACCACTTAAAAATTTCCAATTTTTAGGGTCCTCAGATCCTCCTGTAGATATATATCCACTATCTCCATATTTATAGTCATATTTTATACCTAATTTTAATTCACCTTCTTCTTTTAAAGGTTTAGAAAAAAATTCTTTAATTTTTTGTAGATCTTTCATTTTATTTAGATAATTTAGCTGCTATAGCCATTTGACGTTTTTTATCTTTAGATTTTCCTTTAAATTGAGGTGCTTTACTTTTAGAAAAATCATCTATATATGTTTTCATAGAAGATTTAGCGGTAAGTTTTTCTAATACTTTGGATTTAATTTCATCAAGTGCTCCTGTATCTTGAGCAACATCTACCATAGCATCGATTTCGGGTTCTTTAAGTTCAAATTCAAGGTAATGCTTTGCACTACTAATCATAGAAGCAGCGTTGGTAATTTTGGATTGCCACCAAGCCGGAAAATCAACTTCTCCTTGACCTTCAAATTGGTCTACCATTTGATAAAGTTCCATAGCATATTTTCCGATTTTATATAAATCGGCTTTAATCATGTGTGGTTCGTTGTCTTCGTGGCCTAAATCTAGGTCTTCTTTTTGCATAGCTTTTTCAATAGCCCTTCCTCTTTTTTCTTCATAAGACGAAAGTTTACCATCTTTATTTAAATCTGCCTTTTCAGGATTCATTAAAGCAGCCTTAACTGCTTCTTTAAGTTTGTCTGTATTTTCCATGTCTTGTACTTTTTTAGCTTCTTTTCTAGCTTTGCCGTATATTATGGCGTCTGGGTTTTTATATTTTTTAATGAGTTTAGAGACATTCCCTAGCATACCTTGCTTAACTTTATTAAAAGTTTCTTGGTATCCTTCGTTGATCATTTTATTTAATTAAGCCTGCTATTCTTCTTAAGCGACGAAGTTCATAGTTTTCCATTAATGTATTGTCTTCTTTAACAACGTGTTGGCGAGTAAAATATGTGATTGTATTATCGATTTGGTTTTCGAGTTTTTCGTCTTTCATTTCCTTAGCTTTATTTTTTAAATCCTCAAGAGTATTTAAATATTCTTGATCTGAATCTGATAAAGCAGAATCTTCTGGAGATGAAGTATTAGCTGATGGCTCTTCTGTTGTATCAGATGCTGGTTCTTCTGTTGTATCAGCTGTAGTTTCTACATCTTCTTCAGCTGCTGGTTCTTCTTCATCATCTTTCTTTTTCTCAGATAGAAAATCATATTCTGATACAGCATCACCGGATAATTCTTGGATAATATTTTGGCGAATTAATTTTTTAAGTTCGGATATTTTCATTGTGTATTTGTTTAGAGTGTTGTTTATAAATATGTCAAGATTAATCAAATTAACGCTTTAGCGACTGAAGATATTTAAGAGCTTCATCTTTATGTTCTATAAGTTTTGATTTAGCAGATCCAACCCATTTTTCTACATCGCCTGCTTCGGTAACGTAGGTTTCGTTTGTATTTATTAACTCGTCAACCCACACTTCAAAATCTTTTATCATATTATCTACGTTATCGTTTACGTGTTGTTTGTCTTGTTCTTCCCATAAACCTTTACGTTTTAATTCGTCTTCATATTTTAGCTGGCAATCAAAACAATGATTAAATTGAATATAAAATAATTTATCGTATCTATGTTTCATTAAACTTTTACAGGAAGGGCAAAATAATGGTAAAATTATTTTTTCTTTTGCCTTATCTAATTTAGTAATATTTTGTTTTACTCCGTTTTTAATAGTCCATTTACGACCATCTTCTTCCCAAACATCACCTTCATTGTGAAATTCTTGTGTTTTTGTATAACCTATACCTTGAGCGGTTTTATCCCCGTATTTTTTAGTTACAAGATTACGGAGACGTTGTACATCACGCTCTTTGAATTGCTTCTTTAACATATTTTCTTATTGTTTCTTCTAATTTAGATTCTTTCATATATATTGTTTCTTTATTTTCTTTTTTAGGTTTTAAACCTCTTAGTTGAATAAAGAATTCAATTCTATTTTTAAATAAATTTTTACTTTCACCAGTAATTCTTAATTTAAAACGATTATCATTTTTAAGAGAAATAAATTGAGCTTGTGCTTCCTTATCCCCAGGAAAAATAATATTAATCACATCAATGGATTTAAAAAATTTTTTTCCATCAATTACAAATTCTTTATCTATAGTTTCATTTTCTTTTGGACTTTTTAGCTTATAATTGGCAGTATTCTTATTTATTAAATTATTTAAATATTTTTTAAATTCATCATAAAACTCTTTAAGATTATCTTCTATAGTTATTTCAATTTGATCTATCATAGTCCTAGTTTTTTAAGTTCTTCAATTGTTTCGTTTGCTGAGGTGTGTAGTATACCTATACCCCCTTTAGCTCTCCATTGTTCTATATTTGAAGGTCTATCATCTATTAAAATAGAATTTGGATTAGCAAATTCTTGTTTTTGTTCTGCTTGGCGTAATATAAGTTTAGTGCCTGGGATATTATTTCTAACCCATAAGCGTTTGCCTAAACGAGATGATTCTTCCATAGAAGGAGCTGATAATAGTGAGGGATTAAATGGTTTAATATAGTTCCAAAGTTGTTCACCATCAGGCATCCAGGGAATCCCAACCCAAAATCCAACACCTTGTTTATGAATTAATTTCCAAAATATTTTTATTCCAAATTTACTTGCATATTTTCCAGGGGGTATATCATCTGAAAATTCTTTAAAGCGTTTATCAAAATCACACAATACTCCATCCATATCACAATATATCTTATATCCCTCTGTTCCCTTATCCTCCTTCTCTTCTCTCATCTTCTCATCATTCTCTTGAACCCCGTATCCCGAATATAATGGTTGAGAATCAGATTGCCAAGTTTTTTTTAAAAGAGAATCTGTCCAATTTCGAAACATTATATTTCCCTTTTCATATGCCTCTCTTTCGATTTTATCTAAATGAGAATCTTCGGTTGTATTTTGAGTTTTAATATCTCCTAATGTGCCTTTTATATTTTGTTCGTGGTGTACCATTTCGTGACAAAACGAACGCAATATGTCTTTAGGATGACGATTTAAAGTATATAATACAATAGTTTTAGATTGTGGGTTATAGTATGCTGTTATTCCCAAAATATCTTGAGCATTAGCTGTATCGTCTTCTATAAATTGAACTTTAGGTAATGGCTGAATTTCCATACCTTGGTTTATCATAAATTTAGATATTTCAAGAAGGAGGGGTTTGTATCCTGAGCCGTATGGAGAGGATTTGCCTGAATGGTTTGGTGCTACATTTTCTTTCTGTGTGCGTAAACGTTCTGTTTTCTTTTTAGATGCTTCTTTTCTCTGTTCAGCGTATTCTAAAGCATTTTTTAAACGCGATTTAACCTCAGGATCTTTAGCTCTTCCGTATGCTGCCCTAACACGTTGGTGTATTAGATTAATAATTTGGGATTGGCGAGCGTGTGATTTAGATTTAAAAGATTCTTTAGATAAAGTATCTATAATATCCTGTTTAGTAGAAAATTTAATTTTTACAGTATCACTTGGGTCTTCGTCTGTGTATAATCTACGACCTGAACCTTTTGGTTTTTTACCTGTACCTGTTTTAGGATCAACTTCAGATATACCACCAGGTGTATCTAGTTTTTCGCCGGTTTTAGCGTCTGCATCGTATCCGCAAGTTCCTTCATTTACTACTTCTTTTTTTAATAAGTCATATATTTGTTGTTTTTTCCCTTCAGAAAGCCTATCAGGAAGAAATTGTTTAAAATCTTCTAATGTTTTTTCTGGATTAAGTAGTATTTTACGCGCTGCTGTTCCACTAATTTTATTATTAGGGGACTTAATAATTTTTACTTGAATATTTGGATATCCTTTAGCACTTTTAGAGCGACTTATTATATCAGCAATATCACTTTCTTTACCTTCTCTTTCTCCTAAAAAGAAATATACAGTTTGGTCGGGATTATCTCTACCATAACGTATAATATCACCTATAGGGGAAGATGAGGGTTGTATTTCAACTTTATCTCCTAAAAGATCTTTATATTGGTCCCAAACTGCTAAAGATTGTTCTTGAGCAATACCCTCTCGAACTCCGTTACCAACACAAATTATAAGTTTACCCAATTCAGGATATTCTTTTAAAGCTTGTTCTATAACTTCAAAATGTCCTTTAGTAGGTGGTTTAAAACCCCCACCATACAAGCCTATAACTTGTTTGTTTTCAAGGAGTTCTTCTATTAAGTGTTTGGTGAGTTGGTTCACTATTACTTAAGTTTTTCAATTTTTTCTCTAGCTGCTTTTTTCTTTTCGTCAATACCTTTTTTAGCTTCCCTAAATTCATTCATAGCATCTTCCATTTCTTTAAGTTGCCCTTCATATTCTTTTAGAGATTCTGTGGCGTGGCGGTTAGCTTCGGATTTATTTTTATAAATTCCTTTTGTTTCTTCCATTTTAATTTCATCAAATACAGTAGCTTCATATACCATATCTTCTTTAGTCATTTTTCCTTTAGGTTTTCTAACTACAAAAAATTTACCTACTTCATCTATGGGGGTATATTCTTCTTTTTGTATTTCTTCTAATTCTTCCTTAATTAATTGGCGTAGTTGGTTTAGTTTCATGATAAAAATTGGTTTATTTTGGTTTTGGCTGTAGATAAATCATCAAACTGAGGTAATGTGTTTACCATTTGTTGTATATTTTGATTTAGTTCTTTGAATTCGGCTTCTGATTTAGCTTGTTCTTCTGGGGTTTTTGGTTTGCCTTTAGCAGTAGAAGTATCAAAAAATCTTGTTTGAATTTCTTCAGGGTTAAATTGAGTTTCAGCGTCTAGAGGATTATTATTTATTAAGATAAATTTATCTTCTCCAAACATATCTCTATATGTGTCTATATTTGAATTTACATCTCTCCAAGTGCGTAATACAATACCTGGAAGCAAGCTGCGTTCACGTTTTTGATTGCGTTCTAAAGATGTTATAGGAGAAACATATAACATTAACATCATTGTATCGTATCCTAGAGCTTCAAGTTGTTCTTTTTTCTTGCGGATAGGTTTTGATGCTCCTGCTGTTCCGTCTATTATAACATTATTAGAACTTTTAAGTAATTCTTGATATTTTTCATCTGTAGTTTTTCTAGCAGATGCCATTAATTTAGCTGCTTGAGAAAGTTGATCGGGTGTGAAATTTTTTATATCCATTCCCAACCCTGTATCTTTTAACATTTGTTCGTATGTGTCGTCAACATTTAGAACAGACATATTAGAAGGTAATAATTGCTTTGCTATTGTAGATTTCCCTGAGCCAGCCGGACCTGCTAAAAATATAGCTTTAGGTTTTTCAATGGCTTCTTTCAAGAGAGATATCAGTCTGATCATAGCAGATTTTGTTATAAATATACGAAAAAAGGCTTGGATAACCAAGCCTTCTGAATTATTATATGTGTTTTATATTTAAATTATATTTATTATTTTCTTTTTTAAAGATTCAGCATTATAATAATCACCGGCCACATTGCCATAATCAGGTTTTGTGGAAAGAGGACATTTATTCCAAGCTTCCTTAAAACTATCTAGTTCACCTTCTTTAGCTCGTTTTTCTTCTGCTTCTATTTCATTACTTAATTCATTTACATCTTTTGTTTTCATACCAGTACTTATAAGACTCCAAACTTTTCCTAAACTAATTTTTGCTAGAATAGTTTTAAAAGGAGCAAGAGCTACAAGTAAAGGAGTACCGGCTTGAACCGAGGTAGCAGTAGTTGCTGCAAGAGGCCCAATTACTATTGCTGCTTTTATGATAAAAGCTGTTATAAGACCTATTAAAATTACTTTATAAGCTTTCTGGGCAGCTAATTCCATACATTGCTTTTGTTCATCAGTAGGGTTAAATGTCCCATATCTAATCATAGCAAAAAGTTTAGCAAGCCCTTTAACTGAAAATGTATCGTAAATCCATTTTATAAGTTTATTAGCGCTATCTGTAAATTTTTTAATATTCTCTAACCCTTTCTCCCCACCAGGAACATAATTTACAACTATATTTTTAAATTTATTTATTATTTTTGATATAACATCCTTTATCCAACTTGTTATATCTTTTACTACTTTAAACCCCGAAAGTATATCTTTAACTGATCCTAGTACCTGTAATATTGAGCCAATCGCACCTTCTGCCTCTATAATATTAGATTTAGTTTCATTTAAAAAACCTTTTTTAACTTCACTATAAAATCTAAGATTTAATTTTATTTCTTTTTTTATACTTTGATTTGTTCTAACCTCAGATATAGTAATACCTTGATATCCTTCAAGAACTTTTTTAACTATATTTTTCTTTTCTTTTAATGTTAATAAATTAACCACCTTTATATTATTTAGTTAAATTGCCCATATTGCTTTTTACAAATGATACAACCTCAGGCATTTTATTTTTAGAAATTGAGATTTTAATATCTTTTACATTAATACCTTGTTGGTCGAATTTTCCTCCTAAAGTTTTAGCATTAGCTACCATTGCTTCATACCCTTCAGTACTTGCTCCCTTAACCTGGCCTATGCTAATTGATATCATATCTGATCCTTTATCCATACTAATAGATAATCCAACTGTAGCATTAGGTTTACTAGCATTTGCTCCATAATTCCATGTAGTAAATGGAATATCTGTTAAATAGTCTTTAGAATTTATAACATAAGGGTTTGTTGATTTTAAAGCCTGGTTTAGTGCTCCTCTTGTGTCTTCTTTAGTAGTTGAAGCAGACATTTCTGTATTAGCTATTTGTCTAATATCTTGCTTTTGGGCTTGAGAAAGATTAGGTGATGCCATTAATGAAGCTAATATAGCAGTAGTCATTAATCCTTTTTTAATATATGATTTAATTTTTTCAAGTACACTATCAAATGTTCCTTCATTCAAAGTACTAATTATATCATCAAATATTTCTTGTTCTTCTGGATTAAGAGAGGCTTCTTCTATTTTCTTATTCTCACTTAAAGCATCATCTACAGCTCCCGTAAGATTACGAATCATTTGAGATAATTTAGTTTTATCTTCTTTAGGTAGCTTTTTAAGATCTTTCAAATTTGATTTTAAATCAGCAATAAATTCATCGCGAAGTGTTTCGATTTTGGATTTATATTTGTTAAATAAATCTTCTTTGGCTTCATACATTTGTTCATTTTCGTTTAACTGGAAGCCTGCAAGCTTCTGCATGCGTTGAAATTCTTCGGATAAGATTTGTTTGCTCATATTAGATATTATGTTTAATTAAGCTTACGAAATTTAGCTAATGCTTCGTTTACTGCTGATTCGATATTAAGTGATTCTTGTAAAGATAAATTAGGTAATTCAGATATATATTTATCTAGATCTGCTTGATCTTTTTCTTCATATTTATACCCAAAGCCAACAGTTGCTTGATCTAATTGTTTAGGATCTTTTACTATTTTTCCTAAAACCAAAGTAGCAGCTTTTTTAAATGCTGGGATTAGTGTCTTTTCAAATTCTATAGCTGTAGCTGCTTTATCTTTAGAATAATTATCAAATTTTACTACTCCTTTTCCTTCTTTATTATAAAACCCAATATTAAGTAATGCACCTTTATAGTTATCTTTATCTCCTACACTTGGGATTGTAACTCCCATATATAAATGAGGTTTATTACCAGTATCTGTACTTGGTCTATAAGATACGTCGATATCTTTTATTTCTACATTTTCTCCAAATATTTCTTTGACTACTTTTTCAAATTCAGGACCTAAATCAGTTAATTTCATTTCTATTGTTTCATTCAACTGTGATTCAGTAATGATCCCCGCAAGCTTCTGCATGCGTTGAAATTCTTCGGATAAGATTTGTTTGTTCATATTATTCTTTTTATAATGGTTTTAAATTGTTCAAATTGTGGTTCCGCATTTGGGTTTTCTAAATCAAATAATTGTTTTACCATCATAAATATATGGAGATTCTCATTCTGCGATCTTTCAGGTGTAACTATTTCCCATCCCTTCCCTTGCATTTTATCTTTATTGACTTTGCGTTTTGATGACTTTAACCATAGTATTCCATAGTTTTCTATAGTTTTGCCAAAACATTCTTCGTAACATTTGCCATAAACTGCGGTTTGTAGCTCATAGGTAGTTTGCATGTGGTTTGAGGTTTTAATATCTAATAACCATAGTTTACCATCTATTTCACAAATCAAATCGCATGTTCCTGCTACTTTAAGTTCGTCTGAAAACAGGTGAACTTCAGTTTCTATGAGTTTAGGATTATATGTTTCCCAAAATTCTGTAAATCGCAAAAACATTTGCCAAACTTCAGGTGAGTATATTGGGTCTCCATTTTTAGATAGGTAGTGAAGTTCTTCTCCGTTTAAATATTTTTCTACTAATTCGTGTACTTGAGTACCTTCTTCGGCTGCTTTTTTAACTATATATTCTGATGCATATCCTACTTGCTTAAGCCAATTTTCAAAATGTTTACCCTTTGGATAATATTGTAGTACATAAGTGATAGATGGATAATATTCTCCATTACGTCTATAATAACGAGAATCGGGTAACGTAATTTGTTTGTAGTCATCGGATATTTCTAGTATCCTATCATACGAATGTTTTAATATCATATTAGTTGGAGTTTTTTCTCTAGAAGATCAGAGAATGTTAAAGGATAAGTTTCCTGAATAAGATGAGTAAAATTTTTAAATCCCATATCTGCCGGATCTTTGTCTTGTAAATCTACAAGATATACTTCTTTTCCTTCTTTCATTAAGTTTTCGCAAAAGTTTAATGCTTGTTTTTGTGCATCTTTGTCTAACGCTATATATATTTTTTCTACAGCAGATGTAACAAGTTTTTTCATTAAACTAGATTGTATTGTTTTACCTAGTAATGGTATTGCATTTCGTTTAATTGCTAGAGCATCAAACGGACCTTCACACAATATTACAGGTACATTCCAGTTTATGAATATTTCAAATGGTATTATATTGCGGGATGTAGATGGGTTTTTATATTTTACAGTGCTGGTTTGGTTAAATGTTCTAGCAGTAAAATAATTTAGATTGCCATTTGCATCGTACGATGGGATAATAATATGGTTAGCATATCTTCCTTTTTCGCAATATCCCATATTGTATTTGATAATATCGTCTTTTGTAGTACCTCTAGCTTTAAGGTATGCTATAGCGTGTCTTCCTGTAATATCATTTTGTGTAATCTCAAGTAGCGATTTAAATTCTTTAGGTAATTCTAATTTCTCTTCTTGTTTAGGAGTATCTATAACAAAATATGTTTTAACTATAGATTTAAGTTCTACAAGTTTTTCTCCGGGCACACCAATAAGCTTAAACATTTGGTGTAATTTTTTACCTTTCTTGTTGCAAACCCAACAATGCCAACTTTCATAGCTTTTTGATTCTTCATCAAAGTTTATCTCAAGTTTTGGTTTGGTGTGTTTGCAAAAAGGACAAGTATAAGCCGCATTCCCTCTAGCAGTAAGTTTTCCGGTACCAAGTACAGAGTTTACTAGCGTAACTAGAGTTTGATTTATCATAGTGGGGAATATATGAAATTAAGACTAAATAGCCAAATTCTTATATCGAAAAACAAATCCCTTAATATGAATTTTA
>Ga0194123_10005737_pt1 | contig 13136 bp, 16 predicted proteins | sample TA2MahsurfametaG_5_FD_155479 | JGI IMG/M metagenome (GOLD analysis project Ga0194123, IMG submission 155479) | Freshwater microbial communities from Lake Tanganyika, Tanzania - TA2015023 Mahale A surface | ecosystem: Environmental > Aquatic > Freshwater > Lake | place: Tanzania: Lake Tanganyika... | reverse complement strand
GTTTATCCACAAAACCTGATTTTGTTATAACAAAAGGATGGATGAGTGGATTGAAGAATTTTCCCTTTTTTTATTGACTGAGCGAGGTCTTTCTCCTTTAACGGAAAAGTCTTATCGGCAAGATCTGAAGCTTTTTACAAGCTATATGAAAGATCGATTGATCGAAAATATAGAGCTTAAAGATCTAGTAGACTTCTTATGCCACCTAAAAGATCAAGAATATGCAAGTAGCAGCGTCTGTCATACTCTTATGACGCTAAAGGTCTTTTTTCGCTTTCTGATCCAAGAGGAAAAAATTGCTAAGGACGTGGCGGCATTGCTGAGCGCTCCAAGGATCTGGCAGCTGATTCCAGAAGTTTTGACGCTGCAAGAGGTAGAAGATCTACTCTCTTCAACTAACTCTAGTGAGCTTATAGCTATTAGAGATCGAGCAATATTATACACTCTCTATGCATCAGGTTTAAGGGCTTCTGAGGTCTCCATGCTCAATTTTTACGACGTAGAGGAAGATCGGATCTTAGTCAAAGGTAAAGGAAGCAAAGAGAGGATAGTTCCAATAGCTAAAATCGCTACAGAAGCGATCAGTGCCTATGTTCATGCGTGGGAGGGGAAATGGCAAAAATGTGAACGCTCTTCTCCTTTATTTTTATCTAAGAAAGGGGAAAGGATTGACAGGGGGGATGTGTGGAGGATTGTAAAAAAATATGCAAAGATGGCCAATATTACGAAAAACATCTCACCACATACTCTTCGTCACTCATTTGCAACACACCTTCTGGAAAGTGGGGCTGATTTAAGGATTATCCAAGAGATGCTAGGTCACAAAAACATCTCTACAACGGATCGATACACCCATATTTCAGAAAAACATCTTAGGAACTCATTCGAGAAGTTCCATCCAAGAGTTTAAAAAAAGGGGTGAAATCGGTTTTTTAAGACTTTACTCACTTAAATGCTATTTTTAAGAAAGTAAAGTCTAATCGAAAAAGATCTATTAGGAAGAGATTTTCTTGCGTACCAAATCTCTAACGATATCTGCCGGCGCTGAGCCTTGGCAGACTTTCATCACTTGACCTACTAAGAAATTGAATGCTTTTTCCTTGCCGTTCAAGAAGTCTGAAACAGATTCAGGATTCTTTTTTAGAACATCATCGACGATGGTTTCAATGGCTGAGCAGTCTGTAATAGCAGCAAAAGCGGGGTTTTCCTCAAGGATTTTCTCGGGGGTTTTGCCTGGATTTTCTACCATGAGATCGGCGATTTGTTTTGCTACTTTTCCGGTGACAATTTTATCGTCAACCATATTGGACAAGCTAGCAATCGCTAGAATATCAAGGCCGAATTCTTCTACGCTTTTTCTAGAGTTTTTGATTCTTCCGATAAACTCTACTGTAAGCCAGTTGCAAAAAGAAACGGGATTTTTGGCCTGGCTTAGCCCTTTTTCAAAGATATCCCCTAGTGGTTTATCGCAAATGAGCAAGCTAGCAGAGTAGTGGCTTAGTCCTAGCTTTTCAATGTAGCGTTTTTTTCGCTCTCTTGGCAATTCGGGTAGGTTTTCTTTGAGCTTAGCGATCCAATTTTTGTCTAAAAATAGTGGGGGAAGATCGGGCTCTGGGAAATAGCGATAGTCATCAGCGGTCTCTTTTTTGCGCATCAAGATGGTTGCGCCTGTCGCTAGATCAAAGCGGTAAGTTCCGCTAGTTACAGTTTTACCCTGCTGATAAAGATCAATTTGCCTTAGGATTTCTGCATCAATAGCAAGCTCCATATTGGCAAAAGAGTTCATATTTTTGATTTCTGTCTTTGTTCTTAAGGTGGTTTCCCCTTTTTTACGTACTGATACGTTAGCGTCGATACGAAGAGAGCCTTCTTCCATGTTGCAATCTGATGCGTCGATGTATTGCATGATGGAGCGGATTTCTGTAGCAAAAAGGGCTGCTTCTTTGGCTGTATGGATGCAAGGCAAAGAGACGATTTCTACAAGGGCTACTCCTGCGCGGTTGTAGTCGACGCCAGCGAACTGTGAAAAGTGCTTGAGCATGCCGGCATCATCTTCTAAGTGCGCGTGGTGAATGCCAAAGACTTTTTCTTCACCATCAATTTCTACAGCAACAGATCCTCCAACGATAATGGGTTCATCGAACTGTGTGATCTGAAAGTTTCTTGGAGAGTCTGGGTAGAAGTAAGATTTTCTATCAAAGTGGCACTCTTCAGGTATATGGGCGTTGATTGCAAGTCCAAAAAGGACTGCTTTTTCAATAGCAGCTTTATTGATGACAGGCAAAGCGCCGGGCTGCCCTGTATCTGCAAAAGAGATATTGACATTTGGCTCATGTCCAAACTGGTTCGGTGCAGAAGAAAAGAGTTTACTTTTCGTGTTCAGTTGTACGTGTATTTCTAAGCCGATAACAGCTTCCCAGTCGTTCATGAGAACTCCTTGGCAAAGAGGGGTGGACAAGTTTGTAATTTCAGTTGTTGTTCAAGAGCTGCTGACAATCTAAGCACTTTTGCATCTTGCATTTGAGCGGAGCTAATTTGCAGGCCAAATGGCTTTTGGTTTTTATCTAGGCCAATAGGCATGCTGATCGCCGGAAGTCCTGCCAAGTTAGCGAAAATGGTGTAGATGTCTTGCAAATACATCTCAAGAGGGTTTTTAATCGCGCCTAACTCAAAAGCTGCAGAAGGGACGGTAGGAAGTACTACGGCATCACAAGTTTGAAAGATCCTTTTGAAATCTTCAATCAGTAAACGGCGTACTTTTTGCGCTTTTTTGTAATAAGCATCTTGATGGCCAGCAGAAAGCACATAGGTTCCGAGAAGAATGCGTCTTTTTACCTCTTTTCCAAATCCTTCTTCTTTTGAGTACTCGTAAACTTCTTTCAGAGTTTTTGCTTTTGTTGAACGCTTGGAAAATAAAATACCGTCAAAGCGGGCAAGGTTAGTTGAGGCTTCTGCAATCGCTAAAATGTAGTAAAGAGGTATAGAATACTTGATGAGAGGTATATCGATTTCTACGACTTTAACGCCCATCTTTACATATTCATTGATTGCATTATTGAATAAATCGATGAGGGAAGGGTCAAGTTCTTTTAACAGGTTTCTTGGTACGCCGATGGTCATATTTTCAACGCCTTGGCTCAGTGAAGCACTAAAATCTTCTTTACTGTCTGCAATAGAAGTAGAGTCAAGAGGGCAGTGGCCGGCTAAAACGTCCATCATGAGGGCGATATCTTCAGCATAGTTGGCAAAAGGACCGATCTGGTCAAAAGAAGATCCAAAAGCAACAAGCCCATATCGCGAAATGCGGCCATAAGTTGGTTTAAATCCAAAAGTTCCACAAAATGAGGCAGGCTGACGGATTGATCCTCCGGTATCTGAGCCTATAGATAAAGGGGCGATTCTGCTGGCTACAGCTGCAGCGCTTCCTCCTGAGGAGCCTCCGGGCGTGCATGAAAGATTCCAAGGATTGCGCGTCTCAAAAAAAGCGGAAGTTTCTGTGGATGAACCCATAGCGAATTCATCAAGATTGGTTTTTCCAAGCAAAATACCATCTTCTTCTTCTATGCGTCTAACAGCGGTAGCAGAAAAAGGGGCTTTATAATCGGCCAAAAATTTGGATGCGCAGGTAGTGAGCTCTGATTCGATGTGGATATTGTCTTTAATAGCAACTGGAACACCGGCGAGTTTTCCTACGCTCTTTCCTTGTTTGATTTTTTCATCTATTGCATGTGCTTTAGCAAGAGCTTTTTCGGGAAACAGGGTTAAAAAAGCTTTGACTGAAGGGTCAATCGCTTCGGCGCGCTTAAGAAAATAGCGTGTTACTTCCACAGCGCTTATTTTTCCTTCCTTAACAAGAGAGCTGAGCTGTTTAGCAGATAAAGAGTACATAGTTATATAACAGGAGGTACGCGCACCATCCCTGCAGTTGAGGCGGGCGCATTGTTCAATAGCGTTTGACGATCCATTGGCTCTTTTGCAACGTCTTCACGTACAGGAAGATGGACTGCTTCTAAAACGCTATAAAGGGGTTTGACATTTTCTGTATCGACTTCAGATAAACGATCGATATAGTCGAGAATGGTTTTGATGTTTTCCACAAACATCTCTTCTTCTTCCTCTGTGCACTTAACTCTACATAGAGTCTCGAGGTGGCGTAAAGTTTCTTTGTTGAATTCGCTCATAACGCTGAACATCTTAGAATATTTTTGGCTAATAGGTCAAACTTTTTCTTCGAATAAATAGGCTCTAGTGGGTATGTTGAAGAAAAGTTACTAGGGAGATCGTGGCATGTCGTACGTGAATTTTTTAGCTTTAATCCTAATTTTGATCGGTGCATTAAACTGGGGTCTAGTTGGTTTCTTCCAGTATAATGTAGTTGAAGCATTTTTAGGCAAAACAATGGCTGCCAACATTGTTTATTGTTTAGTGGGTCTTGCAGGGGTTTGGGGCCTTGGCTTCCTTACTAAGTGCAAGGCGCTTTGTTGCTGCTCATCTTCAGAAAAGAAGATGGATAAATCTGATAAAGGTGGATGCTGTCGCAAATAAGTGGCAGGCAGTGATAGTTTTTTTCAAGGCCCGTTTTTTAAACGGGTCTTTTTCTTTAAAAAATCTTTAACTTCCTTTTTATTAGAGAAATAGATGGTAAATTTTCTATTTACCTTTTCTTGATCGCTGTGCTAGCTTCTTTGGTCCATAAGGAGAAAAAACATGTCAACAGCATCTGTGGTTAGTCAATATGTAAGAGTTCATGAAATTCCTGAGCAAATGAAAGGTGTTGAATTTCAAAGAGAAATCAAAAATATCGAAAAGCAGGTTAAATCTATAGAGTATAACCAGGGAATCGAATCTGCGTATGATTTTTTGATCAGCTTAGCTGCAGAATCAACAGAGTCGAATCGAACATGCTGGAAGCCTTTAGTGGTCTATTTTGTTAACAACAATCAATTAGGATTTTCCTTAGCCTCGTTTATATACAAAATTTTTTCGCGCATAGATGAAAAAAATCTGTCATTAAGAAAATTCACTTACAGTGAGCTTTTGCCTTTGGTTGGTTATCTAGTCGCTAAGCATTATGTATTTATAAATGAATCTAAGCATCTATTCAGACCCCAGGAGGCAAGTTCAGCTTGTTTAAATGACGTAGTAGAGCACCGTTTGTATTGGGAATCTGAGTTTAATCTCTAGTAGATAGAATCGATTGAAGGCCTTCATGTTTTTTGAAGGCTAACAGTTCTCTTATTTTTTCAGGAATCATCTTCTACATAAAGCGGTGATATAAAACGACTTTAATTATATTAAATTAATTAATAATTGTTTATGTTATTTTAAATTTGTAAAAATTCATAACTTAATTTTATTAATAAATTAAAGAATAGGGCGTGTTTTTATCTTATGGAAGGGAAATCCTCAATGCAGCCTTGGCTGCAAATATTTATAAGACCTCGAGAAGTCGCAAAGCAGATTTGTGCGCTAACTCCTAATAAAGGTCTTCTTGCGATATCAGCTGTTTACGGTTTTTTTGTGCTGATTGAAACAATGCAAAATATCGGAGCAGGCTTACAATACAAATTGGGAGCAATGCTTCTTTTTGCTTTAGTGCTAGCGATACCTATTGGCTATCTTTCCTTGTCATTTTCAGCGTGGATGCTCTGGTGGACGGGCAAACTCATCAAAGGACAAGCCAATTTTGTCACTATCCGCTCTGCGCTTACTTGGTCTAAAATACCTGAATTAGTAGCTCTAATCGGCTGGTTTGTGATGATAGCGGTCTACGGCTTGCAAGTGTTTGTGCCGGCTTTTATAGATAAGAGCTATACGTTCAATCAATTCTCTCTGCCAACAACTGTTATGGTGTTGCAGATCGGTTTTACCTTGTGGGGATTTATCGCTCTTTTGCAAACCCTTGCTGAAGTGCAAAAGTTCTCTATTTGGTATGCGTTACTGAATGTGGTTTTAAAATCATTGCTTCTTGCGATCTTTGGAGCTGCGTTAATGTGGTTTTCTGGCGGTTATGTTGCTTAATAAAAATAGGATAACGAGGGTTTATGTTAAATAATATGTTCAAAAAGAGGGCCTTGGCTATGTTCATGGGTCTCATGCTTTGCGCCGGAGTAGATGATACTTTTTCGCAAAATATCGCATCTCAAGGAAGGCAAAACGAAGTTTACAAATCATGGACGAAGGTCTATTCGTTTCAAGGCAACTGCCATGTAGTATTTCCAAGAAGCCCAGATCACGTTAAACAAAATATGGCGATCAAGAGCGATGGTAGTAATTTAGAATATGATGTTTATGTCGCTGATTTAGAAAAGCGCTCTGTATATATGGCTCTTATAGCGAAATATCCGGGAGAGGTAAGAGAAGATCAGGTTGTGGGAAGTTTAGAGCACTTCCTTAACTCCATTTTAGTGCAAAATCCTAACAACCAATTGGTTTTTGCTAATTTGGTGCAAGTTCAAGGATGTCAGGCTATGGATTTTTTCATTAAAACCAATGATGTCTTCTTTAAAGGGCGTGTGCTTTTAGCGAAAAATTACCTATACCTGCTTGCTATGGAGTGTGAAAAGCACCATTATCAAGATGAGCACTTTCAGTTCTTCATTGAATCTTTCGAATTGATAAGATAAAAAGCTCTTAAAAGAGTGGATCTATCAAGAATGTTTAAGAATGTAAGCAAGCCCAAAAATGTTGTTGAGCTTGCTTATGTTTTTTTATCGATAAGCAATACAGAGATAAGCTTATCCGAGGCTTCAATATCTTCTATTTAGTCTCTTCTATATCTCTCTTCTAATTGACGCCCTTCTGTGATTAAACGTAAAAGATCACGACCAACTCGGTTAACTTGCTCTTGAGCTAGCTGCTCTATCATTTTATTAGTCTCTACAATCTTATAAGATTGATAGCCAATAAGAACTACTGATAAAAGAACTAATCCAGCGCAACCTAACGGTAAAAAGCTTATAGCTAGGCCGATACTCAAAATAATTGTCATAACGATGCTGTGAATAAGAAGACAAATCTCGTAATCACGCATGTGATTTAATGTGTTAATTTGAGTTAAAGGGTTTGTCGTTTCTTGCATTATGTTTGAATAGTGGCAGAAAGCGGCGCTATATACAATTGGCGAAATAATAGGGAAAATAACACTTGCAGCTTTGGTAAACCAATTATCGAAAATGCTTTTAGATTCTTCTGCCTGTTGAGCTTGATCAATAAATAGATCAGTTTCTCTGAAAATACCGTGACTATGGATGTTGGTTGTCATTATTTAAACACCTTTTTTAATATTTATCATTTATTGATTTAAAAAAACTTTAGCCCGCTGCTTCTAACTCTCTATTGAGTAATTGAATATCTTTGACGAGCTTATAACTTAAGTAAGCTACAGTTATTCCAGAAAAAATGGTTGGCAAGATCGATGTAACTGCAAGAGCTCCGATACAGATAGCCACAAGAGATAGTGCTAAAAAAGCTACGGCGTGAACAAGAAAGCAGATATCATAGTCTACTAAATTTTTTGTGGCTCTTGCTCTTAAAGGGATGTGATTTGTTGCATCGTGTTCAGCAGAATATACGGAATTAGCAATAATATAGATAATTGTGGATACGATAGGTAAAATGGCGCATGCAACTTTCATGATCCATAGATCCAAAATTTCACAGCCTCTTTCTTCAACAACCGGAGCTGGACCTGGTTCAAAATATAAAGGGGGGCTTAAATGCATCATAAAAATCCTTTAATGCTTTAATTTTCTTATTCAATTAAAAAAAATGGCAAGTTCTTTACATATGTATGTATTAGCCTTGAGCATCATGGATTCTTTGGTAGATTTGCTGAATTTTTTGATGATCTTCGTCTAATTTGATAGAAACTAGGAAAAGAGCAATAGTAAGTGCAATAGTAGTAATGACAGCTAGAGGTGTAAAAAAGGAAAAACATATTGCTACTATTGATAGAGCAATCATAGCTGCTATGTTGACTAAAAGACAGACGCGATAATGGTAGCTATGTTGAAATAATTGTAGTTTTAGTTCTATGTTGCTTGGCTCAGCAGCTAAATACTGAGAATTTAATTGTTGATTTGCTAATCCGTAAAATATCGGTCCTATAATAGGGGTTAGCGCTACAAAACATTTGCTTAATGGGTGAGTCACCCAGCAAGAATCTTCTGCTGCTTCCGCACCAATAAGAGTAAATTGAGGAGTTGATATAGGATTTTGTGTAGAATCTTGTATGCTCATAAAAATTCAGTTTTTGTTAAGATTGTATATGGATTAGAGCTATTAAAGCAATCTTAATAAAATATTCAAATTCTTGCATTACCGAATCACTTGTTCTTTTATGAGATGAAAAGTAGTTCAAGGGATCGCTACATTTTTTATCATGGATAGCACGATAAAAATCGTAATGTGAAAAATTTTATTCTTCAATTTTGGGGTAAAAATTGAGCACTTCGCAATCTCCTAAAAGCTTATAGATCAAAACACCTGTTACTGTAAGTGATATAGCGGTTGATAACAACCCAACCACAGGGAGAACAAAGATACCCAAGATGGACATAGCTAAAATAGCTACACTGTTGATAAGCATGCAAATATCGTAATCAACAAGATGTTTAATCATGCTTGCTTTTACTACTTGATTATCAGTATTATCGTGCTCGTTTGCGTAATATTCTTGCGCAAATATGTATAGTAGCATTCCAGCAAAAGGAATGATAGAGCAGGCAATTTTAGTAAGGGTATTGTCAAAGAAGTGAGGGGCTCTATTCAAGGCATCAGTATACTCTTGTTGGGTATGCGGACGACAGGTAGAAATAATAGAAGTCATATCAATAGCCCTTAAAATTGGTTTTTTCAAGCTTACGCTAAAAGAAAATTAACCTCAATCTTAATGAAAAATTTAAGAAATGGATTAAAATATTTTCTTATTAGGAATGGATGATTTCTTGCACGGTTTTGAAATGGATCTTAGAAGTTTTTTGAAGAGCTTCTATTCCATGGGTTTTGTAGAGGTCTTTACAAACTTTAGCTGTCTCTTTTGAAGCTCCTTTTGGAAGGGCTAGATGATAAGGCTCACCTAGCTTAGCTAGCAATTCTAAAAACTTTGCTCTAGCGAGTATGGATGCGGCTGCTACTACGACATCATCTTCTGCTTTGGTTCTTTTTGAAAGGTGCAGGTTGAGCGCTTTTCTTTTAAGGGCATTTTCTACTAAAGGCTCATGTGTAAATTGGTCTATTAGGATTTCATCACATTTGGTCTCTTGATACAAAGAGTCAATAACTGTTGCATGACCCCAGGCTAAAAGATGATTGAGATTGAAAAATTTTTCATATAATTCGTTGTATTTTTCGGGGTGGATGGCAAGGATTTTGTGTGGGCAAATAGCCATGATCTCTTTGCTTTTTTTCATTACCGTTTCATCGGAAAGGCGTTTTGAATCTTTGATGCCTATTTTGATTAAAGTGGTAATTGTTTGCTCATCTGCAAAAACGCTTGCTACGCAAAGAGGTCCAAAAACATCTCCTTTGCCAGCTTCATCTACTCCTATATGAGGCTCTAAAAAGGTGAGCATCTCAGGATGGGAGTAGGAAAGATTTTCAAGGATATTAGGCTCGAGGTAAAATTTGATGAAATCTTCTTTTTCTTTTCCTTGAACTGTAAATTTTCCTGATTGGTATAAAGTGCAGGAAAGTCCTGTTTTTTTCGCTTGAAAGATGGTGTGATTAGGCTTACTCAATACGAAACCTTGGGATGAGAGATCTGTTTCGATTTTCTCAAAAAGCTCTTTTGAGATGTCGCACACAAAGCAATTAGACATTTGCACCAGAGAATAATTTCTAGCAATTGTAACAATTGACCAGTTTTCTTTGAACATTTTGTTGATTTTTTGCTAATCTGTGGCATGCTAGCAAATTTTGCAAGAGGACCGTAAGGTATGGGAAGTGAAGGGAGAAATATAGGCGAGCTTTTTAAACAAAGACGACTTGAAAAAAACTTGTCGCTAAGAGAAGTAGAAAGCGCAACGTCCATTAGGACAGGATATCTGTCTGCTATAGAAGAGGGACAAGAAAATCAATTTTTGTCTCGTGTGTATATGTATGGTTTTATGAGACAGTATGCTGGTTTCTTAGGGCTTGATTTTGATAGGCTCTCAAAAGAGTATTCTTTAGGGCTAAGTATGGAAAAAGAGCCAATGGAATTTGCCTACGGCATAGGTACTTTAGAAATGGGAAAAGCAAGTGCGCAATCATCAAAAAGATGGGGTCCTGCTTTCAAAGTTGTGTCCTTAACAGTCTTAGTTTTGCTTGTGGCATGGCTTTTTGGAAAATACTTAAGTGTGTGGTGATATATGGAAAAACAGATATTGGGCGATTACAAGATCATAAAAGAAATCGGTCGAGGTTCTTTAGGCACTACATATCTCGCTGAACACCGCTTTTTGCGCAAAAATTTTGCACTTAAAGTACTTCCGCCAGAGTTAGGTCAAGATAGTGCATTTATCAAAAGGTTTGAAACGCACATTCACAATATCGCTGAATTTTCTCACCCCAATATTGTAAAAATCCACAATATTTCGTGCTTTGAAGGGATCTATTACGTTGTTTCTGATTTGATTGTAGACGATGTGGGTCAGCCAACAAATCTTTCTCAGTATCTTAGCGGAAGAGCAAACCGTCTGACAGAAGAAGAAGTGGTGCTCATTTTAAAACAGATAGCTTCAGCTATTGATGCTATTCATGAAAAGATGATTTTAGATGAGCCGATGTATCATGGCGGTATCAAATTGTCGAATATCTTAATGGGTAGAAAAGAAAACGGCGTGCCTCATGTCTATATTTCTGATACTGCAATTTTACCGATTCTAGGAGCTGGAAAGGTGATCTGCCGAATCTACAATGTTGTAGCAGAGGCTTTATCTACAGCTATATCGCCTTTAGATGTTCTCGACGGAGCCTATCATTTTCATGAGCCAAAAGAGAAAGAAGCTCTTCATCTTTGGCAAAGAGCATTTTTAGAAAGTTATGTGTTCTTGTCCCCTGAGCAAAAGCTCAATGTAAAGAATATGGGTGTAGGAACATCTACAGACATTTACTCATTTGGCGTGCTTCTTTACTTCATGCTTACTGGAGAGTTTCCTGAGGGTATTTTCTTAATGCCATCGAAATTGATGAGCGAGTATCGCTATGATTGGGATGGTATTTTATCAAAATGTCTATTAAAACAGCCTTCATTGAGAGCTGAAAAGCTCAGTTCAATCTTTAGCCAGGCTCCTAAAAAAGAACTTGGCACAGTGGAAAAAGCCTTGGATCAAATCCACACTGAGGTAAGACCTACAGCTAAAATCATCTCTTTTGACACACCAGCGCCAAAACAGATGCCCCCGCCTGTGGAAGAATATGAACGTTTTGTGAAAGAGCCTCAAGATGAGACTTATCATCAAAAAATAGAAAAAGAGCCTCAAGCCCCAGCCGTCAAAACATTTGTCGCATCGCCGCAGCCAATAGTTACGGCAAAACCTACTCAGTCATATAGCTCACAAAGCTCTACAAACTTCATACAAGCTACTCCAAAAACTGACTACATGCAAGCGGCGTTTAACCGTTTTGAGCAAGCTCAGCCTTCTGTAGCTGTAATGCAAGAGCCAGTAACTGAAAAAAGGCCTATTCTCAATCCGCCGGAATTGAAAAAGCATCAGTATGAAGAAAATCCGGGAGCGATATTTCAAACAGAGCCTTCAGTAGAAAGATACGTTCCTAAGAAAAAAGAGGTCTCAGATATTGAGCCTATTCTTTCTGATATGGCCATTATAGAAGGTGGAGAATACTTTAGAGGAAGTGAAATAGGGGCTCGTGATGAAAAGCCGCGTCACAAGATTTTCCTTTCAAGTTTTGCTCTTGATGTCCATGCAGTAACCAACGAGCAATTTGTTCGATTTTTAGAGGTTATGGGTGGAGAAAAAGATGGCAATAACAACGATATAATTCAGCTTAAAGAATCTAGACTCAAAAGAGTGGGCGGCAAGCTTATCATCGAAACCGGCTATTCCAAACACCCTGTTGTAGGGGTGAGCTGGTATGGTGCTGTAGCTTATGCTAAATGGATAGGCAAGCGCCTGCCTACTGAAGCAGAGTGGGAAGTTGCTGCTTCATCAGGAGTTAGCGATAGAATGTATCCATACGGGCGAGATATTGAGAGAACTCAAGCCAATTTCTTTAGCGCCGACACTACGCCGGTAAAAAGTTATCCACCAAATGACCTAGGACTTTTTGATATGGCAGGAAACGTTTATGAGTGGTGTCAAGATTGGTATGATTACAATTTTTATGAGACATCGATGCAAGAGCCTCAAGATCCAAGAGGCCCTGTTCAAGGGGTCTATAGGGTGCTCAGGGGAGGCTGCTGGAAGAGTTTGAAAGAGGACTTGCGCTGTTCGCATAGACACAGAAACAATCCTGGGACTGTCAATAGAACTTATGGGTTTCGCTGTGCGGCGGATGTAACATGAAGAAGGTGCTCTTTGTGTGTCTTGGGAATATTTGCCGCTCTCCTGCGCAGCAATACATTTCAACGCAGCTTGCAAAAAATAGTGAGTTTATTTTTGATAGCTGCGCTGTAAGCAATTGGAATAGTGGGGATGAAATGGATCCTTCTATGAGGCGTGTTTTAGAGAAAAGAGGCTACAGCTTGCCAAAACATCAAGCTAAGGTCTTTCAAAGAGAATATTTTCAAGAATTTGATTATATTTTTGCGGCTACAGAAGAAATTTATGAGTTTCTTTCTTCTCATGCAAAAAAAAATGAGAGGGAAAGAATTTATTTAGCGACCCATTTTAGTGATAGCTACCGAGGTATGGAAATTCCCGACCCCTATGCAAAAGGGGATAAAGATTTTGAACAGGTGGTAACTATGATCGAAGAAATTGCTAAAGAAACGCTCGATCGTATATCATAAATATCTTATGAAATTATTGTTATCTAGTCCTAGGGGTTTTTGCGCAGGCGTTGTTCGGGCGATAGAAACTGTAGAAAAAGCGCTTGAAACCTTCGGCGCTCCCATCTATGTAAAACATGAAATTGTGCACAATCGTCACGTCGTCGATTCTTTAAAAAAGAAGGGGGCGATTTTCATCGAA
>Ga0194123_10005728_pt1 | contig 13144 bp, 11 predicted proteins | sample TA2MahsurfametaG_5_FD_155479 | JGI IMG/M metagenome (GOLD analysis project Ga0194123, IMG submission 155479) | Freshwater microbial communities from Lake Tanganyika, Tanzania - TA2015023 Mahale A surface | ecosystem: Environmental > Aquatic > Freshwater > Lake | place: Tanzania: Lake Tanganyika... | reverse complement strand
TTCAATGGCAGCACGGCTGTTCTACCGCACACGTCTCATTGAAGACACCGCAACCTCCACCACCCGTGGCGCTCACCAAGGCTATGGCGAATTCGAGGGGCGCGCCCGCGGGCGCGAGGATGCACCCGTGACGGCACCATTGTCCGGCCTCCCCTGCTGCTGGTATCGCTTCCGGGTGGAGGAGCTCCGGCATTCCCGTGACAGCAAGGGTCACTCCCACAGCCGTTGGGAGGTGATCCAGCGCGGAGAGAGCGACCAGACCTTCTGGCTGGAAGATCATACCGGCCGCATCGCGGTCGACCCCAGTGGGCGCGGAGATGCACCCCCGCCACCGTGATGTCTGGCAGTCGCGCGCGGCGCTCTCGGGCATCAATCTCGCAACCCCCTTTTCAGGGATTTCTTTGCCAGCCATGCGGGTAACAGGCGCTATCGGTTCACCGAAGAGCGCATCAATCGTGATGATCCGCTCTATGCACTCGGCTTCCTGACCAATCTTGGGAGTCATGTGCCCCAACCCGACATGGACCACGCGGCCGCTGACCTCTTGCGCCAGTGGAAGTCCGATCGGGCGGCACTCATTGCCCGCTTCGACACCGACCGTGACGGGCAGATCAGCCAGGACGAATGGGAACACGCGCGGCAGCAGGCACGGGTTGAGGCCGGGGCCTCGGCCGTGATGGCGGAATCCGGGCCGCAGGAGGGAGTGAATCTCCTCGCGCGGCCTCCAGCCGGCGGGCTGCCCTACATTCTCTCGGGCTGGTCACAGGCGGAACTGTTGCGCAAGAAACGCTGGAAACTCCTCGCCTACAGCGGCCTGTTCTTTCTGGCCGGCGGCCTCGCCGCATGGATATACCAGGTCAGATTCATCGGCTGATCTGCTTATAACAGCCTGCTCCCCGGGCCCGGTTGGGTGCTCGACCAACACCTGCTAGGCTGCAATTCTCTCAAGCGTCCCGGGGGTTCCATGTCGGTCAAGCACTTCGTCAAGTACGAACCCCAGGAAAAGCCACCCCACGTGCTTGCGGCGGGCTTGGGTGCGCAAATCGTGGTTCTCATCGTGACCGGCATCATGGTCACCCCACTGGTGGTGGCCCGCGCTGCCAACCTGGACGCCGCCAGCTCGACCTGGCTGGTGTTTGCGGCACTCATTGCCGCAGGTGCTTCCACCTGGCTGCAGATCAGCCGGCTCGGCATCATCGGGGGCGGTTTCGTGCTGTTCGTGGGGTCCAACGTGGCCTTCGTCTCCGTCTCCGTGAGCGCCATTGGGGCGGGAGGCCTTCCGCTGCTCGCCTCGCTGGTCTGTGCCGCCTCCCTGGCAACCTTCCTGTTCACGGCGAAGATGGGCGCCCTACGTCGGGTCCTGACGCCGGCCGTGGGTGGCACCGTGCTCATGCTGATGGCGCTGAGCGTGGCCCCTGTGGTGTGGAACATGTTCAAGAAAGTCCCCCCGGAATTCGCCGGCACGACCATCCCGCCCATCATTCTCATCTCGACCCTCCTGCCCATCGTGGTTGTCTCCTTGTTTGCCCGGGACATGCTGCGCCTGTGGGCGCCGTTGATTGGCGTGGTGGTAGGCTCGACAGTGGCCTGGCAGTACGGGCTGGTGGATCTCGCACCCGTTGCAGCGGCGCCTTGGATCGGGATGCCCGTCGGGCACTGGCCCGGTGTGTCCTTGGCACTCGGTGAGACGTTCTGGGCACTGCTACCGGCCTTTGTGCTGATCACGATGGTGGGGTGCATCGAGACCTACGCGGACGGTCTCGCAGTCCAGCGGACTTCGTTCCGGGAACCCCGTCCCATAGATTTCCGCTCGGTCCAGGGAGCGATCAATGCGGACGGGGTGGGCAGCTTCTTCGCGGGGCTGCTCGGCACGGTGCCCAACACCGTCTATTCCATGAGCGTCGGCATCATGGAGCTGACTCGCGTGGCCGCCCGACGGGTGGGCGCCTGGGGCGGGTTGTTCCTCATCCTGCTTGCCTTCTCGCCGAAGATCGGCGCCGTCGTCGCGGCGATGCCCAGCCCGGTGGCCGGGGGATACCTGCTCATGGTGCTGGTGCTGCTGTTCGGGCACGGCGTGCGCATGGTGACCGAGGAGCCCTTGAGCTTTGAGGCAGGTGTCGCGGTCTGCCTCGGCTTCTGGGTGGGTGTGGGCTTCCAGGGTGGATTTCTCTTCAATGAGCTCATGCCTGAATGGGCGAAGCTCTTTCTTTCCAACGGCACCACCTCTGGTGGACTCACGGCCATCATCCTGATGGGCCTCATATCGCTCAAGAACCGCACTCGGGACAAGTTGAGCGTGCCGCTGGAAATCGGGGCGCTGGGACAGATCAAGCCCTTGGTGCAGGGCTTCTGCACTCGACTCGGCTGGGATGAGCAGGCTTCCAACCGGTTGATGCTGGTGGCGGAGGAGTCCCTGCTCTTCCTGCTGGAGAATCAGTCACGAGGGGGAGAGACAGCGGCCGGTGCGAAGACACAGCTGCATGTGCGCATACGGGACGTGGAACATGAGGCTGAGCTGGAGTACGTCTCCGCGCCCGCGAGCGTCAATGTGGAGTCGGCGTTGATGGCCGTTTCGGCTGACAGCGAGCACGAGGCTTCGCTGGAAGAGGAACTTTCACTGCGGCTGCTGCGTGGCATGACGCGGGAGCTCAAGCACCTGCAATATCACGGCACGGATTACCTGCTCATGCGAGTGGACAGCAGCGCCTGATCCCGGTGATCTCAGTGATCTCGGCCGTGCGCCAGCAGGCCGTGGCACACGCAGAGGCTCCTGATGAGGCGCACGACGCTCTCCGGATCTTCCTCATGGGCGAGATGGCCCAGGCCTTTGAGGTGATGAAGCGCGGCGCGGCGCAGTAGCGCCGCCACCTCGGCTGCCTGGCGTGGCAGCACGGCAAGATCATTCTCGCCCACAACCAGTTCCAGCGGCGGGGCAAGTCCTGGCAGGTCGCGCACAAACCGCGAGAGATCCCAGCGCGCCATCATGTCCAGCGTTGCCGCGACATGCGGGGGATGCGTCGCCAGTTTCTGATACAGCGCAACGCCCTCGGCATCCAGGTGTGAGCCCGTGCCGGCGATTAGTCTCTGCATCGCACGGGTGTCGCTGGCACGCCAGGCACACAATCGTGGTAGAAGGCCACTGGCAGCAGTGATCTTGGCCAGCGGCGAAAAAAACATCCCCCGCAATCCGGGCAGCGGCAGCAAGGCCCCGTTGAGCGCGATCACCAAGGCAGGTGACAGCCTGCCCCACAGACACATCGCAACGATAATCGCCGCCCCGGCCGAGTGACCTACTGCCACCTGCGGGCGTAATTCGAGGCTTTCGAGCAGGGCATCCAGCGCGGAGGCCATGCCTGGCAGGGACATGCCCGCGGAAATTGCCGGGCGCGATGACAGGCCGTGGCCGGGCAAATCCACGGCCACCACGGTGAAGTCCTGCGCCAGCAAAGGGAACAGCCTGCGCCATGAATGAGTGGACGCGCCGGCACCGTGCACCAACAGCATGACCGGACCTTTACCCTGAATCTGCAGGTGCCAGCGCACCCCTGCCGCAGACACCCATCGGCTGGGCGCCGCGTGCGGCCAGGGCAGAGAGTCGCGTCGCCAGACGCCCGGGGCCATAGGCTTCAGGGTCCGGGCCGCTCCGGAGTCGAAGCCGCGAGATCGCGATGCAGGGCTTCGGCCAGCAGCAATGGCCGGGCGACCGCTGGCCCAGTGGAGACACGAATCGTCCGGCCCCGTCGGGAGGCGCGACCAAGGCCTCGATCCGGCACCGCCTGCCGGCGCGAACGCAGGCCCATGGACCACAACGCATCCACCGGAAAGGGAATCACCATGCACCAGTGTTCCAGCACCGCGAGAAAGAGCAGGCAGCTCACCAGGAGTACGCCGGTGAAACCGAAGTGGTCGATGTCGGCCGCCGGCATGCGCAGAAGCATCAGGGTCAGGATGATGGTGGCGAGCGAAACTGCGAACGGGAAGAAGCCGTTCATTGGCGCCCGCCGGAAATAGCTTTCCAGATAGCGGAGATGCTCAGGCAGGAATGCCTCGGAGAGATTTCTCACTCCAAGGAACACGTTGAGCTTGGCACTCGTGCGCATCACCCACAGCACGAGGTAGGTCCAAAGTCCAACCTGGTTGGACTCGCGCCAAGTCACGGTGAGCACGAGCAGTCCACCGAGCAGCAGCGCAAGTTCGTGGTAGAGCAGCGTGCCCAGGGCCGCACGGAAACGGCGCCAGCTGCGTGCGCTTTCATCGCAAGCCCTTTTCCGCGGACCGGTGATGAATCCCATCAGGAAACTCATTTCCAGCCAGCCCCACACAACCAGCGCGCTGCCGAAAGCCAGGTAGGCGGCCAGCGTGTCACGGCTGTCCGCAGACCACGCCAGCCCCACCAGAGCGATGAGCATGGCCACGGTCGCTTGGCGCATGCTGCGCGCATAGGTGGCGCGGGGGAGCCCATCGAGATGGAGGATGAGGGCGGTCCCGGCCCACCATGCCAGCACCACGAACAGCACCGGCAGAAGGTAGTTCACCATATGCGGGGATTCGTCGGGCTCACCACGAGGGAGCCAGTCTCGTCTGCCGTGGAAGCTCGTGGTGATGGACAGGAATGCAGTACAGGTGGACGAAAGTCGCCACCGCCCTGAGGCTAAACCATGCCCGCTTCACCGTACCGCGCACACCACCCTGCTTTTTTGCAGCATCGACGCCACGCGAGATTGCCAGCAGTCTTTCCAGAGCAGCCCGGAACGCGGGGTTGTCCGTATCGACGGTCAGCGGAAACACCTGGCGGGTGATTTCGGAGGTGATGTCGAAAACCTTGTAGTCGTAGGTGGTGGCGTCCATACCCAGAGCCTTGTAGATCTCCGGGCGGGTGTGATCGCGCACATACATGGTGGCGTAGACTGCCAGCACGAAGAACTTTATCCAGAGCTTGTTCAGACCACTGAGCAGATGCGGGTTGGCGCGCATGATCAGGGCGAATGCCTCGCCGTGACGGAATTCATCATTGCACCATTGTTCGAACCAGCGAAAGATGGGGTGGAAACGCCGTTCGGGGTGACGTTCGAACTGGCGGAATATCGTGATGTACCGTGCATAGCCGATCTTTTCGGAAAGATAGGTCGCGTAATAGATGAATTTGGGCTTGAAGTAGGTGTACTTCTTCTGCTTTGCCAGCTGGTTGAGATCGATGGCACGCCCGTAGTCCTTGAGTGCCCGGTTGATGAATCCCGCATGGCGGGCTTCATCCCGACTCATGAAGGAAAACAGTTCACGCATGTCGGGATTCTTGATTGCCTTCCTGATCTCGGCATACAGGATGCAGCCGGAATACTCGGAGGTGCAGGAGCTGACCATGAAATCGATCAGTTCATCCTGCAGGGCAGGTGGCAGTTCCTTGATTTCCTGCAGGAAAGCTTCATCGCGGGCAAAGTGATTGCGGTTACCATCGCGCCGAAACTCGTCCATCATGGCTTCCCACTCGTGGCGGACCGGGCTGATGTCCAACGCATCGATGGCCTTCAGATCCGTGGTGTAGAAACGTGGCGTGAGCATGTCCTCTTCCTGGGCCTTGAGGGTGGAGTTCGTGCTGATCCCTGCGGTCTGTGCTCTGCTCATGAGGTTTCTCCTGGATGCTCCCGTCCGCAGTACTCAAGTACCGGGCGCAGGATTGATAAGGGCATGAAATTCGGCGCGGTTGGTCGGGCCGAAGGATTCCAGCGAAATGAGTCGTCCGGTGGCGGGATCCTCGAGTTCCAGCCGGCCGTCGTTCCTCTGGATGAGGCGGAACACCTCGGAGGAACCAACCCCGCGCGCCTTGCGATCTCGCGCCAGCCCGCGCATGACCCCGCGAATGAAATTGTGGGTACCTGGCGCCAGAACAACGCTTCGTGCGGGCAGTGCGCCGGGGAATGTCACGATGACGGCACCATCGGCACGGTCGCGGAATGCAAGCTCATGCACGGACAGCGGCGTCGCTTGCACGGACGGCAGCGACGGGCCGGAGCGCGAAGCAACGAGAGTGGTCAACAACGCGAACAGCACCAGCGCCAGCGCGGCGGGCAACACGCCGCGCGGCCCGCGCGGTGGAGTCTGCAGCTCTGCGGTTCCGGCCACCCGGGTGCTCATGGTGTGGACGATGCCCACTGGGATTGGGTTTCCGCAGCCGCTACCGGACTCCCCATGGCGGCCTCCCTCAGGAGCGAAGCTACCCGTTGTGGACCACCGACGGCGCGCAAGGTCGGCTGGGCGCGGCCGAAATGCCAAGGCCTGACATGAGGCCAGAACACGAGATAGCTGATACGCGAATTTGGGACCAAGGTCAGCGCGAGATCCCCGGTGCCATCACCGTGCTCACGCAGGTTGGCTGCCTCCAGTTTGGAGAACGGGATGTTCACCGTCATGGGGATGGCTACCCCGAAGCGCATTACCAAGCGCCGGTTGGTCAAGGTATAGAGCGTGCTGCGCGCATTGAGCCAGGCCAGCAGATGAAGGATTGCGAGCCCGATCACGGCCCCGGCAAGAGTGGGCGTCAGCGCCGCCAGCCACTGCCCTGCCGGTCCGCCACTTGTTTCGGCGGCTAGCCCTTGCCAGACGATCAGAATCGCGAAATAGAGACTGACACCGCGCACATGAAACGCGTGACGCGCCAGCGCCTTGCGGGCTGGTGCGCCCTGCCAGACTATCTGCTCGCCCTGCGGGAGAACCGCCGGCAAACCCGGGACGGGCTCGAACTCGTGTTCGTTCACAGCAGCGGTCCCATGCGCTCGGGCGTGGCGTAGAGATAGCCACCGGCAAAATAGGCCACCAGCTTGTCCTCCTCGAGGAAGGTGACCTGGTCAGGGTTGCGCAAGGCGGGCACGGTTGCGAAGTGCCGCGCCAGCACCGAGACCACGGTTACATCCTGTCGGGATGGGCTGACCTTGGTGTAATTCATGGGCAGCAGGACATGTCTTCCGCCGTCCGTCACTGCCACTTCCAGATAGCGGATGACGTATTCCGCGCGGTCGATCCAGATATCGATCACCTTGCCTGCCACTTCACCGTCGGCGCATACGACCGGCATGCCGCGCGGATCCGGATCGCCACCGGCTACATGAAAATCGGTTGCCACCCGCAAGGGAACGATCTTGGGTTCACCTTCCACCGTGAGGTCGGGCGTGTCGTGGCGCGGCGCCCAGGCGGCGGGCCCGACGCCATCGATCATGGGGTCGCCCGTCGGCTCGAGTGGAGCGCCCGGCCACGGCGCCACCGGCTTTGCACGCAACATCGGTTCGGCGCGTGGCGCGGGTGCCAGCACCTCACCGCCGTGCGGCAAACGGAAAGTCTTGGGCTTGGGCAGACTGGGATAACCCTGCTTGATGCCTTGGCTACCCGGGTCTGACGGGTCGGTCTCCAGAGGATAGCCCTCCCGCTTGTCTTCCTGGCGCAGGTAGTAGATCAGCGCAAAGAAGAAAATCCAGAACGCGTACAGCACCAGCTGTGCCACATCGATGTAACCGGTAATCGCGCCTGTGGTGGTCGTCATAGCAGCTTCTCCATCAGCGATCTGGACTTGTCATCCGGGAAGGTCGGCAAGGCCGAGGCGGCCTTTGCCATGGGTTTCATGCATGCCCGGTGCGAAACGGACCAGAGGTCCCAAGGTCACCAGCATTGCAAAGAGCAGGACAATCTCTATCTGGTAGACGGCGGCATAGCCCGTCGCGGGATCGCGCAGCACGCTGCCGAACAGGCCTTGCTCGGCCAGGCCCGAGGCCAGATCGCGCACACCACCACCCACGGCGATGGCAAGCCCGGCGGCCGTTGCCTGCACCGCGCCCCAAGCGCCGAGGGCAAGCCCTGTCTGCTGCCCGTCTTGCTGGAGCACCGTGGCGATCGTGAGCGTGCCGACGGCGAACAGCCCGGCACCAAAACCCAGCAGAAAGGTTCCAGTCCGGAACAGGAGGAGCGAGTGCAGGGGCTCGGCCAACATGATGGCGGCCAGCGCGCAGATTCCGGAGACACCGCCCATGCCTGCAAGCCGGCAGGGATCTCCTCCGCGCAGAAGCAGCTTGCCAGCCATGAAGAAGGCACCCAAGGCGCCACACGCCATCAGTGCGGTCAGGATGGTGGTTCCACCGACCGAGAGCTGCATCACCTGTCCGCCATACGGCTCAAGCAGGATGTCCTGCATGCTGAATCCCGCGGTGCCCAGGGCCACGGCGAGCAGGAAGCGTCTTACGCGGGGCTGTCCGGCAAATTCCCGCCACACCTCGCCGAATTCCGCGCGCGGCAGGTGGTGGGCGGTGCGTGCGGGATCCCGTGCCTCCTGCTTCCACAACGAGAGGACATTCAAAACCAGAGTGAGCAGGGCCGCGCCCTGAATCACGCGAATGAGGCGCAGAGGCGAGAATTCCGAAAGCAGCCAGCCAAAAAGAAAGGCACTCGCGATCATCCCAATCAGCAGCACACAGTGCAGCAGTGCCACCACCCGCGGGCGGTCCTGTTGGGGTGCAAGATCCATGGCGAGCGCGAGGCCCGCCGTCTGGGTGGTGTGCAGTCCAGCGCCCACCAGCAGGAAGGCCAGCGCGGCGCCAATCTGCCCGTAGGCTTGAGACCCGAAACCTTGCCCCGAGAGCACCAGCAGGGCGAACGGCATGATCGCCAGACCGCCGAACTGGAGCAGACTGCCCATCCACAAGTAGGGCACGCGACGCCAGCCCAGAAACGACTTGTGCGTATCCGACCGGAAACCCACGAGGACCCTGAACGGCGCAAACAGAAGGGGTAGCGAAACCATGATCGCCACCACCCATGCAGATACCCCGAGCTCCACGATCATCACGCGATTCAAAACGCCGTGTGCCAACACCATCGCCATGCCGACCGACACCTGGAACAGGGACAGGCGCAGCAACCGCCCCAGCGGCAGGCTGTCGCTCGCCGCATCGGCAAACGGCAGGTAGCGCGGCGCCAGCCGCGACCAGGCGCTTGCCACGGGGAGGTGCGGGCGCTTCATCGGCGCGCGAGCTCCTGAGCCTGCGAGATGTAGAACCCGGCGGTGACGACCTCGCTGCGTCCCGGCTGCCAGTCCTGCATTGCAGGGTGCGCAGCCAGCAGATGATGGAGTTTCTGCTGGCGCACCGGTTCGATCGAAGGCGCGCGATTCCCGCGCGGGAACACCCGGCCGATGGTGTGCATCACGCTGAGCGCGAAAGTGCTAGGCGCGAAGGTGAACACCAGCGATTCACGGGTGCGGGCACCGAAGCCGGCCAGCACGGTCACCACATCCTCGGCCCGGTAGTGGATGAGTGAGTCCATGGCGACCACATGATCGAATTCACCGAGGCCGGCATCGAACATGTCGCCGACATGGAACTCCACACTACCCGCCCCGACCTGGCGTGGCAGGCGGTCACGGGCGAGTTGTACCAGAGTGGGCGAGATGTCGACTGCCACCACCTGCGCACCGCGTCGGGCAGCCTCGACCGCCAGTGCGCCGGTCCCGCAACCGGCATCGAGAATGCGCCGTCCGCCGAGATCCTGTGGCAGGTAGTCGAGCAGGGTGGCCCGCATGCGATCCCGTCCGGCCCGGACCGTGGCGCGGATGCGCGAGACCGGGGCATCCGAGGTCAAGCGGGCCCACGCATCTGCCGCCGTTCTGTCGAAGTAGGTTTCGACCTGTCCGCGTCTTTGCAGGTATGAGCTCGCCATGATCAGTCAAACCCCAACAGGTCGAAGATTTCGCGATCCGGCAGGGTTTCCGATTCGAGCGGGTCGGTGCCGGCCCACAATGTCGCGGCGAGACGCAGATATTCCTGCTGCACGGCTTCCAGCTCGGGCGAAGGTTCCATCTCGAACAGGGTCGACTTCTTGAGGCGACTGCGCCGGATGACATCAAGATCCGGGAAATGGGCCATGGTCTTGAGCCCGACCCTTTCATTGAAGCGATCAATCTGATCAGTACCCGCGCTGCGATTGGCAATCACCCCACCGAGCCTGACCTTGTAGTTCTTCGACTTGGCCTGGATCGCGGCGATGATTCGATTCATCGCGAAGATGGAGTCGAAGTCATTGGCCGCGACAATCAGGGCCCGGTCGGCGTGCTGCAAAGGTGCCGCGAATCCTCCGCAGACCACGTCCCCGAGCACGTCGAAAATGACGACATCCGTGTCTTCCAGAAGATGGTGCTCCTTGAGCAATTTCACCGTCTGCCCGACCACATAGCCGCCACAGCCCGTGCCGGCAGGAGGTCCCCCCGCTTCCACGCACATCACACCGTTGTAGCCCTGATAGACGAAATCCTCGGGGCGCAGCTCCTCGGCGTGAAAGTCCACCGATTCGAGGACGTCGATGACGGTGGGCATGAGCTTCTTGGTGAGTGTGAAGGTCGAGTCATGCTTGGGGTCGCAGCCGATCTGCAGCACGCGTTTTCCAAGCTTTGAAAACGCCACGGACAGGTTGGAAGAGGTCGTGCTCTTGCCGATGCCCCCTTTGCCGTAGACAGCGAAGACCTTGGCCTTGCCGATGTTGGCAGACATGTCGAGGGCAACCTGCTGGCTGCCCTCACCATCAGGCCGACGGCCAGTCTGTCCGAGCTTGGGAAAGGGCACTGTGGCGATATTCATGCGGCTACCTCCTGGCAGACACCCTCCAGCCGGTCCTCGAGATCTTCGCTGGCCTTTTGCAGCGCTTCGAGGGTGGCCGGGTCGGGCTCCCAGTATTTGCGATGGCTGGCTTCGAGCAGCCGGTTGGCGACTCTGGCGGTCGCATGGGGGTTCAGCGCAGCAAGGCGCTCATACATTTCCTGATCCTGGACGAAGGTCTCGGTGATCTGCTGGTAGACCCAGGGCGCGACTTGTCCTGTCGTGGCGGACCATCCCATGGTGTTGGTGACGGCGGCCTCGATCTGACGCACACCCTCGTAGCCATGCTTCAGCATGCCTTCGTGCCATTTCGGATTGAGAACGCGGGTGCGTGTTTCGAGGGCAACCTGTTCCGACAGCGAGCGCACGGTGCCCTCACCCTGGGTCTGATCTCCCACATACACGCCCGGGGCGCTACCGCGCGCCCTGCTGATGGCACTCGAGATCCCGCCAAGGGTATCGAAGTACTGGTCGATGGTGGTCACGCCGAGTTCGACGGAATCGAGATTCTGGTAGGCAAGCTCCACGCGCCCCAGCACCGCTCCCAGCAGCTCCGGCTGGGCAGTCGGTTTTCCGTTGCGACCGTAGGCAAAACTCTTGCGTCGGGTGTAGGTTTCGGCGAGCTCGTCTTCATCATCCCAACGGCCATTGTCGATGAGGTGGTTGACGTTGGCGCCGTAGGCACCATCCGCGTTGCCGAACACGCGCAGGGCGGCGGTTTCCAGATCTCCGCCATGAGCCTGCTGGTACTCCAGCGCGTGCTTGCGCACGAAGTTCGATTCGAGCGGCTCATCGGCCTGGGCTGCCAGAAAGAACGACTCGGCGAGCAGGCGCGTCTGCAAGGGCAGGAGATCCCGGAAGATCCCCGACAGGGTGACAATCACGTCGATGCGCGGCCTGCCGAGCGTCGGAAGCGGAATCAGTTCCGCGCCGGCCAGACGCCCATAGCCATCGAATCTCGGGCGTGCGCCCACAAGCGCCAGCACCTGGGCAATGGGCCCGCCTTCGCTCTTGAGGTTGTCGGTACCCCACAGCACCAGCGCAACCGACTCCGGCAGGTGGCCGGAATCTTCCCGGTAGCGTGCCAGCAGTTTTTCCGCCTGCGCGTTGCCGGCATGCACGGCGCTGGCACTGGGCAGCTTGAAGGGATCAAAGCCATGCAGGTTGCGTCCGGTGGGCAGGACGGAGGGATTGTGCAGCAGGTCCGCGCCCGTGACCGGACGAATGAAGCGTCCGGAAAGCGCCCGCGTAAGGGCTGGAATCTCGGCGTCTTCCGCCAGCAGTCGCGCGGCGCGCGCAAGTTCGGGGTGCGCAGCGGTGGTTTCCGCGCTGCTCTCATCCACCAGTGACTCGATAACCCCTGGTGATGGCAAGCCGCCTTGCATGGACTCGTGCATCACCGAGAGCAGTTCCATGCGCTCTTCGCGCGATGGTGCCACCCCGACCACATGCAGACCATGCGGGATGAGTGCTGTTTCCAGCTCCCTCATGGCTCCGAGCAGACCGAGTGCACGTGCTTCGCAGTGCTCTTGCGGCCACGCCGGCTCAGCCTCACAAAGTTCCAGCGCACTGCCTTGGGTCTGGATCAGCTCCGCCAGTTGCGCACGCTCCGCCTGCAGATCAGGCGCCAGTTCGCGCCAGCGCTCAAGGGAGGCCTTGAGATCCGACAGGCCGCGGTAAAGCCCGGCGTGTGTGACCGGTGGCGTGAGGTAACTGACCAGCGTGGCGGCCGCGCGTCGCTTGGCGATGGTTCCTTCGGAGGGATTGTTTGACGCGTAAAGATAGATGTTCGGCAGATCGCGGATGAGTCGATCCGGCCAGCAGGATTCTGACATCCCGACCTGCTTGCCTGGCATGAACTCGAGCGCTCCGTGCGTGCCGAAATGCAGGACTGCATCGGCCCGGAAATCCTCGCGCAACCAGGTATAGAAGGCTGCAAAGGCGTGCGTGGGCGCAAAGCCACGTTCAAACAGCAGCCGCATCGGATCGCCCTCGTAACCGAAGGCGGGCTGGATGCCAACGAATACATTGCCGAACTGGGCGCCCAGAACGAAGAGGTTACTCCCGTCACTCTGCTCCTTGCCTGGCGCGGGTCCCCACTGGCGCTCTATCTCTTCCAGCCATTTCTCCCGGCGCACGTGATCGGCGGCGGAAATTCTTGCGTGTACATTTGCGAGCGCCCCATAGCGCGCGGCATTACCCACGATGAGGCGATCACGCAGCGCGTCGACGGAATCGGGGAGTTCGACGGCATAACCCTCGCGCTGCAATCCGTTCAGCACATTGAACAAGGATTCGAACACGGCGAGATGGGCGGCCGTTCCGGTATTGCCGGCATTGGGCGGGAAGTTGAACAACACGATGCCGAGTTTCTTGTCTTCATTGCGTCGATGACGCAAGGCGACCAGTTTCTCGACCCGGGCAGCCAGCATGTTGGCCCGTTCCGGGTGAACCTGCATTTCGTGCGGATCGCGCCCACGTCCAGCAGCAACACCCCCCTCGCGTCGTCCTCCGAA
>Ga0194123_10005724_pt1 | contig 13153 bp, 7 predicted proteins | sample TA2MahsurfametaG_5_FD_155479 | JGI IMG/M metagenome (GOLD analysis project Ga0194123, IMG submission 155479) | Freshwater microbial communities from Lake Tanganyika, Tanzania - TA2015023 Mahale A surface | ecosystem: Environmental > Aquatic > Freshwater > Lake | place: Tanzania: Lake Tanganyika... | reverse complement strand
TAGTACAAAAGGGAGTGATTTAACAAAGGGGGTACAAGGAGTCAGTAGTAAAAAAGGGAGTGATTTAATAGAGGGGGTACAAGGAGTCAGTAGTACAAAAGGGAGTGATTTAATAGAGGGGGTACAAAGAGTCAGTAGTACAAAAGGGAGTGATTTAATAGAGGGGGTACAAGGAGTCAGTAGTACAAAAGGGAGTGATTTAATAGAGGGGGTACAAGGAGTCAGTAGTTCAAAAGGGAGTGATTTAATAGAGGGAGTACAAGGAGTCAGTAGTACAAAAGGGAGTGATTTAATAGAGGAGGTACAAGGAGTCAGTAGTACAAAAGGGAGTGATTAGATAGAGGGGGTACAAGGAGTCAGTAGTACAAAAGGGAGTGATTTAATAGAGGGGGTACACGGAGTCAGTAGTACAAAAGGGAGTGATTAAATAGAGGGGGTACAAGGTGTAAGTAGTACAAAAGGGAATGATTTAATAGATGGAGTTTAAGGAGTCAGTAGTACAAAAGGGAGTGATTTAATAGAGGGGTACAAGGTGTAAGTAGTACAAAAGGGAATGATTTAATAGATGGAGTTTAAGGAGTCAGTAGTACAAAAGGGAGTGATTTAATAGGGGTACAAGGAGTCAGTAGTACAAAAGGGAGTGATTTAATAGAGGAGGTACAAGGAGTCAGTAGTACAAAAGGGAGTGATTTAATAGAGGGAGTCTAAGGAGTCAGTAGTACAAAAGGGAGTGATTCAATAGAGGGAGTACTAGGAGTCAGTAGTACAAAAGGGAGTGATTTAATAGAGGGAGTACAAGGAGTCAGTAGTAAAAAAGGGAGTGATTCAATAGAAGGGTTACTAGGAGTCAGTAGTACAAAAGGGAGTGATTTAATAGAGGGAGTACAAGGAGTCAGTAGTAAAAAAGGGAGTGATTCAATAGAAGGGTTACTAGGAGTCAGTAGTACAAAAGGGAGTGATTTAATAGAGGGAGTACAAGGAGTCAGTAGTAAAAAAGGGAGTTATTTAATAGAGGGGGTACAAGGAGTCAGTAGTACAAAAGGGAGTGATTAAATAGAGGGGGTACAAGGAGTCAGTAGTACAAAAGGGAGTGATTAAATAGAGGAGGTACAAGGAGTCAGTAGTACAAAAGGGAGTGATTAGATAGAGGGGGTACAAGGAGTCCGTAGTACAAAAGGGAGTGATTTAATAGAGGGGGTACAAAGAGTCAGTAGTACAAAAGGGAGTGATTTAATAGAGGGATTACAAGGAGTCAGCAGTACAAAAGGGAGTGATTTAATCGAGGGGGTACAAGGAGTCAGTAGTACAAAAGGGAGTGAATTAGGATCCGGATAATTTCACCCTTGACCAGGTCCCAAATCGAAAGGTAAAAGTTCCGGTTGACAGCCGGTGAAACTGGAGCTTTAAGCACTAACTAAATGGCCCAGTTGTCTTGAGGTTTGGATTTGAAAGATCTGGATGAGAACCTAAGCCCAAACCTTATATAACCTTTTGCCAACTCAAAATCTTCAACCCCTAGAAATTAACAGCAGCAAATGAAAGATCTTTCGATTTCCTTTGTTAAGATTGATTAGAAATTTTTATTAAAACCTAGTAAATCTTTTGTCCACGGCAACAACTGAAATAATTTCGTGTACAGTGTGTACTGTGTAGTAGGCATAAAACTATTGACGCTTAACGTAGAAAACAAAGACGCGTAAAGTTTTGTCGTCTCGGCTAAGGAAAATTTTTGAGTAATTTGACGAATTTTCGGGATTTGATAATTTCATCACACACCAACCAGAGTGGTGGTAATTTCGTCAATTCACTAACAAATTTAACATCAGGCAGCCAAATAAAGTTGTTCTTTTACTTTTAAAATGGGTTAACGTGTTAAATTGAGAATAAAAATGGAAAAATTTGACTACACTAACGGAATTACATTACTTGACAACTCAGACGTTCCTTTAGTTCAGCCAACCCACCCTAAAATGACCAATGCCATGCAAATGGTAAAAAAACTTTTACTTTTTGCGTTCTTGCGTTTTTCAAACTAAAAATTATTTAAATACAAGAAAACCATGAGAAAAATCAATGCTTTGGCCATCTAATAGGTGCGCCCCCCCCCCCCCCACAAAAATACTTCTGAGGTCAGGGCAATAGTCATTTTGAAAGTGATTTCCCTTTCAAATGTGAAAGGGTTTCATATACCATATCTGTGTCATCCAATCAGAATCATTGTGTAAACTTTATTGGAAAGTAATATTTCAGATGTTATAACTTATTATGCAAAAGTACAGGAAAGTGTACACAATGATTCTGATTGGTTGACACAGATATGGTATATAAAGCCCTTTCACATTTGAAAGGGAAATCACTTTCAAAACGACTATTGCCCTGACCTCTGGACTGTTTTTCTTGACAGTGCTTTTGGTTTCACCATGGGTTTACCAAGGGAGGGATCTGTAAGGAAGCGGCTTCATATCGTCGCTGGTACCTACCTCGCATGGATTAACGAAGTGTGCGGGGTGCTCTGCGCATATTTCGCAGACCAGGCGGGGCGGGCGGCTCTGCAGCAGCAGCGGCCCCTGCCCGGGGGTCACCCGCACAGGCTGCACACCCAGTCCAAGGAGCCTGCGCCAATGGAAACAGAATTTAATTCCGGTCCAATTCAGTGAGGTGCGGTGCAGTGTAACCCCCTGAGATCCTTTCCGCATCCGTATCAGACATTTTCATTGTCATCCAAATCTGTATTTTGCTTTAGCCACTGAAGACATGAATTTTTTTTAAGCATACGAATATTTACACTGTTAAAAAGGGAATTGTTCCCTTTGGAAACAATTTCAACACTTTGAGAATTGTTAAATTATACTTGGTAACTGAATTTTTAGAGCGGTACGCGTACCAATTACTTCTAGTAAGCGTTCCAGATTTTCCTTGGAAACGGTAGCGGTGCAAAGTATAGTTGGGAATTTTTTCTAGAACCAGTCCCATTTATAGAAGTGAGATCCCCACATCCTTTTCCCCGATTTTTTGACAGTGTTGACCCCCTTCTCCATAAATAAAAATAAACTACAGTATTACTGTATATACGAGGTGTGTTTCAGAACAAATGTCAAAACTGTTATAGAATTTAATACGGTATTTTTTTTATCAAAATTCGTATTTTTAAGTTGAATATTTTTGCATTTCTGATTTTTATAAATTTTTCTTTGGTTCAAATTAATTAGAATAAGCATTTGAAGGTGCTTAAAACCCCTACCCCCGTACAGGTTAAAAATTTGTGTTTTTTTCAAAGACCAAAAAACACAAAGATGTTTTTCGATCTTTTCTTATTAGAAGAGATCCAAATTCATTAGAAAATGTAATGAAAACTTAAATTCTATTTTAAGTGTATTTTTCTAAAGCCAAAGTTGAAGCCAAAAAAAATTTGTTTTTGAAAAATTGCTTTAGATCTTTTCAACCACTGACCCTACAAAAAAGGTTTAAGTAAAAAATTAAATTTCATGTCAAGTTTGATCTTTATTATGACCATAAAATTGAAAGAGCTTTTATAAACTTTTTGTAAGTGAAAAATCAAATTTTTACCAGGCATTTTCAAAGGGCTCCTGCGCGCGCGTGCGTGCACAGATCATGTCAAGACATACTTTATTAGATCAGGCTTGACCTAAGTCTTAATTTGATATGTAATTCATCTTTGTTTGATCAATAGTTTCAAAGATATAAACATTTTTTTGAAAAAATGAAATTTTTTAGGCTTTTTTTGGACGGGGTAAGGGGAACCACATGTTTTTAAAACTTAATTTTAGCTTTATTAAAGATTTTTTAGGGCCAAAAAGGTATATTTCAATCAGAAAAGGGCATCAAAAGACCATCCAAACAAAATTTTTTGAAAAAAAACTAATGCTTTTGATTTGATTTGATGTGAATTTGTTTTGAAACACCTCCTACAGAGGAGCTGAATTTCGCTTGTTTTCGTTTAGGTCCACCGGCTAATAGTCAGCAGCATGTTTCAAAAATTATTATAGGAGTTCTCGGTATTGGTATTTTTACACCGAGTTTACAGCGAGATTGTAATCAAAAGACACACACAACAGATGCCCCTTTATGCTTTAATGCGTGGCAGCTTCATTTTGACACGGGTTGCATATGTTCAGGCTGCCTCACCTGATTTTAGTCTGCATAGTATGTGAGGAACCGATCCTGTAGCTGAGCGGCTTGACCGCCAGCTCAGCGGCCAGAGAGGGGGAGGAGGGGGGCAGGGGGTGGGGCAGATGATGCTGCCTCCTCTCCCTGTTGACCAAGTGTTGTTGAATGTGGATAACAATTCGGGTAGATCATTTCATTGCACTCGCATTACAAATATTATCAGCATAAAACGACCGCCATTTTGGTATATTTCCCGCCGAAGTCAGGGTATTTTCATTAGGGTTGAGTAAAATTATTAAAATATTAAATTATATTTAGTTCAGAAATGATTAGAATTCACTTGACTGCCTGTCGAGGTAGAAGGTGGCCGGCTCGCAGCAGGTCAGCACACTCTTCTTCAGAGCCGCGTCCAGGTCGTTGATGGTAGCCTAAAGGGCAGAGGTCACGTGATAAATTCCCTTAAGCTTAATAGAACCCCGTCTAGGTCTTTCATGGTAGCTTAGAGGTCAGATACCACATGATAAATGTGGCAAAAATAATTAGCCGCAATTATTAGATTACTTTTTTATTTTGCAACAGATATTTTTCCTCAAAAGAAATGTGATATGGACATGATATTTATGTGATTTTGATAAACCTGTGTGGGAGGAGCCCAGACGTCATCACAACTCACCACTCACCACCTGGCTGACCACCCCCCTGCCATGCCACAAGTCAGGTAGGCAGGGGGGGGGTCAACCTGCAGCAGTTACCCTTATAAGCCATGAAGCCTTGGAGAAGTTAGTAGTCTGAGAGCTCATCTGAGGAACAGGGAGCAACCGGGGAGGCTGTGGGCGGCCAGGAAGGCAAGCCGCAGCCTCGAGGTCGTGTGGAGGCCTCCTACTCAAGTTGAAATTTACCGGAGGATGTGGAGGAGCAGCCCGCCCCGAGCCAGCACCAAGTGCTGGTTTCTGCCCAAGGACCACCGGAGGATGTGGAGGAAAAGCCTGCCCTGGGCCAGCAGCAAGTGCTGGTTTCTGCCCAAGGACCACCGGAGGATGTGGAGGAGCAGCCCACCCCGGGCCAGCAGCAAGTGCTGGTTTCTGCCCACAGAATATTGTAGCACCATCAAGTCCATGGCTGGGAGAGCCAGACTGTTTTCACGACCAAATTACTGTAAGATCTGAATTTAGACTGTAACCTTGAATTTAATAAATATCGGTCAGTTGAAGCTTTGCATCCTACCAGTCCTGGGATTTTAGTGGAAGTAACGCGAAACCACGGTGCAAATGTCAATCTTTTCGCGACAATAAATTCTTAAGCTTAATAGAACCGAGTCCAGAAGTCGTTGATTTTAGCCTAGAAGTCAAAGGTAAAGTATTTAGCTTTTCAGTATAGAGTTTCAGGATGAACGTAATGTACCAAGACTGACACATAGGTGGGCACTTGGTCCGTTAAGTTTGTTAAGTCCGTTATGTCTGTTATTCCGTTGTTACTTTTTTTTTAACGGAATAACGGACCATTTTTTGTAACGCTTATAACGAGTAACGGACCATTTGTTTAACAGGCCAGACCAAGTAATGGATTAACGGACTTAAATTTTATGGTTATTTTGTTAAATCCGTTATTTCGTTACCGTTTTGCCAAAAAAACAACCTATTATTGTTAAAAACTTGACTTCATGCCCTAAAAAATCTAACCTTTTCGGCGTTTTCGCCCGAGAAGTAATCAAAATTACAAAGACGACCTTGTAAAACGTCATTACTACCGACGAAAATTTTGCATATCGAATCAGTATAACGGAATAACGTTAGCTCAGTTAATCCGTTGAGTCCGTTACCTCCATATTTAACGGAATAACGGACATGACCCATTATCGGGCTCTGTTTGGTAACTGATTAACGAATAACAGACTCTGACATGTAAGGGATCGGAAGTAACGGACGTTACATTTTGAAGTAACAGCAAATTGTAATGGAATAACGCCGTTACATTCTAGAGTAACGATGCCCACCTATGCACAAATTTTACACTAAGTTTTCTGGAAGTCATCTAAAACTTAAAAGATTTTATTGATACGAAATCCTCCGTGCAGCACGTGGACAAACATAACTGGAGGGCGCAAGAAAAATGGGCGGGTGGGGGGGGGGGATGGATCCTTATCGGTGGGATGTGCCCCCTCCAAACCCCACTTATTACATAAAGAGGTTCAGGGACATAAAGAGGATGAAAAAAGTTACCGATAAAAAAGATATTTACCCAAATACAGTACCGTTACAAAGTTCTTTGAACCATTGAACAAATAACTGCCGCCAGCTGTTTAAAACAGAATGGATTTTCAATTTTTACCGATTCTACCTCCCCGCCCCCCGGCCACCATTGAAAAACTCTTACGCACCTTGTGAGGCCCATGTAAAATGCATAATTAAAAAACTTGATGTTATACAAAATTGCCATGACTTGGCCAAAACTGGTACAAAATTGCCCAACTTTAAGTTCTCATCAGCTTTCCAATCCACACTTATTGTTTGGGGAGGGGGATACCGGTGTATGAACTCCCTTTTTTTGGCTAGCTACCCATTTCTACCTACTGGAATAAAGACAGATTTCTTGTAAAAGATTACCTGAGGAGGCAGGCACAGGACCACGGCCATCCTGTTCTCCCAGACGCTGTCGTAGGGCAGGCAGACCACCAGAAGCCTCTCCACCTGCTTCAGCTCCTGCAGCTTGAACAGGAACTCCACCTCCTCCTCCTCCTCCTTGCTGCTCTTCTCAATTTCCTTGTCAGTCTCTGAGTAGCAGAAAGGGATGCGATTAGAGGACACAAGCGGAGCCGGGAGCCGGAGCAGGTACTAACCAGCCTTTTTGGCCAAAACCGGTTTTTTGTGATGTTTTCGACACAATAAAAATATTATTTTGTCATATTGTTAAGGAAAACATCATCGGTCTCATTAAATGTGAGAAAGATTGTGAAAAACTAGTTAAATTTTGACGAAAAATTTTCCCCCATTAGGATCAGGAGCCGAAACAAAAATATTAAGACCAGGAGCCGTAGCTGGCCGAATGTCGTTGCACAAAGCTGGATTTAAGTATGGTTTGTGTAGATTCGGTTTGAAAATAGTGAGTCAGACGGATTGTGTAGGAACAGCTGTGTACGATTGAGACTGGCTTGCTCAGTTAGGATTTATTTAAATCCGGTCTGAAACGGCTGGGTTTGCTAATCCTTGGGTCTGGCCTGGCCTAATCTGACAAAATCTCATGCAAAATCCAGATATCAGGAATCCTTATCCAGTTAAAGCCGTTTCACTTGAATATAAAGATTTGCTCAAGTGAAATTAACCGTATTCGTAGATGAAAAAATATCTGAATACGTTAACTGTCGAGGCTAAGCTCCGGAATCATTATCAATTTACAGAAAAGCAAATTTAAAATCTGTTCTTTGAAATAATTTGAAGGAACCCTAAATTTTAATACTGTACAGTATCTCAATGAGTTTACCTGAGGCAAGCATAGCTTCAGCCAGGGCTTTCATAGTGGAAAAGGCTGACCTGCACAGTGCACAGGTACTGTTAAGTGCAATTAAAAAGGCTGATCTGCACAGATAAGTGCAATTAAAAAGGCTGACCTGCACAGGTAAGTGCAATTAAAAAGGCTGACCTGCACAGATAAGTGCAAATAATTAGGCTGACCAACACAGGAAAGTGCAAAAAATAAGGGTGACCAACACAGGAAAGTGCAAATAATAAGGCTGACCAACACAGGAAAGTGCAAATAATAAGGCTGACCAACACAAAAAAGTGCAATTAAAAAGGCTGACCTGCACAGGTAAGTGCAATTAAAAAGGCTGACCAGCACAGGTTAATAAATTGAAAAGGCTGACCTGCACAGGTTAATAATTGAAAAGGCTGACCTGTACAGGTAAGTGCAATTACAAAGGCTGACCTGCACAGGTAAGTGCAATTACAAAGCCTGACCTTGCACAGGTAAGTGAAATAAAAAAGACAAACCTGCATTAAGTAGGTGAAATAAACAAAGTCAGGTACATTGGGAAAATAAAAGTCGAACTTGCGGAGGAAAGTGAAATTTAAAAAAGGCTGCCCTGCACAGGTATAGAGCGAAATGAAAAAGGCTGACATGCACAGCTAAGTGCAATTAAAAAGGCTGACCAGCACAGCGCCTGCAATTACAAGATCCACGAGCACAGATCCGTGCAATTAATAAGGCTCAGCAGCGCAGATAAGTTCACCAAGATTGAAAAGAATGACTAGTACAAAGAAAAAAGCAATTAAAATTTAGAACCCAGCAAGCTGGTGAATAAAGGCTAGACTTATGACTTAAAGGAACACTGACACTAGATTTTCAACCTCTGGTTTTTTGCTTACTCCCGGGGAGTCTGATTACCGGGAGTATGCTCCTCCCGGGGAGTCAAATCCTAGGAGTATGCTCCTCCTGGGGAGTCGACTCTCCGGGAGGAGCATACTACCGGCGAGTCGACTCCCCAGGAGTATGCTCAAATTCCTCAAATTCACTCCCAGTAAGTGGGATTGAAAATTTTGGTTTAATCTCTGGGAGTAGCATACTCCCGGCCAGTGCTCCCCGGGAGTATGCTTCTCCCGGGGAGTCGCTCCCTGGGAGTATGCGCCTCACAGGGAGTTGCTCCCCAGTAGAAGCCCACTCCTGGGGAGTCTGATTTCCGGGATGAGCAGACTCCCAGGGAGTCAGATTCCTGGGAGGAGCACACTCCCAGGGAGTCTCATTCCCGGGAGGAGCATACTCCCGGGGAATCTCTATAAATTTGAATAACTAAGATTTGAAGGTAAATTTGAAAAAAATTAGGGACTGAACTAGGGGCCAGGGGTGGTTAAAATGAGCAAAAAAACAGGGGTCAAAAATCTTGTGTCAGTGTCCCTTTAAGGATCTATTATGGCCGGTGAGGCCTGAAGACAACAGTGCTGCCAGGAACATTAAAGGGACACTGACATGCGATTTTTGACCCATGTTTTTGTGGCGCATTTGAACCACCCCAGGCCCCTAGTTCACACCCTAATTTTTTTTCAAATTTACCTTCAAATCTTCAAAGTTATTAAAATTTGAAGAGATTCCCCGGGAGTATGCTCCTCCCGGGTTTCAGACTCCCCAGAGTGTGCTCCTCCCGGTAATCAGACTCCCCGGGAGTATGCTCCTCCTGGGGATAGACTCCCCAGGAGGAGCATACTCCTGGTGATACGACTCCCCTGGAGTATGCTCCTACCAGGAATCAAACCAAAATTTCCAACCCATTTGCTGAGTGTAAATTTAAAAAATTTGACGTCTCGGGAGGAGCATACTCCCGGGGAGTTGACTTGCCAGTAGTATGCTCCTCCCGGGGAGTGTGACTTCCTGGAAGGAGCTTACTTCCGGCGGGAGAAACAAACTCTTTGGAATCAGACTCCCCAGGAGGAGCATACTCCCGGGAATCAGACTCCCCAGGAATATGCTCCTCCCAGAGATCTATGAATACTCCCGGGAGTCACTTTGTAACTACCTACTTTTCCAAAAACGAAAAATTTACCAAAAGTCATAAAAGAAGTTTTTTTTTATGTGTTTGTTAATTAAAAATTAAAAAATTTTAAAATCTCAGAAAAAAATTTGACTTGCCAGGAGGGGCATACAGTACTCCCGGGGGATCTCAAACTTTGAAAGTTAGAAGGTAAATTTTTAAAAAATTGTTTGATGAGTCAGGGGCCTAGGGTGGTTAAAATGAGCAAAAAAAACCTGAGGTCAAAAATCTCATGTCAGTGTCCCTTTAATAGAACGGAAACAAGTAAAGGTATTAACTTTACAGAGAGTGGATACCACCAATTGGGAGATTCCTAGGAAATGCATATAGTTTATATTACTGTTGTGGCAAAAATAATAAGCCGCAGTTATTATTTCTATTTTTGTTTTGCAACAGATATTTTTCCTCTAAAGCAATGTGATAAGGACATGATATTTATGTGTTTTTGGTGTACTGCCCAGCTACTTCTCACCCCCCCCCCTCTCACCTTGCCTTGCCACAAATCAGGTAGGCAGGGAGGGGGGTCAACACGCAACAAGCCCTTATAAGCCCTGGGATCCTGAGAATTCAACAGCAGTCTGAGCTCTTCTGAGGGACAGGGAGCGACCAGGGAGGCCGTGAGGGACAAGAAGCTGTACAGTGCCATTGACCGCTGGAGGCAGCCATGCTGGAGTAACAGCTGGAGTGGAAAGAGAAGAGTCACCTGCCTGATGAGGAGGGACTCGCCAATGTAAAAATGGCGGAGGGTACTGATTGCCACGGCCTCAAGGCCAAGTGGAGGCCTTCTACTCATCAATACCGGACATGTGGAGGAGCAGCCATATCTGGGCCAGCAGGAACTGGTTTGTCTGCCCAAGATTATTGTAGCACCATCGAGACCATGGCTGGGAGAGCTGATTGTTTAACGACCTAGTTTAATTTTGCCTGTATTTGCTTGATTTTGGTGTGTTGCCGCAGTACAGAATAAATATCAGCCAGTTTAACCAGTGCATCCTGCCAGCCTTGGGGGCTTCAATGGGTTTTCGCAAGACCTTGATGCAAACCTTCAATTTATTTTGCGACAATTGTATTTGCCTGATTTATATAACAGCTGAAATTGACAGTACGCGAGATATGGATCCATACCGGTACTGGACCAGTACTGATGAACAAACAGCTAAGTTTAAAAACACATTAAATTGTTGCAAAATGTGAAATGTCTCAAGTTATTTAAGAATTCTTGTACACAGTACTGATATATTTACAATGTTTTTTTAGGACAACCCCAAAATAATTTTAATAGATTTGGGTTGGGCTAAGTAATCACTCTTATTAGATAATAAATTGCAGGGTATACAGTACGCATGCGCCGCAAGAGCTAAATTTTTCTCATCCTGTTTACCTTTTCTTGTTGGCCTGCTGGGGGCTGGTGGGGCAAGTCCTCACGTGCTCCAGGATGGAGGTGTCCTCCTCCCCCTTCCAGGAGAAGGTGTACTTGCACACCTGGCAGGTCATCTGACACAACAAAGACTCAAAGAGGAGATTTGAAGCCACGTGTATATAGACTTTTTGAAAAACAACAGCCTTTGAATAGACATATATCGATAGTTACCCTCCCCCCCCCCCCCCCCCCACCAGGTCTAATCTTGTGTGGCATACATTTATATGAGGGAGAAAAAGAAGAATGAGAAAAAAATAAGATCCGGCCATGAGTAAAATTGAAGGCCAGCTGTCAAGAGTAAAAGCTTTGACTTAAAGCGACAGTCTCACGAGATTGGGAAGGGCTGCTGATGGTTGAAATAGATAAAAACCACCTTTTTAATGCTGCCTGAGCACGTTTATTTTTAAATCTGACCACGTTTTAGTAACGACATTGGTAAAAAACATGACAAGCCGGCTCTTCATTTTGACAGTACTGTGCTGATGATCGATATCTCGCGGGGGAGCACCGGGGACTAGTTTTTTCGCAGATTTTCTGAAATATTCTTTTTTAAACATGAACACCATTCAAGCTTTTTTAACTTTCATCATTAAAAATTGATAATTCTCACTATTTTTCACTTTGTTTTGTTAAAATATTAGTTTTAAAGACCTCTTTTGTACAGAATTTATTATATTTTCTGAAAGAGAGCTTTTTGCCCACGTGGGTGCTCCCTGGCACGTAGTACTAGTCCCCAGCAATTCCCGGAGGGTACTGATAAAAAGAGGACCACTTTACAACAATCCCCAGTCAGTACCCTGCCAGACAGATCTTCTAGCGGCCATCGGCTAACCAGTAGAGCCTGATCAGCGGTTCGTTCACATTCCGCGAGACTGCGGCATTCCCCGGTAAGTACTGATCTTCAGCGCAGCACATCATAATGAAGAGCCGGCTTGTCACGTTTTTTTATCATTTTTGCTATGAAAACGTGGTCAAATTTAAAAATAAACGTGCTCCGGCCACATTAAAAAAGTGTATTATCTGTTTTAACCATCAGTAGCCCTCCCCAATCTCGTGAGACTGTCACTTTAAGTGGTAGAACATGAACTGTACCTGGCAGGAGGCCAGCCCAGCTAAAGTCAGGTGATAGAACAAGAACTGTACCTGGCAGGAGGCCAGCCCAGCTACAGTCTGGTGATAAAATGGGAACTGTACCTGGCAGGAGGCCAGCCCAGCTAAAGTCAGGTGATAGAACAAGAACTGTACCTGGCAGGAGGCCAGCCCAGCTACAATCTGGTGATAAAATGGGAACTGTACCTGGCAGGAGGCCAGCCCAGCTACGTAGTCTAGAGATAGAACATGAACTGTACCTGGCAGGAGGCCAGCCCAGCTACAGCCTGGTGGTAGAACATGAACTGTACCTGGCAGGAGGCCAGCCCAGCTACAGTCTGGTGGTAGAACAAACTCTACAGGCAGGAGGCCAGTCTGGTGGTAGAAAATGAACTGTACCTTGCAGGAGGCCAGCCCAGCTACAGTCTGTTGGTAGAACATGAGCTCATCACTGGGCAGCTCACTAGGAGAAACAAGAAACAAACTTATTATGGATAAACGAACAATTTATAAAGGGCTTTGTTGCCTGGAGGGTCTAAATTCACCTGAATATCTTGGGGTCGCTGGAGATGAGGAGCAGGTTCTCAATGGAGGAGTCCAAGGAGCTGGCCTCGCTCTCCGCTAAGGAGAACATGGCATTGGCCGATATTTCATAACTGATACTCTCATTAATAGAATAAATTGGAAACATCTTTATACTTTTGCTATGTAAGCATTTATATCAAAACCGTAAACCGTTGAACAATTCTTTCAGTACATCAAGGCTATAAAAGCAAACTTACAAATCTCTTGTATTTACATCACAAAAAGCCTATCTTTAATATGTATTTCAAAACAAAAATCCCACCTGAACAGAGTTCGGTTCACGCATATCCGTACACAATAATGGCCGTGTAATATTTTTCAGCATAATAGAAAACGGGTCACGAATTTTTTTAAAGAATTTATGCGAAAAGGCCCATCTATGCTTATTGAGAAAAAGGCTTGTCTACTGTACA
>Ga0194123_10005723_pt1 | contig 13154 bp, 11 predicted proteins | sample TA2MahsurfametaG_5_FD_155479 | JGI IMG/M metagenome (GOLD analysis project Ga0194123, IMG submission 155479) | Freshwater microbial communities from Lake Tanganyika, Tanzania - TA2015023 Mahale A surface | ecosystem: Environmental > Aquatic > Freshwater > Lake | place: Tanzania: Lake Tanganyika... | reverse complement strand
CTCTTAAAATAACGACAAAAAAACTGTGTCGCATCAGGTCGATCAACGTCATTGCCAATCGACATGAGAAAGTTTGCGCGCCCGACCGATATTTGTTCCCCGATCAATTATTCGAATAATTGACTGCAGGACTTTCATGTCAGTAAATTGGGTTGTCGCAGCTGGATCGCCGTAAACCGCTTGGACCTTCCCTTTCCCGCTCAGGAGGACTTCATGACACGACCCCCGCGACGAACATTTGCTGTACGGCAAGCACGTAAAGGGAGGGGAAAGCGCCCAAGCGTCGCTGACGAGCAAACCGTCTATTACTGGTGGTGGCAATTTCTGCGCATGAACGATGAATATTTGCAATGCTGCGAACGCAACGGCAAAGGGCAGCTACGCAAGTTGTACGGCGATTTCGGCGACGTACGCGGGGATAGTTACCGTGACTGGCTATACGAGAAGATGCCTACAGGTGAAACCCGTAAGGAGTACCTATTTGCCGAGGCGCCTACCCCGTTCAACCGACCCTCCGTGGTGACGCTCCAATCCACTGCGGAATGGGACAAGGTCTACGAGGATCACGGCTATCTGCTGGTAGCCGTTAACATGCGGGAACGCAGCCTCGGGAGCCTCAAGAAGCAGTTCGACATGTGGCTTAGAAATGAACCACGTGCGCCGAACATCATGACAGCTGAGGAGCGCCAGGCATTGATTGACAGGCGTCGATACGAATACGTGGTTGTCGACGGAAAGCGCGTACGAAAGAGGCGCCCGAAAAAATGGTTCGCCCCGTTACCAAGGAAAGAGCGAATGGCAGGGAAACGTGGACGAAAACCGCTCGCGATCTATAAGGATGTGGTGCAGAACGGACAGCTAGTGCGTCAACGCGTGGGTACCACCTCCACCGCCAGATACCCAATTTGGCAAAACTACGCCGTCGACAATCTTCGCGACATGCTCGCCGTAGTCGAAGCCGTGGAAGCCGCTGAACAGCAAGATCTGGCGCGACGAAACATCAAGCTCCAGTTGATACCCCTCCGTAAGCGCCTCGCGAAGGTCAAGCACTACCAACAGCACAAGCTGATCGCTGGCAACACCGCAGATGGAGTACGCGTCAAACAACAACTCAGGGATATTTACGAAGCGGCACAAGCCGTTGTCGGCGAATCTCTCTCCATCGCCGACATCGAGGCTCGTCTTGAAAAAGCCTGGGAGAACCGTCGCAACAAGGAAACCACCAGTTACCCCGAGATCGGTAAATCCCTCATTCAACAGCTAGGTTGGCGAGAGGGGCACTCCGAAGGGCGTAATCGTTGGCTTACCAAGAAGATGAACGAGCTATACACGCGCGGGAAGGCTGTGATCGCCAATACCGCGCAAGGAAAGTTCCCGAAAGACAGCTGATAAGGCGCAGTTGCTAGCTCGCCCATGTAGTTCGATCCACTAGCCTCCCGAGGCTGGACTTGTACTGCCGTACATGAATGTCCTGACCCTTATTTGACCAATAATTGATCAGGCAGATCGCATTTTTCGTCTCCTTATTATTAGTCATGTTCGATGAATTTCTCATCGAATAAACACAAATAACGAGACTGAAGATGAAAATAGATGTAAATCATAATGAAAAAGAGCTTTCGCAAGATCGCTCGACAGTGACGCTGACAGTCGACAACAAAACGACTGTCGTGTCACACGACAATCAAACTGCTCTGCCTGTGCTGAAGTCAGACATGACTTATAGCGAAGCTACAGAGCATATCAACGCGCTGTACAAGATGCGTATTCAGTGGGAGAGCGATCAATATCGCACAAGCTGCACTCAGCTTTATGAGCTGCTGCGCGAGTGCTATCGAGTCGCGATGCACGAAGATATCGACAATCTTGATTCATCGCTTCGTCGATGCATTGAAGATCAATGCCAGCGAAAGATGCTCAAGATACTCAAGAACACGACTATCGAGGCGAAGATCGTTCGATCAGTGTTTGAGTCATTGAATAATCGACAGCGCGTAAGCGCATACGCGATCGTGATTCAAGCGGCGAAGCTCAAAAACGTCAACGTTGATGAGTTTGTTGATTGGCTTGAGCTGCAAGGTGGCGTCGAGGAGGTTCGCTTATCGAAAGCGAATAATACTCAAGGCTCTAAGAAGCGCTTCAAAGTCAGCAAGCAAAAACCGCTGACTGCTGAAGAGATTCGTCGCGGACAAGAAAACTTCGACGCTTTCTTAAGTCGTATGAACGGAACTGAAGATAGTATCGAAAGCGCTGATATCGATCAGTCAGTTGCTGTGTCAGACGACAGCGATACTGACTCGAATCGGTCTAACGACGTTCCGCCGTCGACACACACGCATTTAGACATCTGTACTGATGAAAAGTGCTATTGCAACGATACGGCATCAAATGACGATACGTTTGTCTGTGAGTCAATCGACAACACAGTCAAACAGTCAGAAGCGTCATTAGCATCTCAGACTTACACAACGAAGCAAGACGACGAACTTATCGTCTGCGTTGCGCGACGTCGTGGGTCCGACAGCGCCGCTGAGATCGTCTACATGGTCGCAGACGACGTTGTTAGTCGGCTGGTCTTTGCGCTCTATACCGAAGCGCTTTACGGGAAGTCGGACGAACTTACGAAATTCACGCAAGACATCAAGTCTCAACTCGCGGCTTGATCAAGGAGATAAAAACATGAAATCAGCTACTAACAATACCAGTGATTCAACGTGCACCGCCCTTCCAGAGACTATTTATATGGCTCACCGCTACGTTTCGCGGCGACACGCTGAGAAATTTGGACCGTTCGATAACCACGATGCGGCGTTAGCCTGTGCAACGGACTGTCTGTACCCAGAGTTGGCTGAGGTAGAGACGATTCACTTGACGTCTATCGCTAGTGTCTACTCTGGAACGCCCCTATCCCATTCCACCCAGTTCCCATCTGAAACGTACTATCTTTTTTCAGATGACATTGAGGAGATACCAAGCAATCTTCGGGCGGGCTTAGAAATTTCTGACGTCGAGCTCGACGATGCCTGCGAAGACTGTTGGCATTCACGGGAAGATCAATTGAGCAATGGCCTGATCATTGGTGCATTAATAAGCCGAATGGACCGTGTTTACTCGTACATGTATATCGTTAAGGTTAACAATCCTGCTGCACTGACGGTCCTTATGACGTGTCTCAATTTTGATCGTATAGTACGGGTTACAGATACTGATCGGCGTAAGCTTCTAGATATGCGGGAAGAAGCTGAGTACATCAAGACATGGGCGCACGACCCAAATAAGAATCTTGATGAACGTGCTCAGAATTTAGCCGATGAGTTTTGGAAGTGCTTCGTGAAAGATCACTCACCAGCCCCCACTTCCGACCTAGAGCAATGGGATACGGCGGGGTGCTTTTGACGTTAGTTTACGGGGAAGCGGTGATCGTACACAAGCTTGACATATCTTTAGATGAAGCCCCCAAACTGCTAACAGTCTCTAGAGGTCGTCATCGAGTAAGTCTGCGTCACGCGTGATCGATTAGGGGTCTAATGTCGAGAGGCATTAGACCCATTTTTATGTAACTGTCTCGGCGGCGCTCTTCAACGTGACGAGAAAGACCAGTCGACGCAGTCCTCACGTCTTGTTTCGGCTTGATTTCTCATTGAGGAAGAGCGAAAACTAACACCTCTTAGAAAATCTGACAGATTGAGGGGCTCCATGCACGTACGACCACTCGTCCACGTATCGGTATGGCTTGTTGCCTCCGCTCTATTTGCTGGTTGCGCGACTTTTTCAAGCCCAGGTCTGACTACCGTCATGGCGACCACGTGCTCAAACGAAACCACATTCAACGGCTTTAGAGGTTGCGTTAACAGCGCTTGGTATGCAAACGTCGTAGCGCAGGGCTACGGATCGGACCCACTGGTTCTGCAATTCAACAGTCGAATGCAGCTTCTTGCCCAAGGAGTTGCTCAACGGCAGATTTCGGATATAGATGCGATCAGTAATGCGACTAGCCTCGCCTATCAGCTTCGAGCTATCGAGGAATCTGAAATCTCTCGCCAGAATGACGCTCTACGACGGGTACTAGAAGAGGCGGCGAGATACCCGTCGAACTCCACTCCAAGTCGACCAACCAATAGCGCTCCGTCAACTGTTTACTGCACACGGATCGGTGACAGCTCACGTCAGGTTTATACGTTTAATAGCATCGCGTGCCCTGTAGGTTATGCGCCTACGTTGTAAAACTAGTCGCAGTTCCGCACGGCTGAAGCCATATCCATCGCCTAAGAAAGATTTCCTATGCGCCAACTCGGTATGAAGGGTGATTTTGTGAGCTATCGGACCACGGCGATTGCACTTGCAGCGTTGTCGATTGTCGCTTTTGCATCCTGCACCTCAAGTGCCAACACCGCGGATGGTGCTGCCTCGAATAACGACATCGCAGCCATCACAAAAAGTGCCGAAGAAGGAGATGCAGAGGCACAATTTAATCTTGCACTACGTTATGCCGATGGGGGCGGTATCAAGCAAGACGACGCTGAAGCCATTCGTTGGTACCGAAAGTCTGCTGATCAAGGATTTGCGCCAGCCCAACTGAACTTTGGGAATAGATATCGGACGGGGCAAGGAATACCTCAAGACGAAAGTATGGCTGTCCTTTGGTATCGAAAGGCTGCAGAGCAAGGATTGCGCGAGGCAGAATACAACCTGGCGGTGTCGTATCGAAAAGGGACTGGCATCACGCAGTCTCCGCTAGAGGCGATTCGATGGTACAAAGCGGCTGCTGATCAAGGACATACCCAAGCGCAAGGCACGCTTGGAGTGATATATCTCAATGGCGAGGGTGTCCGCGTTGATTACGAAGAGTCCGCTCGTTGGTTCAACATGGCAGCGAAGCAGAACGATGTTCAAGCGCAATACTTTCTAGGAAATATGTATATCTCTGGCTCGGGAGTCGCTCGCGATCCGAGTCGTGCCTACTTCTGGCTGAGTGTCGCTCACGCACAGGGTGCTGAGCAGGCGGCGCCACAGATAAAGCAGCTCGAAGGAGAGCTATCTAAGCAGCAACTGGCGACGGTCAAAAGCGAGCTTCAGTATTTGGGTCTTACTCAGTAGATATCCGCTATCTACAGCTACGATGAAGCATTTTAGAAGAAATACGAAATCGATCACTCAAGCAATGTGCTCACCTATGTGAACTTCGAGAGTTGGCTCTCGTACCGCAGCGACGAGCATGACCGACGATTTGGAGCGAGAAACCGTGAACGCGGATGGTGGGAGCCACGCTAGTCGATCGACCTATGCGGCAGGACATTGCCCCTGACGATCGGCACACCACTGCCCTTCGTAAATCACCTCACAGGAAGCATTCAACAATGCCCCCTCCCCGTCGCATTTATCAGCACGCCAGTGACCACTGTACGTAGTAACGTCTGAATAAAAGTACATCCCCTCGCCTTCGCGCTTACCGTGAGAATAGTGACCTATAAAGGTCGTGTAATCGTCGATTCGTGCTGAGATCAGCAACTCGTGGTAAGAGATACAGTCACAAGCAGCAGGCGACGCGTCGCATGTCCGACACTCCACAGGTTTCCCCGTGTAAAGAGCTTTGTCCGCCCGCTCGCTCGAGGTATTGGCGCTGAACCCCCGATAGAGGCGGCGACAGGACTTGCTTCGTAAGTGGCTCTTGCCCATAAACACAGTCACCCGCACCGAAACCGTGTGGCTTCCCATCCTTTACCGCGCCACTCCAAGAGCACCACGGATAGGGTTCGAGATTGTCGACCTGGGCAGAAAGGGAGGAAGTGTTTCTCGTGACTTCGTAGATCACCCCCGCTATGGGGATCGTTAAGAGCACAAAGATGATCACTTTTTTAGAGGACATTGATACACCTTGGTTCTTTGTCGACGGCATTGATCAAGGCTATGCGGTCGCTGCAGATGATGCCTGTTTAGCCTCGAGCACATCACGCCGAAACCGAAGCGTGATATTGCAGGCTACGAGTCCCGTCACCAGCGCTAACGGTACGTTTAGAAAAGGTATGCCATCAAACTGCAATCCCATCGCGACGATCCCGTAGGCAGTGGAAAAGAGAGCTGCTAACCCATAGGTCACGATGAGAACTACCTTCTCGGAACGAAGGTGTTTTTTGAGCACTTCGTACGCCAACCCAACGATCGTCGCTGGAACGAATGCACAGAGTGCGAGCAGAATCCAAATGATAAGAAGCAGCACTAATGACATTCCAAGGTACTCGAACCCGTTAGACATCGCTTTTTCAAAGCTACTGAATATTCCATCGCCACGAAATACTGCGTTGAGTTGAGGTACCAATGAGCGAAGTAGTTCAAGCCCCGAGAATAGTGCCGCTGTTACGATGAGCGTTGCAGAACCCACTGCCCCAGAAAAGACAGATCCATAGAGCGTCCAGATTCGAAAGAAATTACGGATCATTGGTCTATTTGGAGGAGTTGATCTTAGTCTGCGCGGAAAAGAGTTTTCTCTTACTCGCGACGTTTACCGTCATTAGTACCATGGCCCCTAATCAGCGTCTTGAGGTGCTCAACCTCCATGCTCAACTTATCCATCCGCTGTAGCAGGCGAGTCTCTAAGGTGTCATCGTCAAAATACTCGGGTGAGTCGCGTCGAATATCAGCGCATTTCTCATCAAAAACGTCACAGCAAGTACCGTAGCCCAAGGGAAACGGTAGCATTACGCCGAGAGAGTCGCCACGACTGCAGAGCTCGCGTAGAAACACTCGCGCATTCTTAGACGTGTAATGTTGACGATTTAACGCTAGTGAGATCGAAAATCCAGCTTTATCCCTTTCAAAGTACTGCGAAATCTCGCCGAGTATCTGTTGGCTCTCTTTGCTCACCGAGTCTAAAGATGATACGTCTCCACAAAAGATATCTTCTACGGATTCCTGAGACATTTCCGTGAAGAAGCGGTCTAGTTGCCAATTACTTATACGGTAGATCAGATGAAGAGGTGCATTTCGGTAAAAAATTGAGCGAACTTCCCCTATATCCGAATCACGCAGCTTGCTTATCGCCTCCTCTTGCGCTGTCAAAACTACGTTAGCGTATGCACGGTTACCCAAGTGGAACCGTATAAAGGAAAGGTCTTTCTCTAAATAATGTTGGTCCTCGTCTTTCAGCGATACGGAAGCCTGAAAGCTCATCAGTACGCGTATATCGGAAATACCATCACTACCAAGTGACATAGAGTCTTCAATGAAAGAACGGATAGTGTTCGCGATGGACCCATTAAAACTGGCATCGTACCGAGGATGCGCTTTCTCTTTACTTCGCCAGATGAATTTTTCAATAGCGTTTGCTAGTTTTCGTGCTCTCGTCTTTAGATAGTGGTTAGTATAATTTTCAGATTTTTCTGAGAAATACTTTCGATGGCTGTTGAAAAGGATATACAAAACTTCGAAGAGATCCCCATCTGAAAAAGTGTCGTACGGCGGTTCGCGGTGAAATAACTTTGTAAGAAAACTATCGCTTACGTTAGCGCTCGTAAACAGGCGAAAGAACAGGCTCTTGTCTCCTGGGGCGAGTCGGTAGAGCTTGAGTACGTCAGCAGGACTAACGTAAAAGTCAGAGGACTTGTATACCCCGCCATCTCGCATGAAGGCGTTATTCCCTACAATGGCGAACGCGTATGAGTCGGAAAGTGTTTTACTGAACAGAAGACGCTTGAGGTTTTTTACATTGCGCCCATAACGGCAAACCGCCAGCTTGAGCAGCCTGTTTTTGCGCTGAGACCAGATTGGTTCATATTTTGCTCTAAGGTTATCGAATTGATCGTTTCTTTCCGCCACCCCTCGATCTGCGTTTTCCAATAACCACGCGCATATTTGAGTCGTACTGGCGTGCTTTAGGAACTCTTCTTCGATGAGCTCATCGGGGGACAGTTTGTGTTTCATCGTTTTATCTGTGCCTAAGACGTTCAAACCTTGGCTAACGTCCAATCAAGTACGTGGTAACAGCTGACCAATCGGGAAACCGCTCGGTACCAAAGTGAATGTGCTCGCCACGAAAGCGATCAACACCATTCTTCGTTCTATCGTCGATGAGATAGTGACCGTCGTTCAGATTTTTGTGATGGCTAAGAATGAGCCGCTTATACGCAGGCTTACCTAAGTGTTTCTGAACCCACAGCAACTTATCAATCCAAGCGGATGGAATTTCTGCAATAGAGATTTATAAGGAACTCAAAGCGATCCTGATCACCTGAGAACCCGTCCTTTCTGTACGCACGATCGACTAGATTGTCGAGCTTCCTATGCGCCCTTCTCAGTGCATCTGGCATGCAATCGGGGTCGTACATCGCCTCTAAGGTCAATTCGCGGAATTCTTTACGTGCATCAAGTATATCATTTGCCACAGATATAATCGCCGCTTTGTCATCTATCTGTGGTCTAGGAAAATTGTTATAGATCAAATCAATTGAATAGCGATATCGGCCCGTCAATTTGCCACCGATCGTACGTACCCATGACATATGCATTTCCGACGTAAGCAATGCAAAATCTATCGGATCGGCGTCCTCGAGAATCTTGACCAAGTTGCTCGGGATACTCGGCGGCACTTCCCAGCCAATCGGTATGTAATCTCGCCTTTCCGAAGTTACCTCTGGCACTATCAAGAACGCCTTCTGAGGAACGACGGTTATGTGCCATTTCGTAGGACTGTCCGCGAGATTCTCTTCGTCCTTTTCCTTGAATCTCTTCCCGTCTTTAGAAGCCAACTTGCCGTCTCGATAGGCCCTTACCTTCTTAACGAGATCCACGATTTCTGGTATCGAACGCCATAACCTGGCACCGTCATCAGCTAAATATATGATAAATCTCTTTTCACCGTAGAGGTATTCGGTACCACCAACAAATGGCCTTATGTACCTATCTATTTCTGGTCGTTTTCTAACCAACTCAATTTTTTCACTCTCGCTAAGAATGTAGTAGCCACCATCGAGCGGTTTACTTCCAGTCTTAAGCTTCCGCACACCAGGAGCACGACCTTTTGTGCTGTCTACGGTTGCGTTTGGTATCTGCAGACGGTCTGCAGAACGCAAGTACGGAGAGATATGTCGACAATCCACAGTCTCAACAACGTTCGGAGGGTCTAGCCGTCGAATATATCTGACAGATGGATTGGCAGATGAGCGCCGAAATCCAATTACAACGACTTCAACATTCGCCCCACCTCTTGTTGGAGATATCCATTCAAACGGTTGGTATGCAAATTCAATTTCGATGCCGCCCTGTCTCTTCAAGAAGTCTGGAAAGAGCTGCCCGACTTGTTCGCCCTGAACAATTGAACTGGTGGTAACAAATGCAGCTTTTGTTGTGTCGGAAATGTAATCTGCCGCTTTCAACAACCAAGCAGCCGTCAAATCCAATGTGCCTTGCCCATGACCCTCCCTTCGCAGAGAAGAAACAACGACCCGTTGGGCTGGTTTCTGCTTCTTTGACCCAAGATACGGCGGGTTTCCGATTAATACGCTACATCTACTCGGATTTAGTAGATCCGCCCAATTCGAGGTGAGCGCATCCACCTCAGCAATATGTGGCCTCGCCTTTAATGGAATTCGACTAAACGCAACCCCAAGTTCCAACTCGAACAGCCTGTTCTGCAAGTGATCTGTCATCCACATTGCGATTTCAGATATCCGCCGCGAAGTTCTCCGCGGTTCAAAGCCGTAGAACTGATCAACGTCAACCACGGAGATCGGCTCCGAATCCTTCGCAAACGCATTCATAGAAATCAGCTGTTTGACGATGTCGAGTTCAAGTAACCGCAGCTCCCGATAAGTTACGGCGAGGAAGTTTCCACAACCCGCAGCTGGATCCAACACCCTAACTTCGCTCAATTCATGCCGCAGCGATTTCAAGGCTCGTATGGATTCACCACCAGCTTCTAGAGCCGTCTCATATCGGCGCCTTAGATCCTTCAGGAATAGATCACCAATTACTTGAAGAATTACTGCCTCACCTGTCGCATGACTTCCACTGTCGGTTCGCTCGGAATCCGTCATCACCGCATCAAACAAAGTTCCAAATATCGCTGGAGAAACCATCGCCCAGTCGAAATTGGCTGCGGCAATTAGCACTGAGCGCATTGATTCGTTGCCAGCGAGAATACTCAAGCGAGCAGAAAAAAGAGAGCCGTTTATATATGGAAATTCCTGAAGATCAGGATCCAGCGTGGACTGCCTACCGCTAACTGGCTTATTAAGCACTTCAAAAAGCATCGCCAATTGCGGCCCGAGATCTCGCCCACTTGCGTCAACGCGAGATTCAATAAAGTCTTGAAAAAGGCCTCGCGGTTGGAATATTCCCGCGCTGTCCGCGAAGTAGCAAAATATTATTCTAGCGGTCAGTTCTTCGGCGTCGGCAGGTTCATATCCCGATGACACAACCTCCGCATACAAGGCGGCAACGAGATCGCATGCCTTATCCGTTAATGGAGCTCTAGCGGACTGGCTGGGCTTTTGCTTTCCAATAATGAAGGCAAAATTATCTATGTGATCAGAGAGCGCCTCTAGCTTGAAGCCTACTCTGACTCCACTTTCCAAGTCCAAGAGTAGAAAATTTTGAAAATCACAAATTAATTGATATCTGGGCCTCTCCCATTCTGGTAGCGCATCGAAATACTCTCCTGCCTGAATTTCAGCAGCTAAAAGATCTTTTCCGTAGCTCTTATGCTCGGCAATCAGTACGCCAGGCCAAAATACATCAATGAATCCACTTGAATTATTCAACTTCCTTATATGCGTCTCAAAGCGAGCGACTGTTCTTCTCTTAATTCCAAAGATCTCAAAGAAGTCATTATAGAAGGACTGCGCCTCGCCCTTCTCGTACACCTCGTCACGGTAAAGGTCGCTGAACCTGGCCGCCCGTAGGCGCATTTCACTCCACGTGAGAGGCATGGTCACGTCCCTTTTTTAGCGGATATGTTTCTTAACTGCGCTAGCCACATAGCGAGCCAGCAAAACAGGCACCGCGTTTCCAATAAGTTGTTCTTTTTGCGCCGTTGAACCAACGAACTTAAACTCCGTTGGAAATGTTTGAATGCGTGCCCGCTCCGATGTAGTCAAAGGGCGAACTCCTTCGTTGGGCGAACACTTGTCAGCAGGATGCGTTTTGTAGTTCTTTGGAATCGGACGATTTACACGCCGAATTGTTGCCGCAGGTTCATCCACAGAAAATATTGCTCGCCGATGGTAGCTTCTAGGATGAGCATAGTAGTAATCAGTGCCGAGACTATCTTTGAAATAGTCACGCACAGTAGTTCTTTCCTCGGAAAGGTTATTCTCTAAATCAGCGACAACCAGATCATCCTTACCACCCTTGACGGCGACAAGAAAGTATCGCCTTCGCATTTGTGGCACGCCAACGCGACTAGCATCTATTACCGTTTGAGACACTCCATATCCACCCTCTCTAAGCAAATTCAGGACTCGCTTTAGTACTGGATATCGCTCAATGTTGTAAACGTTTTCCATAACAATCAGCTTCGCGCCGACGCCCATCGCAATCCTTGCAAAAGACATTGTCAGATTGGCACGCTTCGCTGTCTTCTTATTGTTGGCTATTGAAAAGTCTTGGCATGGCGGCCCACCGATAACCACTTCTGGACGAAAACGCTCTCGGATAACGGCTATCGCTGCTTCGACATCAAGTAGATCGAATTCGATAACGGGGTGGGCAAAGTTCGCTCGGTAAGTGTCAATGGCGGGCTTCCAGTTCTCCAAAGCCCCAACTACATCGTAGCCCGCTTCAATAAAACCAAGTGACAACCCGCCACACCCAGCGAACAGGTCGACAACTATTGGCTTTCTAGTTTTCATGTACATTATTTTTTAAATGCTTCTTGAGAGTGCTTGCGACGTAATACGCCAAGTTTACTGGCACGGCGTTTCCAATCATTACATTTAGATTTGTCTTTGACCCTTTCCATTTGAATGATTTAGGAAAGGTCTGTACTCGGGCACGTTCCTGAACGGTCAATCCCCTTACGCTGTCCTTTATGATGTGCGCTGAGTCATCTTTGTGTGGGCGGTATCCAGACGGAATGGGCCTATCAATTCCGCGAATCGTAGTGCATGGCTCATCGACAGAGAAAACACCACGCTTCGTGTAATTGGTAGGCACTCGAAAATAGTGATCAATATTTAGCTCATCGCCAAAATATTCACGCATGGACAATGGCGATTCGCTCTGGCCGCGCTTCAGCTGCGACGTTAGCTCTCCATCTGCAGCTCCAAGTAATCCAATCAAGAATAGCCGCTTTCGTGACTGCGGCACGCCGCAATATGCCGCATCAAGCACAATTTCTGTCAATCCGTAGCCAGCGCGCCTATAGCTCTTTAATGTCGATTCATATACCGAACTGAAACGCGCTCGAGGCACATTCTCGAAAACAAAGGCTCGCGGCAGCAACTTGCATATAATCGAAGCGAATGACTTGGTTAAGTTCGCACGATCACCAGTCTTTTCGTTCGCTCTCGCGCTAGAAAAGTCCTGGCAAGGAGGGCCTCCAATGATTACTTGAGGCGCGAATTCTTTAATTTTCTTTGCAGTTCCAATTTCCTCTAGATCCACTTCAAATATTGGATGATCGAAGTTATCACGGTACACATCGACGGCTGGCTTCCAATACTCAAAGGCCGCAACAACTTTGTACCCAGCCTTTTGGAATCCGAGCGACATGCCTCCACATCCAGCGAAGAGATCAATCGAAGTCAAATTACTTTCGGTAGTTTTCATCGTCGTCCGAGTATGCGTTGAAAAGGTTACAATAGACTGCCGTTGTAATTGAAGACACTAGGGACTGAATCGGCTCTGATTTGTATTCTTGTTTTTATTCACCTTCTTCGATACATACGCTTCATCCACGACAGTTCCAGCGTCAATCAGTCGTCTCGTCTCTTCGCCACGAAGTTGGTCAATCGCTTTCACAGGCTCAAGGTCGCTGTAGAGTGGGTTCAACTTAAACTTTTTCCTTCGTCAACGCCTGAATAGTCTTGGTCAATTCCCTGATTGTCTTCTCTAGGCTCTTGATCATGGCATTGGCTCTCTGAAGATCTGTTTTTTCTTTCGCGGCTTTTATCTTTCGTTTCTCGCTCAAGCCACTAAAGTCCGCAGCACGATCCTCGACC
>Ga0194123_10005715_pt1 | contig 13162 bp, 14 predicted proteins | sample TA2MahsurfametaG_5_FD_155479 | JGI IMG/M metagenome (GOLD analysis project Ga0194123, IMG submission 155479) | Freshwater microbial communities from Lake Tanganyika, Tanzania - TA2015023 Mahale A surface | ecosystem: Environmental > Aquatic > Freshwater > Lake | place: Tanzania: Lake Tanganyika... | reverse complement strand
TCGCCGAAGTCGTCGAAGTCGTCGAAGTCGCATGTGAGCGTTAGCGAACCGAGCTCCGGAGGAGCGAGCTGAGGCGACATAGTCGCCGAAGTCGCATGTGAGCGTTAGCGAACCGAGGGGCTGAGAGAGGCCCTCAGGCCGAGAGCCCCGAGCTGAGGGGTCCCAATAGGACCCCGAAGTCGATTTAAAAAAAACTTAATTAAAAATAGTATGTCAAGAAGATATTTTTTTAAAAGAGCTTCGGATTTAACCACTGAAAAGTTAACAGATATTTTGATTGACATTGACAATGGAACTTTTGACGATAAATTAGATGAAAGAGGTTGGTATTGTAAAATGGACCTATTTCGTGAAGAAATGATTGAAATATTATTGAGAAGATATCGTTCTCATTATTCATTTACTAGTAAAAAAGATGCAGCTCTAGATAAAGTTTATAATTTATATTTAAGACATTATTTATGAAAAACACGAAATTTTCAACAATTATATATGTTAAAATTAAAATGAAAATTAATTTTAATAAAATGTTGGGTCAAGGAGGATTTTGTAGAGTTTTTGAGGGAGAGAAGGAGGATAAAAAATATGCGGTAAAAATTTATTTGAAAAGTGAGAAATATATTTTTGAGAGAGAATCTATCATCCATTCTTATCTCCAGAAGAAAGATGTAGATAAAAAATATGTGGTACCGATATATGATTATTATTCATCTGACGATTTCTGTTATTTAATTATGGAAAAAATGCATTTATCTCTAGGTGATATCTTAAAAAAAATTAATATAACTTTTGATGAATATAGTATAAGAAATATCGCTAAAAGTATAATATTATCCCTAAGATTTATCCATAAATACGGTATTTGTCATTGTGATGTTAAACCAGAAAATATTATTGTTTCCAAAGATTATCAAAAAATATTTCTGATTGATTATGGTTTATCCAGATTTTACAGGAAAAACGGTAAACATATTGAATAAAAACAGATATCATGCCATCTGGAACAATAAAATATATGAGTGTTCATACTAATTTAAAAGTGGAAATATCAAGAAGAGATGATTTGATAAGTTTGGGATACATGTTGGTATATCTGCAAAAAAAGAAATTACCTTGGGAAGAAATAGATAGAAAAGATAGAATAAGAAGAATAGGTGAGATGAAATTGGAAATTGATTTCCAACAATTATGTGAAAATTGCATACCTGAATTAATAACCTATTTTGAATATTGTTATAACCTTGGTTTCGAAGAAAAACCTGATTACCAATATTTATATAACCTCTTTGATAAAAATAATTTAAAAGAAAACCTATAAATAATGTAAAAAATGGAAATAAATTATGATTTTTTAGAAAAGAATGAAAATATGACTAATTATTATTTTTTCAGAAATTATTTCAATTCTGACGAAATAAATAATATTATTAATATATCACACAATTATGAAATTATTAACGGAAATATTAGCGGCCAAATAAATAAATCTTATCGTTCAAGTCAAATACGTTGGCTACCTTGGAATAAAGATACAGATGACATTTATAAAAAATTATTAGGATTAGCGAAAAGAGCAAATAAAGAAATGTGGAAATTCCATATTACGAATGTATTAGATAATTTACAATTTACAGAATATCATTCTGAAGATGATGGACATTATGATTGGCATATGGATTTTGGTGGATATAAATCAAGCACAAGAAAATTAAGTTTGGTTGTGCAATTATCTGACCCCGAAGAATATGAAGGTGGAAAATTGCAATTTATGATAAATAGAGATATAATCGATGCGCCAACAGATAAAGGAACTGTAATATTTTTTCCTTCTTATTTGATGCATAGAGTTACTAAGGTTGAAAAAGGGAAGAGGAGATCATTGGTTTGTTGGTTTCATGGACCTCCATTTGTTTAGTTATAAAAAAAAATATATATTTAAGTAAAAATGGTTATATTTTTACAATTATTATTTTTGTATTTTTATTGTGATTCCAATGAGTTTATGCAATTAATAATTATTTTTGCGGATGTTTATTTATTTATACTTTATTTGTGTAATTTTTCTTATATAAAAACTTACGAAAATGGAAAATATTCTTATCCAAAAATAACATATACTGAGAAAACGGATAGATTATTTATAATGCATAATTATTGCAATAGAAGTTTAATAAATTCGTTAAAAAATATTTACGTTCCTGTTATTGAATTGCATTATTTTTTCAGTAGAAAAAAGATAAAATTGCGAAGTAATAAAATGAATTTAATTACTCAAGGTGAATTTCCAAATATGGAGAATTGTTTTATAAAAAAATTAATTGCAGATAAAAATAATTTTGATACGATTCCAGATATTTTCTTACCAAAAAATATAAAATATTTATCCGCTCAATTCTGCAATTTATCCAAAATAATCATAACCAATAATTTAATTAGAGAAATAGATATTGGGAATAACAATATAAGTGAATTAAAGTTGGATTGTGTGAGATTGGAATATTTACATTTGAATAGTAATAAGTTGATGGAATTGGAGATTGAAACACCTAATCTTAAATTTTTGGATATAAGAAATAATTTATTGGAAAATATAAAATTAAAGAATATGAAATTGGAAATATTAAATATTAGAAAAAATCAATTTGTTGTTTTACCCATAGAAATGTTAGATATAAATAGATTATATCTTGATGAAAATCCAATCATTCCAAATTTGAATATGCATAAATGGAATGAATATTTTATTGAAAATTATCCCCATTTTTTTGAGAATAACATTGACGTAAATTATGAAAATGTTTATGAAGATAGAGAATTAGTCCATAATAATTATGTGAATCATAATATAAAAAAATGTATAACAGAATTGAAAAATATTTATGCAGCAAATAATATTAAATCATATTCCGTTCCAAATTTATTAAAAAAATTGGAAAAAAGTAATGTTGACTCTGATTTTACATTAAAACAAATGATGGATACTATTTATTATTTATCAGATAATAACAATTTAAATGATACATTGATACCAATAATAGATTATGAAATAGAAGACGGGAGAGATGCGTGTTTTTCGGGTAAAATTGGAAGAATAATAACAGGAATTATGGGATTTGGATTAATTAAAACTGTGATAACTATTTCGAAAAGTGAAGAAATAATGACAAAATATGAAGTAGTTTCAAGAAGATTGAAGAGAGAAATAGATGAGAATGATGATAAATTTATGGAAATGTTGAAAATGGAATTTCAAAATGAATTGGAAAGATTGGGATTGGAAAAGAAAGAAATTGATGAATGGATAAATGAAATAAAAAATTGATTTTTTTTTTATTAAATTACTATTAAAAAAATGGTTAAAAAAAATAAACCTGATTTCTTTGAAAGATCTGTCGAAAAAATATCAAATCTACACATTACAAATAATGCCATCATTTATACTAGAATTAGCACAAAAGATCAACAAAATGGACTTAGTCTGGATTCTCAGAAAGCCATTTGTCAAAATTATTGTTCTGAATCTGGTATGCAAGTCATCGGTATTGTTGCTGAAATTATATCTGCAAAACAAATATCTAATCAAAAATTGCTCAATCAAACTATTGAAAATAATTCGAACATTCATTTGGTGGTTAATGATGCATCTAGATTTTGTAGGAATTTTACAGATGGCGTTGTTATATTGGATAAAATGATAAAAAAGAATATTATATTGCATTGTGCAGAGAAGAAAATGATATGTTCAAACAATGCGGATTTTAAGACGATTGTAAGTGATTTTAAAGATGCCGAAACGGAAATTGTTACCTTGGGAAATAGGGTAAGAAGAACTATAAATTACAAAAAGGCGAATAATACTTATTTGCCATCAGTTGCAAAATATGGAACAAGACATGTATATGTCATAGTGAATGAAAAACCAATTAAAAAAATTGAGAACGAACCAATTGAACAAAAAATAATACAATTGGTTAAAAAGATGTATTATGGTGGAACAGCAATTGAAATAGAAACATTTCTGAAAGAGTTGACTGGAAATTCTAGTCATAAATTATATGATTATAGGAAGGAGGTCAATGTGCAGAAAGTTGAATATGGAAACATGCGTAAAACAGATATTGCCGAATTCTTGAATTATATAAATATTTTCAAAAGAGGAAGAAGATGGACATCATTTAGTATTGGGAATATTCTTTAGAATATTCATTAATTTATCTTTTTCTTTTTTATCCAATTTTGGGATAAATTTTTCTACTGTTTTCCAATCTTTATTATAAATTGCTTTACGCATTTGCCAACTATTGAAATCTTTGAATGTTGGAATTAAAACCTCTTTTTTCTTTACATCCAAATTATCAAACATAGAAAACCTTTTATTGTTTTTATCCTTCTCCGCCTTCACCAATATCAATTCATCATTTTTTCCAACTTTGTCTTTTATTATAACAAATGCAAATAAAACTGGAGATGGTTGATTTGCAATACTAACCTTTATTTTCTTTCTCATTTCTTCAGGTAAAGTATTTAAATATGTTTTCCAAAATTCAAATGTAGTTTTTGCATTCACAGCTGGTATTATTCCTTGTTCCATCGCATTTTCAATTGTTTTTTTATTTACTTTATCAATTTTAAATTTTTTGGCTAAATCAGATAATTCTTCTTCTGTAAATTCATTTAATTTCTTTTCAAAAGGTTTCTCTAATATTCTTGGTTTTCTAGATATAATTAAATGAAAAACATCTGGATTATATTGTTTCATAATTTCTTCTATCACTCTTAAATGACCTCTATGAGGAGGTTTGAAACTACCAGGAAATAAAACTGTTTTCATATATACTTAAAATAATTTAAATATATATAGTAAAATGAAAAAATATATTAATATCATCCTTATCGGTGCAGCCTCTCATTCCAAAAATAATATTGGAGGACAAATTCCATATATTAAAGACATAATTAATGAATACGTATCAGTTATTGCAGCAGATCCACAGCATAAATATGAATCTGATTCATATTTAATGGATAAATCTGGAGTAAATATAAATAGGGGGTATAGTCCAAGTGTTCTTAATTTGAAGTGTTTAAATGTTTATAATATGTATTCATCTGAAATATTTATGGATTTGACTCCATCTTCAGATACATTTTATTTGGTTTTAACTTATACAGGAATTGAAAGGGAGAATCCATCTTTTAATGTGAGTAGAAAATTAGGAATAAAAAAATCTTTTTTTCATAATCCTGAAAATTCACTTTTCCTATCTTTTGGTTGTCTAGCTATTAGACCAAATCTTAAATTATTACTCGAAAAATTAGGAATTTATTCTGGATTTAATACAAACGATTTATACAATAATTTATATCAGTTATTTCAATTACAAAATGCATATTATGCATATCAAAATAATATCGATGCATTATATAGGACAAATATAATGCCAGAATGGGGAGAGAAATCTATGCATAAATTACGACATATTGGAATAAAAAATATGTTAGAATTAAAATTATATTATGAGAAAATAACTGATTATAAAAATATGGGAATAGAAAGATTAATTAAAGAAGAATTAAATAAATTACATTTACTAGAATTCTGGGATGAAAGACCAAATGATTTCCACTAATTTATATTTTTACAAGAATAAATTCATATTTAATTTCTTCTTCTTCAAAATCCAATTTATTGGAATTTACTTCCATTTCATTATTTTCTTCAAATTGCATATTGGTATGATCCAATAACTTAGTTAAATTATCTTCCACAATATTAAAATCACCCAGATTTTTATATATTATTTTTGCATTATCAGTTGGAACCATTTTCATTTTTTTTCTCAAATTCATTATTTCTCTTGTTATTTTTCTTAAAATATATATTTCATTCATATTTTCATCCCAACTTAAATCACTCAGAATAATTACACCCTTATCCAAATAACATTGTGAATGCATATCCCCAATTTTTTCCTTATTCAATTTAGCAATCACTCTGATTTCTTCATTAAATTCTTCTTCTTTCCCATTTATCTTAAATATTTTCTTTCCTTGTTCCACTTTTTGTCCATTTAAACATTTCTCCAATTCTTTTTTAATATTAACTGCTTCTCCTCTAAAACGTTTTCCCATTAATGCCATATTAAATTCATATGACATTTTTACGACTTCCCCTATTGAAGAAGAAAACTGTAACTCCATTATATTGCATTCCGTCATTAATATATCTTCTATTCCCTCCAAAAATGGTATTAATCTCCAATCATTCACATAAATGATTTGCTTCTTAATCGGTTTTTTAGAACTTTGTATAACCGACCTTATTTCACCTCTCGCATCTATTATTGTCTCCAATAAATTTATTCCATTTTGTCCATAATCATTCTTTTCCCATACCTTTTCAGGTAATCTCTCCAAATGAACAGACTCAAATGTTATTTTTCCTTCTAATAAACGCATTTCTTGATAGAAATTTTCAGCCATGAAAGGAGCAAATGGTGCAATCATTATTGAGAATTTTTTAAAAACATAAAATAAAGTATTTAATGAATATAATGCTTCCTCTTGTGTTTTCATCGATTTCAATCTAGATTTATTCATATTCAAATAAGTTCTACTTAATTGTCCAATAAATTTATCTATCCTTGAAACTATATTTCCCAAATTGTAATTTCTCATCTCATTATGGATAGAATCCACGAATTCCTGTAAATATGTCAATATCATTTGATCCATTATATTTGCATTATTCTTTATATCAATATATTCAAACAAAACCATAAATTTCTGTTCATAAAATGGAATCATTTGTTTAAGAAAATTTAACGTATTATATGCAAACATATGAATATTCTGCACAATCATTTTTACTCCTTCTTCTCTGAATTTCATTGATTCTCCTTTGACAACACCTTGACTTATTAAATATAATCTTAATGCATCAGCTCCATATTCATTTAAAATTAATTGTGGATCAGGAAAATTCTTTTTGGATTTGCTCATTTTTTCCCCATCTTCAGCCAAAATTAACCCATTTACTATTACATTTTTATATGGACTTTCATTTTTTATAGCAACGCCTAATACCATTAATGTATAAAACCATCCTCTAGTCTGGTCTAATCCTTCAGCAATGAAATTTGCTGGATAATGTTCCATCGCAAATGGCATACTTCCACTTTCAAACCAACAATCAAATACTTCTTCTATTCTTTTAAATTTTTTTCCATTCTTATCAATTAATACATTGTCTATAAATTGTCTATGGATATTATTAAATTCTTTTCCAACTAATTCTTCCAATTCTTTAATACTTCCAATACAAATTATTTCTCCATCATCTGATTTCCATAATGGAATAGGAGTTCCCCAATATCTATTTCTACTTACACACCAATCTTTCGCTTCTCTTAACCAATTCCCAAATCTTCCCTCTTTAATATGTTCCGGAACCCAATTTGTCTCTTTACTATTAATCTCCACCATTCTATCTTTTATTTTTTCAACGTTGATAAATGTGCAAGGAACGATTCGATACATTAATGGAGTATTACTACGCCAACAAAATGGATATTCGTGATGTTCAGTCGTGAATTTAAAAACCTTTTCCTTCAATTTCTTCAAAACAAACTTATCTGCATCTTTAAAATAAATTCCTGAAAGAAAATCTATATCTTCAGTAAAATTTCCATTAGCATCAAATGGACAAGGTGGCATTTCCATTTTATCAATTATTCCATTCTCCAAACAAACTCTATAATCATCCTCTCCAAATGCAGGCGCCTGATGAACAATCCCAGTTCCAGTTGTTTTAGAAACATATTTATCTCCAATCACTTTATATGCATTCTCTCTCGGAAAATAATTAAATAATGGTTCATATTTCATTCCAATTAATTCTGAACCCATTTTTTTACTAACAATTTCCTTAAATCCATATATTTCAACCATATCACTCAGTAATACAAAAAAATTATTATCTTTTTCACAAATTGCATACTCACATTCTGGATTTACACAAATTGCTAAATTAGAAATTAATGTCCAAGGAGTAGTAGTCCATACTAAAAAATATGTATCGATTTCTACATCCAACATTTTAAATTTTATAATAACTGATGGATCCTGAACTTTCTGATAATTTAATTTTGCTTCGAAATTTGATAATGGAGTATTACATCCAGTGCTATATGGCATAACTTTTACACCTTGATAAACCAAATCTTTATCCCATAATTGACGAAAAACTTTCCAAACAGTATCCATATAATCCAAATCCATCGTTTTGTAATCATTATCCATATCAACCCATCTTCCTAATTTTTCAATTGTCTTTTTCCAATCTTTCGCATAATTCATAACAATACTTTTACAAGCATCATTATATTTACTTATTCCAATCTTTAAAACCTCATTTCTAGTCTTTATTCCCAATAACCTCTCTATTTCAAATTCAATGGGAAGTCCATGACAATTATGAACAACAACTCCATTTGCCAGAAAATTGTGATTAATATCAACTGAAATATCATATACTTTATGCATACCGCAATCTTTTTTGGAAATAAGTTTAACATTTTTACTTAACAATTTCCTACTAGAACAATAACGGAATCCAATATTTTTATAAAATTTTTCCGTTTCATCCAAATATATTTTAAACTCATCAACCGTATAATTTATTCCCTCACAAGCTAAAAAATACGTAATTTCATCAAAATACCTCTTTCCATCCCAAATCAATCTCCCATCATATCCCTTAAATCCACTTAATAATCCAGACAATAATTCTCTTTTTAAAATACTTGGAGTTGAATCCATCATAAAAAATTTATCAATAAATTTGTGATTTTCTAAAAATTTTAAATTTGCCGAAAGATCGATCAAACAATTTTCATTACAATAAATTCTAGGATTTTCTTTGAAAACCAACATTATATCATTCACAAACAATTTTGCATTAAATTCATTATCAAAATTATTACCTCTACTCATTATATATCCCAACATTCTACAAAATGCAGCCGATTTCCTTCCAATAATAAAATTATCAACTGATAATAAAACCTTATCCACATATTGCTCCCAATGTCGCTCCTTAAAATGTAAACTTGGATTCACATCTCCCCCAATTATCTCATCATTTTCATCTAAATCAACCGCTTTTTTCCATCCATTTACTGTCAATATTTGATGATCATTGGTGCAGATTAATGTAGATTCATTCGAAAATGTTAAACATATGCATTCTTTTTGTCCTTTATTAAAAAACATTTTTTTATTCTGGAATCCAAATTCTTTTCGTTCAATATCATATGAATCAACATTTGTTAAAAAATCAAACTTTTCAATTGGAACACTAGTTCCATCAGCTAAATTAATCAAACTTCCTTCAGCAATACAATCCCATCCCCATTTTCTGGGAACATTATATCCATTCATTGCCCAATATCTGGGAATAATATCTTTAATAGTGCTTGCTACTAAATGACCATAATGTGGATGTCCAGTAGCAAAGGGAGGTCCATCATAAAAAACGAAATTTGGACCATTTTTATGCAATTCTAATTGTTTGGAGAAAGTTTTATCTTTTCTCCATTCATTAACAATTTTTTCTTCAATTTCAGTATATTTCATAATTGATATATTTATGAAATTATATTTAAGTAGGTTTTAACTTATTCACTAAACTATCTGCAAAAACCAAAGTGGATGGAGTTCTAGATAAATATGTATCTACATTTGAAGGTGTCTTGGAATAAATATTTAAACCTTTAAGATTATTTGTTAAATATGTGCTCCTTTTATTAGTAGTTAAAATATCTACAATTGAAGAGAATTGATATTGAACAGAATTATAATTGATGGTTTGATTTAATAAAATAGTATCTTGTTTGACAGCTTGTGTAAATATAACATTTGCCATATCTAAATTAGCAGGTCCAATTGCTACAAAAATACATGCTTTTGATGTAATATATGGTTTATAATCTATAATTATATCTTTAAGGTTATAAGTTGTTCTTCCAACAAGATAATTTTTATTGACTGAATCGTATAAATATGTATAATAAAGAAGACGGTATTTGGTTTCTGTATGAGTGACAATAACTTCAATATTTGAACCTAAATATAATTGAGTTGGTTCATTTTTGAAACTTAGATAAGTTACGGTAGTTGGCGAAATTACGCAGGCAATACGGTAATTTGTAAATTTTGCAGAATTGGTGGAATTGAATGAATCATTCAGATACCAGTTTTTGACATCTTGAGGAGTTTGCATATAATAATAATAAGAAAATAATTGAACGAATCTATAAAGATAAAAAAATTGAAGGAAAAAAATATTTATTTTATTATGAGATAACTAATAGAAATTACATTATGATTATTGAAAGTAAAAAACGGTTCTTATTCTTTGAAGATGCAAGAATCACGAAGAACTCTACCATGATTTCTTCATTCCCAAACTATCGTTACACAGACTTTGTTTTCTACGATAATATCAAGAAAAAATTCGGTGAAATTATCAAAGATGTCTGTGCTCTTGCCAATTCACAAGGTGGGACAATATACATAGGTGTGAATAATTCTTATCGTTGTATAGGAGTTGTAGCGGAATCTGGGGAAGAATGGTTGGAGAATATTCTTAAGTTGAGTCGCATCATTTTTAACACAATTCATACAATAGAGATGAAAAAAATTAAATATTCGATAAAAAATTACATTGTTCAATTAAATAATGTTGAAACTTATATGGCAGAAATAATAGTCGCACATTCTCAAGAAACTTGTATATTAAATTCATTTGGAAATATTTCATGTTTTGAGAGAAAAGATTATATGACTATTACCAAACCCATCAGTGAAGACGTTATTCGGAAAATATTTTTAAGCCCAAGTGATGAAATTCAATATGCATCAAAGGATGTTGGAGATTATTATGACGGTGAAGAGAGTAATACATTAGAATTTAAGTTATCTTTCAATTTTTTGAAAGATAAGTTTGGAATTCAGAAATATATTAGCAGTTTTGGTAACACTCAAGGTGGAACTTTGGTTGTTGGTGTATGTAATAATGGAAAAATTAGCGGTATTTTAATTGAAGATTCAGAAAAATGGGACAGTCTGAAATGTGATATATTAAGAAACAAAAACAAAATAAATAATATCGAATTCTTAACCAATATTAACATCGAAAAAATTCCTTTAAAAAAGAAAAATCATTATGTTGTCTGTATCCATATTCCAAAAAATACATCTGATTCGCCTATTTTGGCAAAAGATATAGATGGATTCTGGAATAAATGGGTAAGAGTTGATAGTCATTCCGTTAGAGAAGATAGATTAACATTATATTCAAAGATGGATATATCAACTATAGAGAAGAAGTGTAATAATGCAGAGACAATGTATAAACAGATAGCAAAGGAAAATGAGATATTAAAAGAGAATTATCCAAAAAATAATTTGAAATTGTATCTCTTAGGAGTAGCTGCGGCATTTCTGCTTATATCATTAAAATAATTTATAATATAAATTTTTGTGTAAATTTTTTATGGAAATCTCTGAGACATGAAATAAGTAATCTAAGAATTTTTCTATGATTTTTAGCTAATGGTGTATTTACCTTTTTTAATTCTTCTTTTAAAGAAACCATTTTACTAATTATTTTTTCTATTTCAGTTGAATTTTTTGGAACCATTTTTTTACAATTTTCTTTCACACATTTCACCACATCTCTCTTAAAAAATACCTTGGAAAAGTTTTTATACCTATTTCTAAACATATCTATTATCTCCTTAGGTATTCGTTCTTTTTTTAATATATGTCCAACAATTTCATTTCTAACTTTATACATACCTAATGCAGCAAATGCACTCTCACTCAGACAATTCTTTTGAATTGAACATTTTATCATTTCTTTCATTTTTCTCATTATTATTACATAGATTTTCATTTTTGCATTTCTTCAATTGTTCCTCATTAAAATCTGGATTTGGTTTGTATTCTTCTTCATATCCTTTTATTACTGGGGTAATTGGAATATTTTTAGTGGAAAAATATCTTCTTATCAATCTGAACATATACATTATAAATAAAATTATTTTATATATTTTTTGTAATTTTTTATAAAATTATCGCATATATTATCACTTATATTGAGAAATTCCATATAATTATCAATTAAATTTTTCATAACAATTTTTAACAACAAATTAGTTTCTTCAATTTTATTTTTGTATTTTTGTATTTCTTTTTTAGTTTGTTCCATATCTTTGTATAAATTATCAAGATTCAATTTATTTTTTTTCAAGCAATTTATCGTTTTACTGTTGAAAAAATGATGTGAAAATGAATTATATTGTTTAATATAATTTTCTATAATCTTTTTTGGTATTGGTTGGTATGAATCAACTAAATCTTTAACTTCATTTCTTGTTTTATATAATTGTAATACAGAATTTTTGCATTTCTTTAAGCAATTATGTTCAAATATACTTAACATAATTTATATGAATATTTTTTTAGCAATCTTTAGAATATCCAATTACAGCACATATAAGTCTTTTTCCAGCGTGACCAGTCGTTAAACTATCTGCATGACCTCCTTTTCCTAAATCATCTGGATCTTCGTGAATAATTAGACTTCTACCTATTACTGAATGTTTCCCTCTCAATTTAACTAGATTATCAACTAAATCAAAAGTAGCAATACCTTGTTTATTTGCATATAAATTTCCTAAATCTCCAACATGTCTATCCTTGTCATTTGGACCTCCATGTTTTTTACCATATGGATTAAAATGAGCACATGCACTTGTGCATCCATCGGTTAAATCACCTGCTTCATGTATATGGAAACCATGTAATCCTGGTTTAAGACCGGACACTGCTCCGAAGATGTGGGTATTTTTGTCTGGAAGTTCTTCGAGGTAGAATACACCATTAATTTTATCGTTTTTTAGGACACAAACTGCTTTAATTGGTTTGTCGTTTTTCATAAAAGATAAAAGAAAATAAAAAATTAGGATGACTAAAATGACTAAAAAATATTTCATTATATAATATATGGAAACAATTATTCTGGAAAATAATAAAAATTTACCAAAATTAGAATTTACTTGGCAGGAAAATTTAAGTAAAAATTATTTGAATAAAA
>Ga0194123_10005711_pt1 | contig 13180 bp, 4 predicted proteins | sample TA2MahsurfametaG_5_FD_155479 | JGI IMG/M metagenome (GOLD analysis project Ga0194123, IMG submission 155479) | Freshwater microbial communities from Lake Tanganyika, Tanzania - TA2015023 Mahale A surface | ecosystem: Environmental > Aquatic > Freshwater > Lake | place: Tanzania: Lake Tanganyika... | reverse complement strand
TCTGAATTATAATATTCCCCTTCTTCACAAAGTTGAAAAAATAACCTTTATAACCATAAAATATATCTCTATTAATTACATCTTCTATGTTTTCTATGTTTTCTATGTTTTCTATGTTTTCTATGTTTTCTATGTTTTCTATGTTTTCTATGTTTTCTATGTTTTCTATGTTTTCTATGTTTTCTATGTTTTCTATGTTTTCTATGTTTTCCTTAGATTGATCGTATTTTACTTCTATATATAAAATATAAATAAAATGCTTAAAATTCTTAAAAGATCTTATAATATATTAAACTTAAAAAAACGAAATTTTTCGTGTGATTATCGTAATAATAAGCCTATTTTTTCTTTAATACTTTCACCGTTAATTAGTGGTTTATTTTTTCGATTTTAATATTATCTAGAATACAAGAAAATGACACCCAGTTGATTACAAAATTATATGATATTGAAAAAGAAGTTAAAAAATGAATAATAAACCAAATAAAGAAAATTAATATTACATATTTTAGGAAATGATGAGATATATAAAATATTTATTTCAACACACACACAAAATAATTTTTATAAAAATTATTTTTATAAAATTTTAAAAAAAAAATAGTCAGTAATCTAAATTTAAAATTCTCAAAAATTTTACAATCAAGAAAAAATCTTGAATATTCAAGAAAAAATCTTGATTTTCAAGAAAAAATCTTGATTTTTAAATTAAAAGGATAAACAAAGTAATAAATCGTAAATGGCGAGTGAGAATATATGTAATTTTTGTTCGAAAGAATTTTCTTCAAAAATAAATTTATCGAGGCATCAAAAAACAACAAAGAGTTGTCTTAAAATTCAAGGAAAGAAAGAAGATGAGAGTATGGTAGAGTGTGAAAATTGTAATAAAAAGTTAGCATTTCAATATTATAAACAACATAAAATAAAATGTGATTTATCTTTTGAAGAAAATATAAAACTTTTGAATGAAATAAAAGAATTAAAATCAAGTATAAATAATATTCAATTAGAACTCAAAGAAGAAAAAGAAATAACAAATAAATTAAGAATGGAATTGGTAGAATATAAAACTACTGTAAATATTCTTAAAGAACAAAATGATAAACTATCAAATAAAGCTACTACAGTAAACAATAACAATAATAAAACGGTAGTTATCAATCTTCCTCTATTAACAGATGAAGTATTGAGAGAGTGTGCTGCTAATTTTAATATTGATAATGCTTATAACATAAATGGAATTACTAGACATCTTACATCTTCTTTAGAAGATCATGTAAATTGTACCGATCCTTCTCGAAATATATTCAAGTATTTTAATGAAAAAGAAGAAGAGATAACAGATCCAGATTTAGAGAATTTACTTCCACAATACCTTAACACAATTAGAGATCGAAATAATTTTCTTTATAAGGAAGTATTTGAGTATTTCAGAAAGAATAATGTGCCTTTGAATAAACAAACAGATTATGCCGTTTTTTATCAAGCTCTTAATAATATAATAGAGAAGAATGGTGAACAAAATAAGTATACAGAAAAGTATAAGCAACATATGGTTAGAGAATGTAAACGTCAATTTTTAGAAAAAAATAAAAAGAAAGAAAAGACATTAACAAAGAAATTAACAGATGAAGAAATAATGATGAATGTTATAGAAACTGGGGGAAGCGTATCTGATTATGTAAACAGAGTTTTTCCTTATATAGAGGATGAGACAGATGAGCAATTTATTCATAGAAGATCATTAGAAGATTTATTTAGAAAAAAGAAAAAACAATGGAAGGAATCAAAATAATTTTTTATACAAATATTTGAATAAAAAAGCGACTTCTTTAGAAGATCAAAATGCTCATGGACATGTCGACCTTTGGCTCATAAGACCAACGCTACACGAGCTTTTAAGATCTTTAAAATAGTTTAAAATTTTAAGTAAAATTGATAATTTTACTTATTTACCTTTACTATCATAAAATGTCGTATCCTAAAATTATTCAATCTATTAAAAAATGGGAGAAAACTACAATTCTCCACATTCAAAATAAAAATTGGGATCAAATTCAACTTTTTTCTTGTGATAACAACTCGTTTGGCGATATGCCTGAAAAATGGCTTATAAATCAATTTTTATGTGAAGATTTTACAAAAGAAAAAGAAGATGTTCTTATCCGTCTTCTTGGAAATAAAATATCTACTGAAGGATGGATTGTTCAGTTAATTGATTGTAAAAATCCGTCTATATCGACAATTGAATACTTTATTTCTAATAAAAAAATTATTAATATAAACAAGCATTCTAAAAATTTTTCTCTTATTGAAAGAATAATATTAACAGAAAGAAATATCGATGATAAAATATATTTAATAAATAAACTTTTGGAAAATGGCGCGGATGTTAATACTCAAAACGAGTTAAGTGGAAGTTCTATCCTTTTGAAATGCGTTGAAAATATATTTGATATATGGAGAAATTTTGATTCTTTTAAACAAAAAAAAGAAAAACGATTGGAATATTATATATTATGTATTTTTCTTTTAGAAAGAGGAGCCGATCCGTTATTAGATAACAAAGAAGGAATTTCTATTTTATCATGGTTAAAAGATAATATTGACCAAATTGAAGAAGAAGATAAAGAAATATATTCAAATATTGTAAAAATTATAGAATTATACACATAAGTTTATGTGTATAAAAAATATATAATATAAAAAATATAATATATGCTCACGACCAGAATCGAACTGGTGACCTTTGGCTCATAAGACCAACGCTCTACCGATTGAGCTACGCGAGCTTTAAATTTTTGCAATTCTATATTATAGAACTAGTTTTTAAACTTGTTTTAATTTTTATAATTCTTTCAATTCTTTACATTTATTTATAAAATCTTTTTCGTCAATTTGAAAATCTATTAATATTCCTTTTGATATCATTTCTCTTATATGTTTATCTATTTTAGATTCAGAAAGTCTTATTAAAACCATTTGAAAGTCTTTTTTATCTACTATTTTATCGATAGCTAGAAATGTAGAAAGTTTTCCATAAGTAAGACAACTTTTTTTATAGTATTTTGATTGTCCAATGATACTAAATTTTTCATTAACTATGTCTATTCCTTTGTCTCTAATAGGAAAATTGTGTTCTTTTTTTCGGTCGTTTGATACATCTTTCCATACATTAAAAGGAGCATCATAAATTTTTGTTAACATAATCGCAGAGTAGTATTCAAAACATGTTGGAATGATAAGATTATTTTTAGTTTTTATGTTATATAGTTTTGATAAATTTTTTTCAAGATTTTTTATATGATTAGCAATCATTCTAAAAATGATAAAAATTTTAAAATACTAAAAGTAGATTTTATTTTTTTCATTTTTATATAAATAATATAAAAATGGATGACTTTTTAAAGTACATGAGATTAAAAGAAAGAAAAGAAATAAAAAAGTTATGCAGTAGATCTTTTGTGCCACCACCGAGTTTATTAAAAACTGTATTTAATCTTGAAAAGTTAGATCTAGATGATAAAAAAGAGATAGAAGAATATAGAAGATTATATAAAAAAGATTGCGTAGAATTGGTGAATAAATATTTAGATAAATTGTATGTTAAAAGAATAAAATCAAGAATTCCTTTAAGTTATAGAAATGAGAGCGGGGATGTAAATTATAAAAAAATATCAGAAAATATATTGAATACACTTTTTAAATCTTTTGAGAGAAAGAAGATAGGAGAAGGAAATCCTTTTTTAACTAGCGATGGTGTAAAGTTGATTAATATGACATTTTATTCAAAAGATGTAAAAGAGAGAATATATGGATGGGGAATGATATTTTCTTTTATGGTTGGATTGTATATAAATTCAGACTATATGGATGATGTTTTTAAAAGTAACTTTATGGAGTTTATTCCAAAAGAATTATTAAAGAGTAAGTGGCTTGTTAAATTTTTATTGTCTTATACATCAACAATAACTTTTTTGGAGATGACAAAGAATTACATAAAGAGAAATTATGATGTGCCAGAAAACTTTTTTGATGGAACTATCGAGAGATATGAGAGATATTAGAGATATTAGAGATATTAGAGATATTAGAATAAGATTAACCGCAATGATATGTACAACTAACAAAAGCAGCGATATAAGCTTCTTCTCCGTTTTGTTTCAAAATATCATATTGTTCTTTTGAAATAATAGTTCCGTTTGGAAGAAGATATCTAGTTTTATATGAAGGTTTTGTTATCACATTTCCGTTTTCATCTACTGAATCAATCCATTGTAGATTTCCGTTTAAGTCAAGATCGTCTATTTCTTTTTCTGAATATTCATATTTTTGAACTTTATGTTTTCTTATTATATTTCCATTTTCATCATATAAATCTACTTCTTCTTGTACAGTTTCATTTATTGTTCTTTTTATTTTTTCTGTTTTTTCTATATATCTGTTTGTTACTTCGTCAAATTCTATTTTTTTATTTATTTCTTCTTCAATTTCTTTTTGAATTATACATGGATGTTTTCCATATACAATTTTCTTTTTAATTTTTTTAACCGGCAATTGTGGACAAGTAAAATCACAATTTATTGTTATCTTTCCTACAGTATAATTCAACATTTGATTATTCTCTTGTAACATTCCATAACCAGGAATATTTGAAGATGTAATTAAATCTCCATTTTTAAATGGACCATTTATATTACATACCCATATAGCACCTTCTCCTATCGAATTTACAAAAACTCTCTTCTTCTCTCCATCAGGAATAGCATAAGTAGTAACAAACCTTCCTGCTCTTCCTATTCGTGTATTATTTGGATCTTCTGTATAAGATACTACTCCAAAAACGCTTGGGCAATGAGATTCTTTAGTTAATGTTATTTCGGGCAAAGATTCATCTATTGTGATGTGATCAATTTGAGATGTATTATCATAGCTATCGGATAATAATGAAAATAAATTACCAGAAGCGTTTACAATTAAACCTTCATAATCTTTTTCATTTATTGTATTATCATAAGAACATCTATGTTGACCAGTAAAGTTCATAAGACGTGCTCCGTAAGCATCGTTTTCTATATATCCAACAACTCCAAGATCCCAATATCCGCCCATATTAGCATACGAACCAAAATACATATTTGAATTTATTCCATCTTGCGCTAATATTGACCATAGAGAGTTCCCTCCTGCCCTAAAGTTTAATAATGTATGAGTATTTGCAGGCATTCCAGACATATAAATATAGTTTGTAGGTTCGCTATATAAAGCACCTTTTAAATAAGCTACTTTACCATCTCCTCTTACACTAAACAGACATTCTTCGGCGTTATTTTCATATATAAAACCTTGTGTGTTACTGTTTGTCGTTCTTATTCTTATAGCATGTTGTAAAAACCCATAACCAGCACATGAATATCCATTTGCAAGAGATCTTCCGGACCCAGATGTTGCCATATATATTCCCCAGTTACTATCTGTTTCATGCCACATCCATATTCCTCTGCTAGAGCCACCATCTGTTACATTTTGTACTATTATTTTTCCGTTATGCCATGTAGTTCCGTTTACAGTTAAATTGCTATTATGTTGCCAATAACCATTAGAATATATACTTCCAGCAGTTCCTCTAGTACTTTTATAATAATTTAAATAAATATCTCTATTATCTCCAGAGTCAAGGTGTAAATTTCCGTTAGTTGTTATTACCTGACACATTTCTGTTCCCCATAAAAGATTTGGAGTTGCTCCTACATATAAATAAGATCCCCAAGTAGAGTTTGGTCCATAACGTGTATAACTATTATCTCCTGCACTATTAAATATGATTCCATTTATTGATACATTACTGCTATTAGCATCTGTCATAACACAATCATAATAAGTAGAGAAATTAGATCCGCTTCCATGAGTTCCTTGAAATTGTCTTATTCCTCGTCCTGCCTTGCTGACTGTTATCATATTTACAGACCCAGCTGATCCGTCGCCCCAACTATTTAGAACAAGCATATCAGCATAACCTCCGCTGTTATTATTATTCCATGTTCCAAAGTAATATCCCATCGAACTACCTCCTTGAAGATTTGGTGCTATTCCTCCTCTATAATCTCCACCAGATGCCCAGAAACGATTATAAAAATATCCTGAAATTGTAGCACTTCCTGCTACTGTTAAACTTCCTCCATAATAACCGCTTCCATCTCTTGTATTCATTCCAATTCGTACTTGGCCATCATAAGATTCGAATCCAATTCCCCACCATGATTTAATTATAAGATTATTTGCAGTGCTAGTTGGATTATAAGCATCAGCTGTTCCACTATAAATTCTACAATCTCCAATATTATTGAATATAAGAGAACTAGTTATTCTAACATCTCCAATAACATCTAATTTGTGTCCAGGATCCGTTGTTCCGATTCCTACATTTCCTCCTGACTTAATAACCATCTTAGAATGAGATAACGAAGCTGACTGTGTATAACTATTATTACCAACTGTATTATTTAAACAAAAATGAAGATCTGCCGTGCTCCATCCTAACCCTGATCCATTTCCATGTGCTATAATAGAAACTTTATAAGCACTATCTGTACTTTGTGATGGTATATGGGGGGTTCCAAGATATAATATAGCCTTGCTAGATTCTGTTCCAGCCACAATTGCAAAAGAAGTATCCCCGCTTCTGTTAACACTTACATCTGCAAATCTATATATATTTGAATTATTAGAAAATAATACGTTTCCTTTTGCATAAATATTTCCGGTTTCTCCTCTTACAGAAAACAGATTTACCCAACCATCAGATAGAACACCCCATTCAGCTGTTCCAGTTATATGATGACCTAACATATATGTAGTAGGTGCCATAACTCCTCTTGTAGTAGAAACAGGACCGAAACCACAATTCGATTGGTTTGCAAAAGAAAAGGCATAAATATTTCCATCATCTGTATCACGTCTAATTGCTATAGTTGGATCATAAGCAGCAGAACTGTTAGTTATATCTAATGTATATGCTGGATCGCCTCCGACTCCAACATAACCATTTAGTCTTACTTTATTTTTTGTTGCATAAATAATTGATGTACTTGCATCTGTATCAGATTTAAAAACCCCTCCATTTGCAACATCGATACAATAATAGCCATTAGCTTGAGTTTGTGCAGTAGTTGCAATTACTCCGTCTGAACCTCCTAAAGCTCTTGCGTAATAACCTCTGAATCCTCCAACAGATGATACAAGTGAATGTAAAGATCCTACTCCCCAGTTATTTCCTGCTCCTGTTCTAGTATATATCAAAGGAAAAGCAATTGAGTCTGATAATTCTAATTTGCTTACAGGATTAGTAGTTCCAATTCCTACATTTCCATTTCCTACAATTCGCATAATTTCGTTTGATGAAAAAGCACTTGTGGCTGCATTAAATGAGAAAAATTCACCAATAGCCGATACCTGAAAACGTAAGTTGCCTGGGTTTATTCCAAAACCATAGAATTGATGATCTCCATCTCCATTATTCCAAAGAACTATCTTTCTATTATTAAGGGTATTTCCAAATTGTAGTTGGCCAATTGGATTAGTAGTTCCAATTCCTACATTACCTCCTGGCAAAACTGTTACTCCAGTTTTTACTATTTGTTGGTCTGATCCATAACCAAGTATATTCATTGGCAAACCAACTAGTTCTCCAATTGGTGATGCATAGAAACCAGATGAGTTTGTATTTAATACTTTTCCAGACGCATTTAATATAATTGAATTGGATGACTGATTTACTTTTCCGGCACCATTTCCTATTGATATTGAATTAGATCCTTGATTTATTGTTCCCGACTCATTTCCTATAGCAAGAGAATAACCAGAAGACGAGTTACGATTAAGAGTATATACAGTTCCTGTAGAGTTTGCAACAGTTAAATAAGACCCGTCATTAGAAATAGAACAAGATGTCATTGGCGAAGAACCTAATGTTATTGAGTTAAATGTTAGTCCATAGTCATTAGAATAGTATACATTATTTGTTGTACTAGATGTAACAGTAACCATATATTGACCTGTTTGCGACACCTTGGCGTCAACAATGTTTGAGTTTATATTTGGAAAAATAGGTTCCACATAAGAGGCAATAGGAAGATAAGATGATGAAACTCCAATAGATTGTGTGATAGATGGATTATTATAGATAGATTGTATTTGATCATCATTTAGCACAGATGTGTATATTCGTACGTCATCGATGTATCCTGCAAAACCATTAGAATTAGAAAATGGAGCTCCGACATATAGATTTGTGATATTACTTCCACCGTCGCAACATATACTTCCAGACTCGTTTGTATTTGAGGCAATTATGATATTATTTAAATATAAGAAAATCGATCTTGAATTATATGTAACAGTAATATGACTCCATTTATTTGTTGGGATATTAACATTACTTGTTAGTGATCGTAATACGGTGTTAGTAGTAGTCGCGTAAAGAAATGCTATGGTTCCAGAAGTGCCATTAAAATTAATAATTCCTGCTAAATTTCCAGCTACGTTTCTAAATGATATTGGGGTCATATTTAAGGAAGTTGTTGGTAGTGATGTAACATAAACCCAAAATGATAATGTGAGATAAGAAATTCTGTTAAGAGTAGTTGGAACAGAATAAACCATTAAAATATTATTAGATTGACCACCTGCATTATTATTGAAAAATGCAGAATGACTTCCAGTTGTTAATATTGAAGATGAATAAGAAGAAGGTGTTCCTGACGAATAATTTAACGAGCCTTGTGAATCCAAGTTAGTATTATCAAAAGTTAATCTTACTAGTGGTGTTATAGTATTTGTTCCTATAGAATATTGACCTGACGGAGATAATGACACTATTTCATTCGATGTTGTAGATATTGTATTTAACCAAGTACTTCCGTAGTTGGATGTATAGAATGCAGAGTTTTGAAAATTAAGGTATAGATCTCCAAATTCAAATGCTCCCGCATTTGTTGTAGTATTCCAAATATTTATTCCAATAAAACGAAAATACATCCACGGCTGTGTTGTGTACGGATATGATGTACTTGTTCCTGTTCCTGTTGTCTGTCCTGATATAGTAAAAGAACCATTTGTATTTGTAGTAATATAGGAAGTACAAACACTAAAATTAGTTGTTAGTGGGTTAGTTGTCATAACAACAAATTGAAGAGGATACCAATTAGAACCATCCATTGAGCCAACGATATAATATGTTTTTGGCAAATTAATATAACCACCACAACCATAAGTATATGAGGATAGAACAAGAGGAACAGAAGATTGGATTTGTATCCATTCGCCATTTTGAGATCCAATTCCTCCTAAAATATTAGTCGATGTTGACCCAATATAAAGACCAGTACTTCTATTATAAGCAGATACAGAAGAAGCCCATGAATAAGAGCCAGTATTTCCATAATAATTATTAAAAGCTGCATATGGATATAATACATCGTAAAAAGAACTAGCAGAAGCTATCCATGTTACACCTCCTTGTGACCATGTACTCGATGACAAGCCACTTTGGTTTGGTGACACATTTCCTGACACAGAGTTGGTTGCTACAAGTTGATATTGACCAGAGTAAGACAGGGATAAAGCGGAGGGAGATGGTCGGGAAAAGTTGAGATAGAGCTCGCCGATATCTAGCTGACTGTCATTGTTAGTATACATAGATTGACAGATAAGCCGGAAATACAGATAAGGAGTGGTAGAGGTTGAATAGGAGGTTGTTGTTCCTGCTCCTATTACATCACCCAGAACACTCTGTAATCCAGTAACATTTACTACAACATTATTTTTATAAGGGGAGTAATAACTACTAGGAGTAAATGGACTACTTATCATCGACATATAGTGAATAGGAAACCATGTAGATCCATCATTTGAACCAACTATATAATACTCTCTAGGAATGCGAGGGCCACTTTGGTAAAACCCAGATACAAATGCATAAGATTGCACGACAAGTGGTGTAGACGCCTGAATTTGGAGCCATTCACCTCCAACAGGACCAATTGTTTGGATAGTAGTTGTGATTGATCCAGTATATACACCGGTTGTCGCGTTATATGTACCACCGCTTGACGGAACCCATCGATTGCCATTGATATTATCAAATGCGAAATACGCTGGATATCCTCCAGGTAGAACTGAGCTCGCACTTACTGTCCAATTCACTCCATTTTGCTCCCATTGACTAGATGTCAATCCCGTCTTATTCGGTTGAATTATGTCTCCTTGTGTTCCTATATTCACTGATTGCTTCGACCATGTCTTTCCTGTATCTGAAGATCCTAAAACCCATCCCGAAGATGAGGAAGCGAGAGCGTATTGCCCAGTTCCCGAGAGAGCTACAGAACGGAAGTTTTGTGGGACAAGAATATTGTAAGGGATTACAGTGTTGTATATACGGAAGTCGTCTATATATCCGTTAAATGCGTTATTTCCATTAGCATGAGCACCTATACAGAATGAGTCATTTGGACTATATATTTGGATTGTTCCAGAACCCATTAATACACCATTTATATAAGAATATAATACACCTGAATTATATATAATAATAAAATGATGCCATGTATTAATACTTGTTGTAGGAAAATATCCAAAATATACAGTGCCTAAACTTTGCGTCGCCGAATAAAATACAATTCCGTTATATCCATTTACGTTTGGATAATAAGACATTTGAACAGGAGAATATGTTGTCCCGGAACATGTGCCAAATATAACAGATATGTCTGTTGGAATAGATTGTAAATTGAACCAACCTGAAACTGTAAAATTAGACGCAAATGCGAAATTTTCTCTTATATAATTTGTAGCAGTTCCACCAGCCGTATTTACCAAATTTACCGCATTCAGTCCCACCACGCCTGGAACATAAGATAGAGAACCTGTTACTGTTTGGATCGAGACAGGATTATAAGTTATTGCGTAGTTATAAAGACGGAAGTCGTCTATGTATCCATTAAATGCTGAATGAATAACTGGGACATCATATGTTCCTAGAGAAAATTTACTTGTACTTCCTAACGAAGAACTATTTGTATATGATCCAACAAGTGAATTGTTAAGATATAATGAACATAAACCATTATTTTGATGAATATATGTTACATAATGCCATGTATTATTAGCAGGTCTCGAACTACTGCTAATTACAACTCCACCATTTGAACTATTATAGATAGAAATTGAATTATCATAAACAATTATTAAAAACACCCCATTATGAGATCCAAAAATAACAGTTTGGCCAGAATTATATGATTGCATATTATACCAAAAAGAAACAGAGAACGAGGAAGACCCTGACCAAGAACAATCTAAATATTGTGTAGCTTGACCTCCTGCTGTATTTACCAAATTAATAGCTTGTCCTGGATATCCAGATCTATTTGCAATCACGTAGCCAGGATTTCCATATGGAGTAACTGTTGTGTTTCCCATAGAGTCATTAACATTACCTTCAAAAGGTAAATAAATTGACGAACTAGTAGAATTAGATGATTGAGACCCAGAATCTTCGGTAGAGTTTTCAAAACGCAACCATATGTTTGGGAAAAGATGAGGAATTGGGACATATGATTCAGCTGAATTATAAATACGAATATCTCCTATATATCCGTTAAATGGATAAGAAGCACTTCCATCGTATCCTGATAACTGTAATATACTACATATATTAGAACCTGTTCCTTGTGTATTTGTAACAGTTCCTAAAAGCTGATTATTAAGATATAAAGAACATAATCCATTTGTCTGAAAAATTAAACTAAAATAATACCAAGTATTAACACTTAATGTTGAAGATGTTCCTACGGTCGTATAATTACTTCCTCCTCCTGATGGAACCACTCCAAAAAATCTATTAGATGAATCAATTCCAACACAAAAGAATGACTGATAAGCACTAAAAATAATTTGATATATTCCGCTAAGAGACTGCGGATTAAACCACCCATTTACAGTAATATTTGTTGAACCATTCCAAGATCTTGTGACATATCTTGTTCCAGGAACTGTAGATGATGGTGTATTTGCTAAATTAATTGCTTGTGTTACGTATCCTGGTTGTTGTATTGATACATATCCTGGAGAACCCACTGCAGTAGCAACAGGACCACCTATCGTATCATTCAAATTTCCATTAAATTGTAGCCATATCGATGGCGTTGATTGATTGGTTAGAGAGAATGTTCTTCCGTAATCTTGAGAAAACCACAAAGATCCTCCATAAATTCCTAGTAGGATATATTGTCCATTGGCGGAAATAGATCCACTTGACCAATAAGAAGAGCCGGTTAATACAGGAAGACCCGTTGACTCTGATGAAAGTTGTGACCAAGTTACACCAGAATCGGAAGAGATCCATAAGTCATTCGCTGCTATAATTTGATATTGCCCATTAGCAGATGTTCCCACCTTTCTTATATTGGTCAACCCTGTTTTAGATGTAACCCATGAAGAAGAGGAGTAAGATCCTTCTGAGAAGTTTGTTTTTGTAGAGGAAGAAATAAGAGGTACCCCGTTTTTATACATATTTCCAGTAAAATTAACATCTCCATCTACATCTACACGATAAGAGGGAATTAATTTACCAATTCCTATACTTCCAGTATATCCAATAGAGTTGGTATTTATCTCAAATATATTAGATCCGCCGACAGGCCCAGTAGGCCCCGTGTCTCCATCTTTTCCTTGATATCCAGGGGACCCAGTAGGGCCTGTGTAACCAGTCCATCCGGTAGAACCTGTTGAACCTGTAGGACCAGTGTATCCAGTAGGTCCTGTTGAACCAGTATTGCCAGTAGGTCCAGTGTTTCCAGTAGAGCCAGTATTGCCAGTAGGTCCAGTGTTTCCAGTACTTCCTGTAGACCCAGTAGGTCCGGTGCTTCCAGTGTTTCCTGTTGATCCTGTTGAACCAGTACTTCCTGTTGAACCAGTAGGTCCGGTGCTTCCAGTGATTCCAGTGTTTCCTGTTGATCCTGTTGAACCGGTATCTCCTGTAGACCCAGTAGGACCGGTGCTTCCAGTGATTCCAGTGTTTCCTGTTGATCCTGTTGAACCAGTACTTCCTGTAGACCCAGTAGGTCCGGTGCTTCCAGTGATTCCAGTGTTTCCTGTTGATCCTGTTGATCCTGTTGATCCG